>Ga0315909_10006604_pt1 | contig 13070 bp, 4 predicted proteins | sample LakEriMetagenome_11_FD_203527 | JGI IMG/M metagenome (GOLD analysis project Ga0315909, IMG submission 203527) | Freshwater fungal communities from buoy surface, Lake Erie, Ohio, United States - Buoy 2 MA125 | ecosystem: Environmental > Aquatic > Freshwater > Lake | place: USA: Lake Erie, Ohio...
TTTGTTTTGTATTTATGTTATTTATTTCTTCATTAAGATCTTCATCACTCATTTTTTTGATTTGATCTTTTGAAAATTTATTAGACTTTTCAACTAAACCTTCGTTGTACTTTCTAGCTTCTTTCTTATTTTTATCAAGTTTACCTTGTGTTATATAGTTTTTAACTTTGTTGTAAAAGTAATCTATAAAGTCTACAAAATCAGGTAATAGTTTTCTAAATTTATTAAATACAGATTCTGCTTCTCTTCCTTTTGATAAATCTTTAGATATGCTTTCTAGTATATTTATACCTTGCTCTTTTGATAAGTTATTATCTTCTAAGAACTTCTTACCCCAAAGCGAGGCTTTAGTGTTAGGCGTGTCTCTATCTAGTTGCTTGGCTATTTCACTTAAGTAATTAGGAGCTAGTTCATTACCTAGTAACTCTTGTTTTTCTTCGAAATTAGCCTTAAACTCTTCGTTGTTTGTAAACAAATCTATCATCACATCAAAAGACAACTCTTCTGCTATAGTTTCTAAAAGAGCAGTTTTTCTAGTACCTTGTGTTGATTTACCAATATATTGTCCAACAAAATAACCAAAAAAATCTTCTTGTGATATATCCGATTTCTTCCAAACTTTTAGTCTCCAACTTTTACCGTCTTTTTTAATTTGTTCTTCTAATTGTTTTCCATTAGGACCAAGCACTGGTTCTCTAAACTCTTGGAAACGTTTATTCATAACACTTAATGGTATAGCGTCATATAATATTTTCCAATTTTTATTTAAATATGCGGCATAACTTATAGATACCCCAAAATCGCGATTTAAGACATTTCTAAGGTCTGTACGTATATTTTGTCGTAATTTTGTTTTAAATTCATTAGATGTAATATCTCCGATTCGTCCACCTAAAGCTCTTATAGCGGTTTTATTTATTTCCTCTATTATATCTTGAGATATATTTAAAGCCTCAGATAGTCTTTTTTTGTTTGCTTTTACGTCTTCAATATACTCATTTTCTTCTTCTTCAGACAACTGTTTAGAACCTTCGTCTGATAACGTATCTCCAAATACTCTTTCTTCTCCGGCTTTGGTTTTAATAGTTCCTATATTTTCTAATATACGAGGTATACGTTTTGGTAAATAACCACCTATGTATGCTCCAAAGTTAGGATTTTTTACAGGATCATAAGTGTTTAACATGTTAAAGAATTGTAATATCAACTCTTCTTTTAGATCGTCTTTAGTAAAAGCGGTTTCTTCTTGTTGGTAACTCCAATATCTTTTAACAAGGTTAACTATAATACCCATGTTATTACCTAAAAGATCCATTTTAATTTTTTCTCTAGTTCTTGGATCAGTGTTGATATCTTTAAATACTTTTAGCAAAGCCGCGTTTTTCTCTGATATTTTTTGATTCTTCTCAGATACTCCTTTTATAGCCTCGCCTTCAGGTTTACTTAGTATATCATTAATAACTCTAACTCTTTCTATATTTTTATTTATAGTATCTTGATCTTCTTGAGACTTTACTTGACCAGATTTATATTTAGAGGCTATATCAGTGTTTACTTTTATTAATTCTCTCTTCTCTGTTTGTAAATTAAGTCTATTAAATGCTAAAGAAGCCTTCGCGCTAACACCGTTGATTATGTTGTTTATTCTAGTTTCAGTACTCTTAACAGTTTCTAAATTTAATGCTTCGTTAAAAGACTGCATCATAGGATTTTTTTCAGACGCTCTTTCTTCTATAACATCTTTAGCATACTCTATGTTTTGGTATATTACACCAATGTTTTCATTAGACAGTTCTCCCCAGTAATCTTCTACACTATTGTATAGATCTTCTAACAAATCATTAGATTCATCTATAGATAATTTTCTTTTTTTGTTTTCAGTTATATAATTAGAAACCAAAGTCAAAGAAGGTTTTACATTTACATTCTTAGATATATTGTTTAATTTAACTTCTAAACTTTTTAATGTCTCTAGATTTAAACTTTCATTTAAAGACTTCATTATAGAACTAGAATCTTTTGATCTTTCTTCTATTATATTCTTAGCTTCTTCTGCAGCTTGATACATAGAGTTTATATCTCCATCAGACACTTTACCCCAATAATCTTCTATGTCCTTATTCAACTCGTATAATAAATCGTTAGATATATCTGCTGATAATCCTCTAGGTTTACTTTCTGATATATATTTAGAAACGTTATCTAAAGACGGTTTAGATTTTTGTCTAGTTGGCTTTGTTTGTTTTTTAACTAACTTACCTTCAATAGAACCTTTTTCTAATGACGCTTTTAAACCTTTGGATAATTCACCTTTTCTAAAAGTTCTTCTGTATTCTTTTATAAAGTCATAAACGTCTTTACCAGTATCAAATTTAACTATGTCATCTACGTTTTGTATTTTTAACACTCTTCTTAAGAACTCTTTTATCTTTTCCCCTAATCTTTGCAAGAAAGTAGGATCCATAGATTCCATGCCAATATTATACTTTTGTAATGCATCGCCAACTACTTGTAGTAATTCATCATAAGCATAATCTTGTTTTGTATCAATCGCGTGTTGTTGATAGGCTTTCACACCTGCCAGGATGTATCCTAATGCATTCTTTTCGTTTTGACGTGTAGATTTACCAAATAATGTTTTAACGTGATCTAATAACGCGTCGTGTATCTCTTTGTAATCTTCTGGATTCTGACTGATTAATCTATCTAATGTAGCGTGACCAGGCTCGTGAGCAAAAACAGCTTCGTTGTCTATTCTATCTTTTATATTAAATACGTAATCAGTTTTATTGATAGTTGTTTTAGCGGCTTCAGCTGATTTTATAGTTTGTAAGAATATTGATTTTTGAGCTTTTGCTTTTGCTTCTGTTAACTCTCCAGCTTCTACTAGTTTGTCAACTATTTTGTCATGTTGTTCTATAGCTTCTTGTTCTGTCGTGGCGTTTACAACTTCAATACCAGACAAACCTTTACTTTTTAATATTTCATTAATAGCACCAACACCTTTTGCCTGTGTTGTGATCATACTGTTAAGAGCAATATTGTTTTGTTTTTCTCTTATCTGCTTTAATTGTTCTTTTTTAACTAATACCTCAGCGCCATCTTTACCTTCTATTTCTTTTTCTAGATTTTTAGCTTGTATCTCTAGATCGTATAAATCTCTTTTCTCTTGTACGGTGTAATTACCGTCTAGTTTAGATAGTATTTTTGTTTCTTGTACAAGTTTATTTAGTTCTTTTTTCTTTGAATCGTGTGTTTCTTTAAGATCTTTTATTAATTGTTCTTTATTACTAGAGTCACTATTGTATATATTAGTAGCCTGTGTTTTAAGGTCCGCAAGTTCTTTGCTTAGATTAATTACTTTGTCATAATCAGAAGGAGGCATGTCACCTATTCTTTTGATTAAACCTTTCATTATCTCAGAACTATTATCAGTAAGATCTTTTATTTTTTTCTCTATAACTGTAGATTCTTCAAAAGATAATTTATCATTCTGCAAAAGATTCATGTATTTTGCTATTTTCAAAGCATTATCTTTGATTGTGGCTGTTTCGTCTTTTGGTAAAAAAGGTTTTATAGCAGCACCAATAATATGTGGTGAAGTCTGCATCATACCAGCAAGTAAGCTAGTGTCTTTAAATACTCTACCAGTATTGTCTAGTAAGCCTACGTTTTGACCAAGGATAAACTTGTTTACTGAATTTTGGACTAAATTAGTAGCTTGTTCTGATACGTTTTCATTTACAAAGTCTATACCTTTATCTCTAAAGAAATCCACTGATTTTTGTTTCAATGTTTTCTGTACAAAGTTCGTGTCTCCTTTTAATAAAGCTTCCAACGTTCTACCAGAACCTTTTAATATATCTACTGTTACTTTTTCCCCTAAAGCTTCCGCATAACCCCATAACAAAGACGAAGCGACCATTTGTATAGGATTGTAATTAGTTTCGCCTATATCATTTGATCTAACGTTTTCTAAATATTTTCCACCAGTACCTCCAGCAGCCATTAACTGAAGGTTTGGTTGTAATGCCATTTTATTCACTGTCCAACTAGCGGCTTTTTTCAATGTTGATTTAGCAGTTTGCTCAACTATTGTTTTACCAACAACCTCTGTAGCAGCAACTCTAGCAGCGGTAGAACCACCACCAGAAAGAGCCATTAGTAGAAAATTTGGCAATTGGTTTGCTACAAGATCAAAAGAATATTCTCCAAGACTTTCTGAATCAGTTATTTCAACTGTTTTTTGAAAATAATTACTCCAAAATTCTTCACTTTCTTGACCATATTCTGCTACGGCTTTGGTTGCTCCGCTAACATATTCAAAATCGTCATCTCCTATTGTTTTAGAATATATATATCTAGAAGGCATAGAAGCATAATCAAACATTAAAGAACCAAAACCAATTGCATCTACAAGTAAAGATTTAAAAGCAGCGGCAGGTTTTAATATTAAATTACCAGCTCCATAGTGTCTTTTAAATACATCGAATTCTTGTTCTGCTGTTAATAAAGATTCTTTAGACTTGTCTAAACTTTTTAAATTTTCTTGTTGAGCTGTTTGTAAATCTAAAACATTACTTCGTAAAAAATTATATTCTTGTAGTTTCTGTTTGTATTCTTGGTATTCTTCCTTACTTTTAAATTTATAATCTTTATCGTATTTCTGTAAACCGTCGTAATACTCTTTTAGTTTAGGTATTGCACCATTTATATTCTTTTCGTAACGTTGATTTAATAACGCGTTGTAGTTTACTTGTTTAGAAGCGTTTTTAGATGCTTCTTCTGAGGCTTTTCTTAATTCTTCTTGTTCTTCACTAGTAACATCTTCCATGAAGTCTTTAGCGTTAGTATCATACATAGAAGCTATTTTCTTCTTCTTGTATCTTTCAGCCGCTAATTGACGTATAGAATCTTCGTTATGTTTGTCGTAAGTTTGGTTTTTCTTTAACTCGGCTATAACTTCTGCTTTTTCTAGCGAGAACGCGTTGTATTTGTTTTTTACAACTCTAGGTGGAGAGAATTCATTTTTAGGATATACCATGTATTCCTGATCTGTGCCATCTTTTTTTAATTCTTTTTGAATTTCATCGTCTAACTGTAGTATTTGTTCTTCTTTAGGTTTAGTACTTTGTATGAATCTAATATGTGCTTCAGACTTTTTTCTAAGTCTTTCAGCACTAGCAGCATTCCTAGCCTCCATTTTAGCTTGGTCAAGATCTTGTTGTTCTTTTAAAGCTTTATTTTTTTTAGCTTGTTGCTTTTTATACTCTGGTGTTTGTCCTAATTCTTTGAAATCTTGTTGTTTTAAATCACCTGCTACTTTTGCTCCAAAGTCACTAACTCCAGGAGTTATTGCGAAACTACTTGGAGTTTGTTTTGGTGAAACCGAAGAACCAGTTACCTTTTTGGATGCCCCATCTTTCGTAACTGTTGTAGTTGCACCCTTTGCAACAACAGTTTTCTTCTTTCCCGGATCTTGTGGAATATCATCTTGATCGTTACCTTGTTCTTTTATACCAAATTGCTTAACTGCATTTTGAACTCCAGCGTCATCTCCGTATGCTTCAAGCATATCTTCATGTGTAAATGTTTCTCCGTTATATTCGTATGTTTTAGGCATATTATTTATTTGATTATTTTTTAGGTGATGGTTTTGCGGCAGGTTTAACATAACCTAAAGCTATATTTAATCTTTGTTTGAAATCATCTAATTCTTCTCCTGGGGCCATTCTTAAGAAAGGTTTGCCTCCTTTAAACACTGTTGTACCATGTAAACTTAATGTAGCATCTATATTTGCAAGTCCTGAATTATCAAAATCCCATTTTCTAATAGCGTCAGCATTTGGACTAACATCCTGATCTACTTTTGGTTTAGTTGTTTTTGGTAGTTTTGCTGATTTAGGTTGTGGAATTGCTTTTCTACCAACCTCTCTACCTAGACCTTGATTATATACATGATCAGCATACCAGTCTTTTGCTTCTTCAAGTTGTTTGATATATGCTTCATGAGTTGAAGGAGTATCTGGAATAAATACTTTTTGATCATCCATGTAATCTTCAACAATACTCTCTAAATTAGCTGAAACAAATCCGTTTAAATCATCATCTTGAACTAGCATTTTTTTAGCTTCATCTCTTTTATAAAAGTATCTTTCTATATTTCCACTCTTAACAACATCAAAAGAATTAGAATCATGTAAATTAGCTTTTGCTAATTCTGCCATAGTTTTAGTCATGGTTTTTAAATCCGCTTTCTTATCGTAACTTAATAAATCTGGATTATTTACGTACTCTTCTAGTGGTTTTTCAAATGCTTCAGTAACTTCTTTACCTTCAACAACATTAGGTACATATATTTTTATCATTGCTTTTCCATCGTCACCAGCAACTATAGTGGCTTTACGTGCTTTGAAAGCTTCGATTCTTTTTTTCTTTTGTAATCCTTTTGCTGACTGACTAACAGCGTCATCTTCACTGTCTTTTTTATAATTAACTATAGTTGTAGCTGTATTTTTTTGAAACGCTTGGTATTGATTTAAGTTATTCCATAGGTTTTGGCGTATTCTTCTGTATTCATCAGCATCTATTCTTTTACCAGCATAGTTTTTTTCATTCTCGTAATATTTATCAACCATCATACTAGCAACCTCATTCATGTTGTCTATACTAGTTTCTTTTCTTCTTAAGTCTAATGATTGATTCTCAAAAGTACTTGTTCTATCTATAGCACCACTCTCAAGTAATAATTTATCTTGTTTCTTTTGTTCTCTAGCTAGATATTCAGCTTCTTGAATTCTTTGAATATTATCTCCAATGATTTTACCAACGTTCACCATAGGTGCTACCGTAGGATTATCGTATGCTCCCATATATTATTTTGTTATTAAGATTCTTTAGCGTAAGCGGCTGAGATGCCAGAACCTATATTCATTACTCCACTAGTTATTCCAGACCACATATCTGATTGCGCTTGTGCTTTTTGAGCGGCAAATTGTTGTTGCATTCCTGCGTATCTATTGATGTCAGCAACACTTCTAGTTTCTTTACCTTCCCACTGAATTTGTCTACCTTTCGCTTCTAATATTCTATTCTGTTCTTCTTGAGATCTTATATTTTGACCAACATTTTGCTTACTTGCTAATGCAGCTTGTGCCACGGCGGTTGCACCACCAGCACCCATATCGCCCTGTAGCATAGCATCTAGCGAGTTTGCTAATGCTTGATCTGATTGTTGAGCTTCAAACTCTGCTGTCTTGGTATCTACAGATAGATTCGCATAAGGATTTATAACGTTTTGTCTTTCTGATAACGCTTTATTTAGTTTTGCTTGTGCTGATCTTTCGTTTCTACTTGCTTTATTCTTAGCATCGATACTACCAGCAACACCAGCTATAGTTCCAACGCCACCGATTATTGCTCCTGTTACTACTGCCATATCATAATACTTTTATTAATTCGTGTGATTTATTTTTATCTATTGTATAACCTAGTTCTTCATGTATTTTTAGCAATGTAGAATTTCTAGTTATAGAAAATATATACTTGTAACCTGCGTTTTTAATTACATGTTCTACACCGTTAATTAAGAGCTTGATAGCTTCTTTCCTGTCTTTATCTTTGTATTCTGGATTAGATATAACCCAATCGAAAAAAGCTAGTTTACAGTTACTAAAATAAACAAATCCAGCCACTATTGGCACGTTGTCTTTTTCAACTATAAAACCACCTGTTCCGTCATTTGGTAGTGAGTCCTTAGAAGGCGCGGTCCAACCTCTCCAACCATTCCACCAAGATACTAAAGTATCCCAGTCAGATTCTTGTAAATTTCTGATAGTTAATTCCATTTTATTTGATTTAATTATATGACAATAGGCCGTTATTAATATATATAATGGCCTAATGTCATGTTAGTTTAATATGATGAAACTTCGTATGTATGTGATACGGAAAATAATTTTTGAAAATTAGGACTATTGTTTGTCATTTTAACAGTTGAATAAACCCCTTTTATTCCACCTATTTGTTCTCCATATATAACCTCATTATTAGACGAAGTTGTATTATTCTTTATCCAAGAAAAATATTTGTTTTCAAACTTATCGAATCCAACTTTATACGGTATACCAGTATTTGGATCTATGTAATCTGCTGTCGTATATGCTGGTATCGGATATGCTGAATCTTTATCTGTAACTGAACTAGTCATTATCCAATCACCGGTTCCTTCGTAATTTATAGATTTAAACGTTTTTATTAATGAAGGGTTTTCATTTACAACAAACGTTATACTTGATCCATATTGTGTTCCATAAAACAAACATCTACTACTATCGTCATGATGTTCCCATAAATCTCCTGTATCTTCTTGGAAAGTATAAAATTTAGAATTTAAACTACAACCAAATATTGCGTTGAAAGACATAAAACTACTCCATCCTTTTAACTCTGTATCAAATGATATTGTTTTAAATTCACTATAACTTTGTCTTTGTGTTGAAGGAGGTAGTGATAAATTGTCTTTATCATTCAAGTAAACTAACTTAGCATTATTTGATAATTTGTCGTTAAATAAGAACATGTTTATGTGAATACTTACTATATAAGACTTGGTTGGAACATCAAACATTCCATACACATTAGAAGCATATTTTAATTTTTCTTCAAAATAACCACGCATTCCATAGTCTGATATTTCAGTGATACCATCTTGAGATAATCTTAATACTAATCCTCTAGCTCTATCTGTAAAGTATTTTTGTCTACCAAACACAGCAAAAGATTCTGGATTTTTACTTATACCATATCTACCGGTGTAAGGTATTGCTTCACCTAGTACAGATTTAGAAGATGTTAACGAAGAACCTCCACTAGCCGAGAACACGGCATCTTTATCAATCAAAACAGCTGTTACTTTGTCTTCTTGTAAGACTAACATATTTGTTTCTTCTGAGTATAATTTTTGAATAGATCCGTTAGCTCTATCAAGTTGTTTGGTTATATTCTCTCCTATAGAGTATTGATTTGTATTGTTAATACTAGTTCTAGCATTGTACACACCAGAGTGAATAAGTCCATTCTCAATTGTTCTTTGATCATAGTTCTCGTCTACAGCATAAGCTCTAACACCAAAGTCAACAGTAGTATTATTATAACCTCCTTTTATTCTAGATTCTTCTACGTGCCAATTTTCTTGATTTACACTACAATTGTTTGTTATTATAAATGTATTGAAATATTTTATCGGTAATTTATAGTAAGTTGGTGGTGGCATTTTTTTATATTTATATGTTAAACACTTTGATCTAGATCGTATACAAGATAAACTTTAGAAATATCATTACTAGTATTATCCCATTCAGCTACTATTTTAAAAAATATATTTCCATAAGTGTTCAAAGCTGAAGTTCTAGTTCTCCATGATCCATACCAATTGAGTGGGCTAGTAAAAGTTCTTAGTTCTTTAGTTCCAGATGCTGGAGTTAATGTTCCAGTTGGACCCCATAAATTTGGACTACCATAAGGTACACTTGTAACAACAGTACCGGCTTTAACAGGAGGTAAATAACCTATTGCTGGTTCTATTGCTTTTGAATAGAATTGAATGTAAGGTGTTCCATTTCCACTACTACTAGTTCTTGAGTCTTTAAAGAAATAATACCTAACTTTCCACCACTTTCCATCTATCTGTTTGTATACGTCACCTAAAGGCATGTTTCTAATAGCATATGAATTTGAAGCTCCACCTATGTTTGAACATTTTTGTATAAGAAATTGTTGTATTCTATTATCTGAATACGGTATAAGTGGACAATGTGTTAATTCATATTTATTTCTTTTTCTTTGATCTTGAATACTTCCATCACTTCCACCACTACCAACTATACTTCCTACATCGATAAATATTTCGTGCATATGTGTTAGTTTGTTAGCAATACCATTTGTAACTACAGCTCCGTTTAATTGTGTAGATAGCGAACCATTAGCAGAATTACAATCTTTAGATTGAATTACTATATGATAAGTTTTTAATTTTCTAGGTGCAATTGATGTAAAAAGACTATTTATTTGTAGTACTCCAACTGGTCTTAATCCAGTCGTGTCTCCTCCTCCTTCTAAAATTATTTCTGGAGAAGAAGGTTCTGGTATAATATTATCGTTTTCGTCGTATCTAGTTATACTGTATATAGAGTGATTTAAATCGTCATTTGCATTTAAAACATTCAAAAGCACGTCTGTTGTTAAATTAATAATAACAGAACCATTACCTCCTACTGCGTAAGCAGGAGGAATTGCACCAACTCCACCAGTATAAAAAGGAGTGTTGTACATTATTAAAGGAGTTTGACCTACGCCATATTGATACCAATCTCTAAGATTATAAAAAAGACCAGATGGCCATTGAGTGATGTTAGTGTTATAATATGGCATGTAAGGATAACTATTTTGTAACTCTAGATTAAATGATCTTTCTACGGAGCCAGAGATTGTATTAACTTTTACAACAAAAGTGAATTGATTTCTATGCGCTCCTGGAAAATTATTTCCTACTGGAGTTAATTCAGCATTTTCAAAATAACAGTTATTATCTCCAGGCCCAGGATAAACTGCTATTTGCCCATAACTAGTGTTATCAGTAAATAAAAATGCGCCAGTTCTATCTATTCTATTTCCAGGACCTCCAGGTAGTTGATTATAAACCTCTATTAATTCATAACCAGTTATAGGTTGTGCGTTTTCTACAGCAGAAAAATTACATATAACAGTTCCAGGTAAAGCACTTTCATAGAAAACCTCGGTAGGGACAACAATTAAATCTCCAGGTAAATCTGGATCTTCTCCTTCTGGATCAGTAGCATGAAGAGTTATTGCTTCGTTTAAGTCTTCTACAAGTCCAGTTGTAGATGTTTCCCAAAATATATCCAATAAAGACTCAACAGGTTTTGTTTCAAAAACACTTAAATGTACTTCAGCTTGATCTATCGTGTATTGAGGTGTACCGTCTGTTTTGTCGTTAAACTCTTTTAAAAAAGGTGGAACCGCAGAAGACCTTGGTGTTGGTGTTGGAGTACTTGAAGCTGCTGGTACATAATCAACATATAAACCTAATTGAGTCTCGCCATTTAAATCAGCGTTATCTTCTATTTCTGCTAATAGGTGATCTTTATCACTCTCATACAACCAAGCGGCGTTAGAACTTGAAATCTGTATTTTTTGATCAGATGCTGTTCCTATGCTAACAATACTTATAGGAAATATTATAAAGTCATATTGTATAGAACCTTTTTGGTTATGTGAACTTCCTACATAACCTGTAGGAAATCTATTTTTAACAACTTTAGCATACAATATGGTAGACGATGCATAAGTACCGTCTTGTCTACCTGTCATTGTTAAATCTCTTGGTATTTTATTTATATTATCACTATGTAGCGTTATCCAACTTCTGTCTTTATAATTAACAACAGCTGGAGTGTACACGTTGTAGTAGTCTTGTTCTTTTTGTTTTACTACTATTTTATAAGAATGCCAACCATTTTTATTTATTTGATATTTATAAACTTTAATAATAGGTGAAGGTGCCCACCATTCTTCTCCATAAATAGCGTTTATTTCACCTTCAGTATATATGACGTTATCGCTTACTTTAAATATTCTTACATGATTGCCATTTTTACCCAACAACCAATCGCCTGGAAACAGTTCATCACTAACAGAATAATCAAATTCATATATATAAAGCTTGCTTTCATCATCGTAAGTCACGGTATTAAACATATTATTAACAGTTGTAAATAACTGTGTTCTAATACTATATGGGTTTGGTATAGGAGATCTGAAATTTATCTGCAACGCTAAGCCATGCCAAGGTAAACCATCGACGTTAGGTTGAGCGGAATTTAGATAGTTTACAAACGCATAAGAATCTGGCGCGTTTTTAGATATTATTACAGAAGAAGATCTACCAACAACATCAGTCAATACAACTCCGACTTGATAGTTTCTGTTTTGTTTTACAGAGTGATTAGGATATTCTAACCAAAAATCAATATTATCTTTATCGTCATAATCTACAAAATAATCTAACTCAGGTAATCTATAGTTTTCTGAATAATTACCATATACTATTCTACTACCTGCTAGTTCTTGTGCTTTTGCTAATCTAGGTACTCTATCCCAAACTCTTAAATACTGAGATTCTGGTAGTGTTTTAGATGGTGTATTAGATTTATATTCATGGTAAAATATATTACCGTTTCCAGGTGAATCCTCTTTAATCCAGCTGTCATTATATCTAGTTGAGGTACTGTCATTATAATTTTGTATATCTATGTATTCTATAGATCTAATAACAGTACTGTCTGATTCTTTTAACAGAATATCTATCCCTTTTACAAAATAATCTTCGTACATATTATGAGACGGTAATTCTATTTTAGATATTATTCTATTAATAGTATTAACCATACACACGTTTTCAGTAGTCTTATATGTAGAAACTAAATTAGCTGTATTAAAAAATTCTATTGGAATAAATAGAGTCTGAGTGAAAGGAGCTATTGGTGAATATGAATTATCAATAAATTTAAATCTATATGATATTCTTACGAATCTTTCTTTTAAAAAATTAGATCCAATAGAGATATCAGTTTGCATTGAGTTAACAATATCTCCAGCATCATCTTCTATTAATACTGATGGTGCAGAGTATGGTACACATCTAGGTATAGATAATTGCTCGTCGTAATTATAAAAATTTGGATTTATACTTAAATCTATTCTTCTTGGTTGATTAAAGTTATCTGTCCAGAATAAATAATTATCAAATATATTAACCCCAGTTATTAAGTGTTTTTTACAAAATCTCAAGAACTTTCTTTCTAAAACAGTAGAAAGCATAGAGTTTTTTTGATCATATTTTAATATAGCACAATAATCATCCATTTCTGGATATTCTCTTACTACGGCTTGGAAAGCAAAAGTTGTAACGAACCAATATATACATTCGTCTTTCTCATCAACAACATAACCTATTGGCTGCGCGTTAGTATGACCTAAAGATTGAGCAT
>Ga0315909_10006605_pt1 | contig 13070 bp, 10 predicted proteins | sample LakEriMetagenome_11_FD_203527 | JGI IMG/M metagenome (GOLD analysis project Ga0315909, IMG submission 203527) | Freshwater fungal communities from buoy surface, Lake Erie, Ohio, United States - Buoy 2 MA125 | ecosystem: Environmental > Aquatic > Freshwater > Lake | place: USA: Lake Erie, Ohio...
CCTTCAGCTCGGTCTGAATGCGCACGGCGGTGGCCTTGCCCAGGCCGGTCGATTCATCGGCGGACCCGCGGATCTCCACGACCATGCCCAAACCGAGTTCGCTGCGGCCGCGCGGGTTGCCGAGATCGTCGGTGACGCTGGCGGTGTCGTCCTCATACTTGATGCCATTGACGATGATCGAGCCAAAGCCGGAGATCACGCCGAACCCGAAGGCGGCACCCGTACCGCCGCTGCCCACGCCAGCCAGATCGCCGGTGCCGCCCGAGCCGCCGCAGCCGCTGGCCATGACCGCCAGTCCGCCCAGTGAGGTGAGCGCACGTCGACGCATCGGGCTGGGGGCGGCGTCGATGGAGGCGAAGGGAAAGAGCGGGGTCACCAAACGTTTAGTCATCTTGGCCTGAAGGCTTCTCTGAGGAGAGGGGGAGTGTGGGTGCAGCGTAGCAATACAGACCGATCCGGATCCGCTGATCAGCGGGACGCCCGTCAGCCTGATCCTGGGCTTCGAGCTGCTCGAGCTCGGGGGCCAGGGTGCGCAGCAAGGTGCCCCAGAATAGGCGTGTCTGCTCGATAGCGGCTGTGACGGATTGCGCGCTCAGTCCATCAGCAAAAAGCGCCTGCTCGACGAACGGCGGTCGAATTGGTGCCGCATCGGGCTGCTGGGCCGAGCGCAGGCTGGCGGCCACGTTGGCGCGGGCGGCGGCCAGATGGTCGCCCACGTTGGCGCCAAGAAAACCGAGCATGGTCTGCAACTGAACTGCCGGCACGAAGCTGTCGGCGCGCAGGACCACACGGTCGGTCTCCAGGTCGTGGGCCACCAGTTCCAGGCGGATCAGCTCATCCAGCAAGGTGCGCGGGTGCACATCGGTGGTGATGCTGCGCGCCAGCATCTCGAAGTTGGGTGAATCGTCGGGCGAAGGGCGGCGGGGCAGTGCGAGCGGCTTGCCGTCCGGGCCTTGCCAATCCCGGGAGGTGAGCCAGCGCGTGAAGAGTTCAGCTGCCGGGGTGACGCTGGCTGCCAACTGCGCAGGCGCGGTCGGCTCGAGCAGGCGTTTGACTTCCTTGCGGTGAATGCCGGTGATGACACTGAGCCGGCTGACCGGGGCTGGTTCGCCCTCGCCCTGGCGGGTGGCCTGCACCGCCGCCTGGACCATGGCCTGCTTGAGCAGCTCTTCCATCTGATTGAACTGCACGCCCTGGTCGACGGCAACCTTTGCCAGAGGGGCGAGGATGGCCTGCAGCGCTTCCAATGCAACCGGCGTGACTGAGCCGCTTGCGACGGCACCCGCCGGGGCGCCGATCGGGACAGATGAAGAGGGCTCTGACTGCGACATGAGCCCAGTTTAAATGGAAAAGTTTACCTTTTCAAGTATCTGATGCGGCGTTCGTCACGATCCCGCCGCCGCAGATCGTTTTTCCAGCCTCGGCGGCGAGGCCGGATTGAGGCAGCCGGAATGCAGCGATCAGACAGGCAAACGGATCCGGTCGGCGACGAGGCGCCATGCGCCGATCGCCTCCAGCTTGCTCCCTCAGAACGAGGTCTGGCGTTCCGGTGTTGCCGAGATGCGATGGATGGAGAGGTCCGCGCCCTCGAATTCTGCTTCCTGATCGAGTCGCAGGCTGGTCACCGCTTTCATTCCAAAATAGATGATGCCTCCGCCGACCACCGCCACGGCGATGCCCGCCAGCGTGCCGACCACCTGCGCGCCCAGACTGACCCCGCCCAGGCCGCCCAGCGCCTGCTGACCAAAGATGCCTGCTGCCACGCCGCCCCACGCACCGCACAAGCCATGCAGCGGCCAGACGCCGAGCACATCGTCGATCTTCAGGCGGTTCTGCGTCAGGGTGAACATGCTCACAAAGAGCGCCCCGGCGACTGCACCCACGACCAGCGCACCCAGCGGATGCATGATGTCCGAGCCCGCGCACACGGCCACCAGCCCGGCCAGTGGGCCGTTATGCACGAAGCCCGGGTCATTGCGCCCCAGCAGGGTTGCCGTGAGCGTGCCGCCGACCATGGCCATGAGCGAATTGACCGCCACCAGACCGCTGATCTTGCCGATTTCCTGCGCGCTCATGACGTTGAAGCCGAACCAGCCGACAACCAGTACCCAGCTGCCCAGCGCCAGGAAAGGGATGCTTGAAGGTGGATGCGCCGCGATCCGGCCATCGCGCCCGTAGCGCCCGCTGCGCGCACCCAGCGCCAGCACCGCCATCAGACCGATCCAGCCGCCCACGGCGTGCACGACGACCGAGCCCGCGAAGTCATGGAAGGTTTCGCCGAAAGCGCCTTTGATCCATGCCTGGAACCCGAAGCGCTCGCTCCAGGCCATGCCTTCGAAGAGCGGGTAGACCAGACCGACCAGCAGGGCGGTGGCGATCAGCTGGGGCCCGAAGCGGGCACGCTCGGCGATACCGCCCGACACGATCGCGGGAATCGCGGCTGCGAAGGTCAGCAGAAAGAAGAACTTGACCAGGTCGTAGCCGTTCTTCTGCACCAGTGTTTCCGCGCCAACCAGGAAGGAAGTGCCATACGCCACCAGGTAGCCCAACAGAAAGTAGGACAGGGTGGAGACCGCGAAGTCGACCAGGATCTTGACCAGCGCGTTGACCTGATTCTTGTAGCGCACCGTGCCGAGCTCCAGGAAGGCGAAGCCGGCATGCATGGCCAGGACCATGATGGCGCCCAGCAGGATGAACAAGGTGTCGGTACCAGTCTTCATGGCATCCATCTGCTTTCTCCGGGAGCGTCTCTGGGCTCAATGCGATGCACCGAAAAAGCACAAATCGTTCCGGAAGGGGGCGCATGCGTATCGAAAATGCACGCCGCTTGTGCGGATCCCCGTCGTTCAGGCCTTTTCAGCCGGTGATCGTGCGGCGCAGATGGGCCTGGGGGCCGGCGCGTGGAGCGCTGTGACATGCTCCGGATACGAATATGCGCCCGGGCTGTGCGTTTGATGCACGCCAAGCGGGCGGTACCGCACCGCATTGAGGCGTGATCATGCGGCTGCGCCCGCCAGCCGGTCGCTTCACGGCGTGGCGCTTGCACGCCGCATGACGGCGTTCCTGACGGCTTACTCGGTCGCCATCAGGTAGTTGAGAGCCAGTCGGCCGCCGTCCGGATACAGGGTCTGCCCTGTGAAGTAGGACCCTTCCTCGCTTGCCAGAAACGCTGCGACGCTGGCGACTTCAGACGGCTCGCCCAGACGACCCAGCGGTGTGCGGGACATGATCGTGCGCTCGGCCTGAGGCGAGCCCAGTACAGCCTGGCGCGCCAGGTCGGTGGCGATGGTCCCTGGCCCGATGGCGTTCACGCGGATGCCGTGCGGCGCCAGCGACATGGCCATCACGCGCGTCAACTGGTTGACGCCCCCTTTGGACACCACATACGGGATCTGGTTTGGAATGGCCAGGATTGCATTGACGCTCGACATGTTGATAATCACGCCGCCGCGCTCCTGCGCGACCATACGCCGCGCGACGGCCTGACCGAACACGAAATACGAACGCAGATTGATGCTCAGCACGCGGTCGAAGTCGGCTTCCTGCAGATCGAGGAAGTCCGCCGCGTGGGTGATGCCGGCGTTGTTCAGCAGGATGTCGATTGGCCCGAATCGCTCTTGTGTGGCGTCAATGGCCTTTAAGGCGGTCGCGGTCTGAGTGACGTCGCCCTCGACGAAGAGTGCGCGATCGGCGCCAATGGCCTGAACGGCTTCAGCGCCGCGGCGGGCGTCCAGATCGACGATGGCCACGCGCGCGCCCTCCTCGGCGAAGCGCATGGCGCAAGCCAGACCGATGCCTTGCGCGCCGCCAGTGACCAGCGCGACCTTTGCTTGAAGTTTCATGTGAATACGCTCCTCGTCGGTTCCGAACGGCAGTTCCCGCTCTGCATGAGATCATCGTCGATTATGGTGCTTCTTCGTCTTGCTGCCTGCCTGCGCGTACGGGCACTGATCCCGTGTGTCGCCGTGTGTGTCGCACTGGGTGGTGCTCTGGATACGGCTGCGCAGACCCAGGCGCCGTCCTACGGCACCGGTTCGTCCGTCGTGGCCGAGCCCGCACAGCCCGGTGCGCCGTCCGAGGGGACCGGCCGCCAGCAGCCTGTGCCGGTCAGTGGCCTGATCGGTGCTGCGGTGCCAGCGGGCGTGGCCGACGCGATGCGTGCGGCTGCGCTGGGGCCCCACGAGTACGGGGTGGCGGTGGTGCCACTGGATGGCGGTGCCCCGCTGGTCTGGCACAACGCCGAGGTGGCGTTCAATCCGGCTTCGACCATGAAGCTGGTCACCACCCATGCGGCGCTGTCCTTGTTGGGGCCGAATTTTCGCTGGCGTACGCAGATCATGATGCGCGGTCAGCTGACCGGCGATGTGCTGCAGGGCGACCTGGTGCTGCAAGGTGGCGGCGACCCGAAATTCGTCATTGAAGACCTGACCGAGCTGATCATGCGGCTGCGGGCCAATGGCCTGCGCGAGATCCGCGGCAACCTGGTGGTCGATGATTCGCTCTACGACGTGGGTGACGCGGCCGTGGAGGCCTTCGATGGCGACCGCTCCCAGCCCTACAACGTGCGGCCCAGTGCGGCGCTGATGAACTTCAAGGCGACCCGTGTGTCGGTGCGCCCGCAAACCGGTGGGCTTGCGGTTGACCTGGACCCCCCGCTGGCAGTGCCGATCGTCGATGAGGTCAAGCTGGCACGCGGCGGGTGTCGCTTCGGCATTGCAGGATTGTCGATCCGTGAAGTCGGGCCCGAGGATGCGCCCACCATTCGCGTGGCGGGTCAGTATTCCCCCGCCTGCGGCGAGCAGTCGACCATGGTGGCTGTGCTCAACCACCGCCAGTTCATCCACGGTTTTTTCGCCTCGGCCTGGCAGGCAGCTGGTGGCGTCTGGGAGGGCCGCACGGTGATAGAGCGGCGCATCGAGCCGAATCTGCCGGTGCTTGTGCGCTGGGATTCACCCCGGACGCTGGCCGACGTGGTCAAGGACATCAACAAGTACAGCAACAACGTGATGGCGCGTCAGGTGCTGCTGCATACCTCGGCTGACCCGCAACGTCGCCGGCCGGCCACGCTGGAGCGCGCGCGCGCCACACTGAACGCCTGGCTTGAAAAACGCGGCTTGCGCACCCCCGAGATCGTGATCGACAACGGCTCCGGGCTGTCGCGTCGTGAGCGCATTTCGCCGGCGAGTCTGGCGCGTCTGCTGGTCGACGCATCGCGCAGCCCGCACGCCCCTATATATATAGAGTCCCTGCCGGTGGTTGGTGTGGACGGCACGATGAAAAGCCGCCTGAAGTCCGATCCGGTCGCTGGCAATGCGTGGATCAAGACCGGCAGTCTGAACGACGTGCGCAGCATTGCCGGCTATGTGGACGCCGCATCAGGTCGGCGTTTTGCGGTCGTCATGCTGATCAACGGGCCGCGTGCCCAAAGCAGCGGAGCGGCTCAGGACGCCCTGCTGCGCTGGGTGTATTCGGCGAACTGAGGGTCCGGCCCGACCCGGTGCTTACAGCCCCAGCGCGGCCCACATGTCGTCGACCCGCTTTTTCACCTCGGGCGACATGCTGATCGTCCGACCCCATTCCCGATCGCTTTCGCCTGGCCACTTGTTAGTCGCATCGATGCCCATTTTCGAGCCCAGGCCCGAGACCGGCGACGCGAAGTCCAGGTAATCGATCGGTGTGCGATCGACCAGCGTGGTGTCACGCAGGGGATCTACGCGCGTGGTGACCGCCCAGATCACTTCCTTCCAGTCGCGCACATCGACATCGTCATCCACCACGATGATGAACTTGGTGTACATGAACTGCCGCAGAAAGCTCCAGATGCCGAACATCACCCGCTTGGCGTGTCCCGGGTACTGCTTTTTCATGGACACGACCGCCATGCGGTACGAGCAGCCCTCCGGGGGCAGGTAGAAGTCGACGATCTCGGAAAACTGCTTGCGCAGGATCGGCACGAAGACTTCGTTCAGGGCCACCCCCAGGATGGCGGGTTCATCGGGCGGTTTGCCGGTGTAGGTGGAGTGGTAGATGGCGTTGTCGCGCAAGGTCATGCGATCGATGGCGAAGACCGGGAACCAGTCCTGCTCGTTGTAGTAACCGGTGTGATCGCCATAGGGCCCTTCAAGCGCCATTTCCCAACCCGTGCGCGCAGTGGCTGGCAATTCACCCTGCCAGCCCAGGCGTCGCGCATTGGCAAGGGTGAGCGCGCCATCCGGATCGGGCTGAATCGCTCCTTCCAGGACGATTTCGGCGCTGGCCGGCACCCTCAGATCGTTGCCCAGACACTTCACGAGCTCGGTCTTGGCGCCCCGCAGCAGGCCTGCGAACTGGTACTCGGACAGGCTGTCCGGAACCGGCGTGACCGCGCCCAGGATGGTGGCCGGGTCGGCACCCAGCGCCACCGCGATCGGAAACGGTGTGCCCGGGTGGGCGGCAGCATGCTCACGAAAATCCAGTGCGCCGCCCCGATGCGCCAGCCAGCGCATGATGGTGCGGTTGGGACCGATCACCTGCTGCCGATAGATGCCCAGGTTCTGGCGGGTGCGGTTGGGGCCGCGGGTGATCACCAGGCCCCAGGTGATGAGCGGCGCCACATCGCCGGGCCAGCAGGTTTGCACCGGCAACCGTCCCAGATCCACTTCATTGCCTTCGCGCACCTGCTGCTGGCAGGGCGCCCGCGAGACTTCCCTGGGCGCCATGTTCAGCACCTGTCGCAGCACGGGCAGCTTGTCCCAGGCGTCCTTCAGGCCTTTCGGGGGTTCGGGTTCTTTCAGATAGGCCAGCAATGCCCCTACTTCGCGCAGGGCATCGACCGAGTCTTCGCCCATCCCCAGCGCGACCCGACGCGGTGTGCCGAACAAATTGGCGAGCACCGGATGCGCCCAAGTGCGACCGGCCTCGCTCGGCTGTTCAAAGAGCAGGGCCGGCCCTTGAGCGCGCAAGACCCTGTCGGCGATCTCTGTCATCTCGAAGCGTGGTGACACCGGAGCGGCGATTCGGCGCAGTTCGCCCTGGGATTCAAGTTGCGCAATGAAGTCGCGCAGATCGGCATAACGCATCGGAGTCGGCAGGTTCAAGGTCGGTGATCCGCATCCTCTCACACGGCCTGGCCAACCCAATCAGCGAGCTGCCGACCATGATGTTCACGTGCGAATCCGGTCATTGGATGGCCTCTTCAGTCTTGGACGGACAGCCGACGAGGCCGGCTCCTGCAGGATGCTGCGCCGGTCGCCTGCCACCCCGGGCATTTGACCCGCCCGGTCTGGCTGGTAAACTCCGGCTCACCAACGGTTGAAACCTGCCCCCGAACGGTTGTGCCGGGTTGTATCGGGCAGGTGGCGAAGGCAGCCTGTCGAGCCTCGTCCCAGCGGATCGCCCCACCCTGCAGCGCTGTCCGCTGCGCCATTCAGAGGGCGACCATTCCTGCACGGGTTCCCACGTGAACCCGGTTGAGCGTCCCGGCGACCTGGTCGCCAAACGGGCATCCGGCTTGCGCATGGTGTGTGCGCCTGCACGACGGATGCAGTCCTGACAGTCCGAGCGCTGTCGCGTCATGTCCCCGTCCGACGACCGGATGGGATGCAGCGGTGTTGTCTGCCGCACAGGAGCGTGGATGATCGATCGTTCGCCAATCGCAGCAAGCAGCGCGTCCGAACCTCGGGCGCTGCCCGAACAGTCGGGGCGTGAGGCGCCCCAGGACCGGCGGCGTCTGACGGCTGTGATGGGGCGGATGCTTCGGCACGCGGCGCCCGTCGCGCTGCTGGCCGTAGTGGCTGTGCATGGCACCCTGGGTGGCACGGACGCACTGGCGCAGCGTACACGCGTGCATGCTGCTGTGTCGGCGGCCTTGTCCAACCTGCCTGCCGCTGCCTCGAGTGCGGTGGCCATGCTTCCGGAGGGCGACGGGCTCCTCGGTCAGCCGTTGCCTGCCGCGCCGGTTGCCGAGACGCTGTCACAGGTTGCCTCCTCTGCGTTCACGGGCGAGTCGGCCCGATTCGAACCCTGGCTGCATCTGCGGACCGATTCGGACGACGTCGCGCGTTCGCCTCGCCAGCTTGAGCGCGAACAGGCCAACATCGCGCGGTTCATCGCTGCGCGCTATCGCGTCACTCTGGATGCCACCACTGAATTCGTGCATCACGCCTACCTGGCGGCCCGTGATGCGCGCATCGACCCCATGCTGGTCCTGGCCGTGATGTCGGTTGAATCCAGCTTCGATCCGCGTGCGCAGAGTTCTGCCGGCGCTCAGGGCCTGATGCAGGTCCTCACTCGCGTGCATGTCGAAAAGTTCATGCCTTTCGGCGGCATTCGGGCGGCATTTGACCCGGTCGCCAATATTCGGGTCGGCAGCGCCATCCTGCGCGAGTACATCCAGCGCGATGGTTCGGTTGAGGGGGCCCTCAAGTCGTATGTGGGTGCTGCGCTCATGGACAACGATGGCGGCTATGGCGCCAAGGTGCTCAGTGCGCGCGACCGCATTGCCGCAGCAGCGGCCGGCAAGCCTATTCCGGCCGAACTGGCGATGCCGGCTCCCCGCACCGAGCGGGTGGCGATGGTGCGCACTGCAGCCTTGGCCGATGCACCGCCTGCAACCGAGTCGGTGGTGGCTCCGGCAACGGTCAGCCCCGCCTATGAGCCAGCCCGAAGCACGCCTTCGGCGTCTCCGGGGCAGGCCTCTGAAGCTGGTGGCATGCAGCCCGCCCAGTCGGCCGGGTCAGCGGGGCAGGGCGACATCTGATTCGCCCGGGTTGAATGGCCTGAGCTGCTGCCGAGGCGTCGGCGGCCGATCGGCCGCCCATCGACAGCCCATCGACAGCCCATCGACAGCCCATCGACAGCCCATCGACAGCCGAATTAGGCCCCGCCCGTTCCCAGACAAGTCGCCATGCGACGCACCGCCTCCTGCAGCCGCTCAAGCGGGCTGGCATAGGACAGCCGCATCCATCTGCCGGGATCATTGGCGCCGAAATCATGTCCCGGCACCAGCGAGACGGCCGCTTCATCCAGAAGCCGGTCGGCCAGTCGCCCGCTTTCGCCAAAGCGGCTGCAGTCCATCCAGACATAAAACGCGCCATCCGGTCGCACTGGAATCCTGAAGCCGGCCTGCTCGAGTGCCGGGATCAGTGCATCGCGCCGGTCTTTGAGCAGCCCGCGTCGCGCCTCGCATAAAGCAAGGGCCTCCGGCTCGAAGCAGGCCAGAGCGGCGTGCTGCGCCAGCGTCGAGGGGCAGATAAAGAGGTTCTGGGCGAGCTTTTCAAACACGGGCACGCTGTGCAAAGGGACCACCAGCCACCCCAGGCGCCAGCCGGTCATGGCAAACGACTTGGAAAAGCTGTTGCAGACGATCACATCGTCGCCCAGTTCAAGGGCGCTGCGGGCCGTGCCTTCGTACGTCAGCCCCAGGTAGATCTCGTCGACCAGGGTGAATCCGCCGCGTGCGCGCACCGTGCTCACGATCTGGCTGAGTGCATCAAAGGGAATGGAGGTGCCGGTTGGATTGGCGGGCGATGCCAGCAGTACGCCGCGTGTTTGCGGCCCCCAGTGCTGATCGACCAGTTCGGGGGTGAGTTGAAACCGGGTGTCTTCAAACACCGGGATGGCATTCGGACGACCATCGAATGCTGCAACGAAATGCCGGTTGCAGGGATAGCTCGGGTCGGTCAGCAGCACCTCGTCGCCGGGATTGACCAGCGCACAGCAGGCCAGCGTCAGTGCCGCCGAGGCGCCAGCAGTCACGATGATGCGCGCAGGATCGACCACCACATCATGGCGGCGCAGATAGTCTGCAGCGATGGCCTCACGCAGCGCGCTGGTGCCGACCGCCGGACTGTATTGCGTGCGACCGTCGCGTGCAGCACGCTCAAGGGCCGCGATGACACCAGGCGGGGCCGTGAAGTCGGGCTCGCCAATGGACAGATGAATGACCGGATGGCCGCGCTGCTCCATCGCCACGGCCCGCTTGGCCAACTCCATGACATGAAAGGGCGCGATCGCCCGGGTGCGGTCAGCCAGCCGCATGGGCTGTACGCTCAGGACTGCACCCAGGGCAGGCTTGCCTTGCGCCATCCGCCGACCGTGCCGCGATGGCCATTGGCGTCCAGGTCGCCCTCAAAGCCTTCGAGGATATTGATGGCTCGGGTGTAGCCCGCTTGTGTGGCCAGTTGGGCCGCGCCATGCGAGCGCACGCCGCTGCGGCACAGGAACATGACCGGAACGTCCGGCTTGACCTGCTCGCCCAGTTGCGCAAGAAAGTCGGGATTGGTCTGCTGTGCACCCAATGCACGCCATTCCACCAGGGGTGTGCCATCGATGCGCCCGACATAGGTCCACTCCGCATGAGTGCGCACATCGACGATGCGGGCGGCACCGGCGCGCATCAGTGCCCAGGCCTCAGCAGGAGTGACCTCCCCGAAGTAAGGTAAAGATTTGGCGCGGGCGCGCTCGGCTGCGCGAGCGAAAATCGCATCAGCGGGATCGCGTTGGGCGGATTCCGTGTTCATCAGTCTGTGGGCTGTGGCTCAAAGTTCGAGTTTACCGAGATCGCAGGGTGCCGTCAGTCGGATCACTGCCCGCTGCATGGTCTGTACCTGGATCGGGTCAGGCAGCTTGAGGCGCCCGGGAGCGCGGCCCGGCAAGCGTGCCGACGCAGGGTCGACTCGAAGAGGCCGCTCACCGACCCTGAAAGCGCGGCGTCGTCTTGGCCAGAAACGCAGCGTAACCGGTGCGAAAGTCCTCGGTGTCAAAACAGTCGAAGCAGACTTCGCGCTCTGCCGCGGACAACGGTGTCGGGTCCTGCAGGCGGCGGGCAAACTGCTTGTGCCAGCGGGCCACGAGCGGTGCGCCTTCGGCAATGCGGTGGGCTGCGGCACGCGCTTCGTCGGCCACAGCGTCATCGGGCACCACACGGGTGACCAGGCCCTTGTCCTTGGCTTCAGCGGCATCGAAGATGCGCCCTTCCAGCAGAATCTCGAGCGCCACATGGGGGCCCACGAGTTTCACCAGCGGCGCCATTTCGTCGTAGGCCATCACCAGCCCCAGATTCTTGATCGGGGCACCAAACCGGCTGGAGGCGCCGCAGATGCGCAGGTCTGCGAGCGATGCGATCTCCAGTCCGCCGCCCACGCAAATGCCGTGGATCTGCGCCACGACCGGGTGACGACACGCCGCCATCTGTGCCGCCGTGCGGTGCATGTCATGGCCATAGTCGATGGCCTGGGCCTTGTTGGAGCGTTCGGTTGCAAACTCCGAGATGTCGTTGCCCGGTGAGAAGGCGCGCTCGCCCGCACCGCGCACGATCACGCAGCGCACTGCATCATCAGCCGACAGCGCCTCAAAGGCCTCGCCCAGCGCGCGCCACATTGGGCGCGTCATCGCATTCAGCTTGTGCGGCCGGTTGATGACGACGGTGGCGACGTAGCCGTCGCGTTCGATCAGGATCTCGTTCATGTCGCTCAATGCAGTCAGCCCGCTCAGTGCGCCCGCTCGGTGCGCCCGCTCAGTCAGCCTTGACGTTCAGTTCCTTGACCATCTTTGTGTACTTGACGTTCTCGGCGCGCACGAACTCGCGGAAGGCTTCGGGGGTCTGCGGGCCCCCAAAGAGCACACCCTGCGGCTCGAGCTTGCTGCGCACCTCGGGGTCGGCCATCGCCTTTTTCATGGCCTCGTCGATCTTGGCCACGATTTCTCGGGGCAGGCCTTTCGGGCCCATTACCGAATACCAGTTGGTGACATCAAAACCGCGAATGCCTTTTTCCTCGAAGGTGGGTACATCCGGCAGTGAAGGCAGGCGCTTCTGGCTCGAAATGGCCAGTGCGCGCAATCTGCCCGAGCGGATGTGCTCCAGCACCGGCGGCAGGGTGTCGAAGTTTGCATTGACCTGACCCGCGACCAGATCGACCACGGCCTGCCCGCTGCCCTTGTAAGGGATGTGGGTCATCTGCGTGCCGCTGATCTGGTTAAACAGGGCTCCGGCCAGATGCTGCGTGCTGCCCACACCCGATGAGGCATAGGTCATCACGCCGGGTTTGGCTTTGGCCAACGCGACGAGCTCCTCGACTGACTTGGCGGGCACGCCCGGATTGACCACCAGCACGTTCGGCACATAGCCGATGTAGGTGATCGGGGTGAAGTCATTGAGCGCATCGAAGGGCACCTTGGCCATCACGTGCGGGGCGATCGCGTTGCTGTTGGCATGGCCTGCCAAGAGCGTGTAGCCGTCGGAGGGCGACTTGGCCACCGTATCGGCGGCGATCGTGCCGGCTGCGCCTGCGCGGTTTTCCACGACCACCTGCTGGCCGAGCAGATCGGAGAGTTTGGTGGCCAGCACGCGTGACACGATGTCGGTGCCGCCGCCCGGTGCAAAGCCGACCAGGAGCTTGATCGGCCGCGTGGGCCAGGATTGCGCCATGGCGCTGATGGGCAAGGTGCACGCAAGGGCTGCGAGCGTGCACAAACTGAAGCGTCGGCTTTGAGAGGCCATTCGGGTCTCCTTGTTCGTTCGAATCGTCATATCAAAATTGGGGTCATATCAAAATTGGGGTCAGACCCCAATTTGCAGTTTGTTCAATGTGTTCACACTGTGCTCCCGGCGAGCGGACAGGGGTTCAGGCAGCTTTCAGTGTCGCCTGCGGTGTGGCGGCCTGCGCAAGATAATCGATCGCGGCCTGCACGCCACCCTTCTTGTGCGGCACGCCAGCGGCCTGCAGACCCATTTCCACTCCACCGAGCGTGCCCAGTAGTGACAGGTCGTTGAAGTCGCCCAGATGGCCGATGCGAAACACGCGGCCCCCCAGTTTGCCAAGGCCTGTGCCCAGCGACATGTTGAAGCGCTCAAGGACGCGCCTGCGAAACGCATCGGCGTCATGGCTCTTGCCGTGGGCATCCAGCGGCATGAGGACAGCAGTCAGCGCGCTGCTGTATTCGGCTGGGTTGGTGCACAGGATCTCCAGGCCCCAGGCGCGCACCGCACAGCGCGTGGCCTCGGCATGCCGGTCGTGGCGTGCAAACACATTCTGCATGCCCTCCGCCAGGAGCTGATCCAGCGCAGCCGCCAATCCGTAGAGCAGATTCGT
>Ga0315909_10006606_pt1 | contig 13069 bp, 8 predicted proteins | sample LakEriMetagenome_11_FD_203527 | JGI IMG/M metagenome (GOLD analysis project Ga0315909, IMG submission 203527) | Freshwater fungal communities from buoy surface, Lake Erie, Ohio, United States - Buoy 2 MA125 | ecosystem: Environmental > Aquatic > Freshwater > Lake | place: USA: Lake Erie, Ohio...
CCTTTGGCCGCAAGTTCAAGATTGAAAGCTTCCGCTGGCTCACTGCCAACGACATCTAACCATACTCATGAAACACCTTTATCGAACACTTCTGCTCCTGTTCTGCTCTCCTCTCATGCTGATGGGTCAGAATGCCGCCACCGCCGAGCCCAAAGCCGCGCGCGGTAGAGCCGCCTATTTCATCTACACCAGCATGCCGGAAGGCGTGGAAAACCCCGCCACCATTCTCACCGGCAAGGACACGCAAGAGCTGATCTTGTCCAAACGCGCGGCCAGCACTGCGGTAAAAATCCCCGCCGATGGCATCCTTCGCCTCGTTCGCAAACTCGAAGCACCACCGGCCCCTGGTGAGCTCCCTTATCAAATCATCGCCCAGGCCGTCATTCCCGAAACAGTCACGCAAGCACTCGTGATTTTAGTGCCGATCAAACCCACCCCGGAAGGTCTGCTCTTTCAGTGCAAGGTTCAAGATCTCGCAGCCTTCAAAGGCGGCGACTACTTTTTCCTCAACTTGACAAAGGCGAACATCGCGGTGGATATGGGTGCCACCAAGATTCCGCTCAAACCCGGACACTCCAGCATCTTTGACGCCCCTGTGACCAAGGACCCCGTCAACATGCCCATCCGCTACAGCTATTACGATGAAGAGCGCAAAGAGTGGAACGTCATCAGCGCCTCGACCGTCGTATTATACGACACGAGACGCGAGATCTGCATTTTCAGTTGGGATCAAGTCTATGACCGCATCGACTATCACGGCATCACCGTCCCCGTGGACAAACAACCGTAAGAAATCCCACACCAAAAATCATTCCCTCGGTCATTTTATCAGATAAATGACGCGCGCGGTTTCGTTTATCTCCTGTTGCCGGTGCGACGACGTCATTTTCCCTGAACTTTTTACAACGGATTCTCGACAAAACTCCCCCGACCACGCAATTTCAATTCAGCACCAATCTCAATCGCATGGAACCAACACAGGATTTCGCCACACCGGTCACACCTACTTCTGACTACGGCTTCACCCCCGTCTCTGAGCCCACCCCCGTCACCCCTCCCGCACCCGCTCCTGTCTCACATGACGGCCTGCCTGCGGATGATGTGATCGCCATCGATGAACTCGGCAAAACCTACCAGGCATTCTGTGACGAGCTCGGCAAGACCATCATCGGCCAGCAGCAGGTCATCGAGAACCTCGCCATCTGCCTCTTCGCCCGCGGCCATGCCCTGCTGATGGGCGTGCCCGGTCTCGCGAAAACGCTCCTCGTTTCCTCCGTCGCGCAGACCTTCGACCTCTCGTTCAATCGCATCCAGTTCACCCCGGACCTGATGCCCGCCGACATCACCGGCACGGACATCATTCAAGAATCCGGCACCGGTGGTCGCCGTGAGTTCCAGTTTATCAAAGGCCCGCTGTTCGCGAACATCGTGCTCGCGGATGAGATCAACCGCGCTCCCGCCAAAACGCAATCGGCCATGCTCGAGGCCATGCAGGAGCACAAGGTCACCGTGCTGGGTAATACCTACACGCTCGCGCCGCCATTCTTCGTGCTCGCCACGCAGAACCCCATCGAACAAGAAGGCACCTACCCGCTCCCCGAAGCGCAGCTCGACCGTTTCATGTTCCTCATCGAGGTGGGCTATCCCTCGGCCGAGGAGGAAAAACGCATCGCCCGCGAAACCACCGGAGCCGCCAAAGGCAGACTCAATCAGCTTCTCAGCGGGGAAAAAATTCTCGCCTTCCAACAACTCGTGCGCCGCGTGCCGGTGCCGGAACACATTTACGACTACGCCGTCGCCATCGTCCGTAAAACACGCCCCAGCGAAGCCGATGCTCCCGCATGGCTCAAAGAACTCGTCGGATGGGGTGCCGGACCACGTGCCGTGCAGTACCTGATCCTCGGTGCCAAGGCCCGCGCCGCGCTCAAAGGCTCCTACATGGTGCGCATGGAGGACATTGAGGCCGTCGCCTCCCCCGTGCTCGCCCACCGCGTCATCACCAACTTTGCTGCGGAATCGCAAGGCATGACCTCGAAAAAAGTCGTCGAACGCCTCGTCGCCGAAATGCGCGAGCAATAATCCCCATGCCCACGCAGCTTCTCGATCACGATCTGCTCGTCCGACTCGGAGCCATCCCGGTCGAGGCGCGTTTGCCCATGCTCGGCAATGTCGCGGGCAAGCACCGCTCGCCCCACCGCGGTTCCTCGGTCGAGTTTGCAGAATACCGCAAGTACGTGCCCGGCGATGATACCCGCCGTCTCGACTGGAAGGCCTACGCCCGCTCGGATCGTTACTACATCAAGGAGTTCGAGGCCGATACCAACCTTCGTGCGTATTTCGTCGTCGATAACTCGGGCTCAATGGCCTTTGCGGAAAAAGGCATGGCGAAGATCGAATACGCCAGCCGCATCGCCGCGAATCTCGCTTATCTGTTAGTCAATCAAGGCGATGCCGCCGGGCTCTCCGTCTGCCGCGATACCTTGCACATCGAGATCCCGCCACGCCGCCGCCCCGCGCATTTGCAGTTGATCAATCATACCTTGCAAGATCTCAAGCCCCAGGGCGAAACCGGGCTGGTCGAGGCGCTCCACCACATCGCGGAAAAAATCGGTCAACGTGCCGTAGTCGTGATCCTCTCCGATCTCTTCTGCGATACCCCCGCTCTCGAAGACGCCCTCCAGCACCTGCGCTACCGCAAGCACGACATCTGCATGTTCCATCTGATGGACCCGCAGGAAATCGCCTTCCAGTTCGACAAACCGCACCGCTTCGTCGATATGGAAGACAACACCGTGCTCATCGTCGAGCCGAACCTCATCGCCGATGAATACCAAGTGGCCCTGCGCGAGTTTTTGACCAACGTCAAGGCCGCCTGCCACAACGTCCACGCCGACTACCAACTCGTCACCACCGATTCTCCTCTCGAGCCCCTCCTCCGCGACTTCCTCCTCAACCGCTTGCCGAAAAAAGGAAAACGCTAGGACCTAGCCTCAACCATTTCAGCGTTTCAGCTTTTCACCTTTTCAGTTTTTTTTCTTCCGTGTCTTTCTACCAACAACCTCTGCTCTGGTTCCTCTGCGCCGCTGCGATTCCGGTGATCATTCACCTGTTGAATCGCCGCCGCCACAAGACCTTGGCATGGGCCGCCATGCAGTTCCTGCTCAAGGCCACTCGCGAATCGCGCGGGAAGAAAAAACTGCGACACATCCTCATCCTCACCGCCCGCGCCCTCGGCATCGCCTGCCTCGCCACCGCCGTCGCGCGACCAATGATCGGCGGCCTGCTCGGCTGGGGCGCCAGCAAGATGGATACCGTCATCCTCATTCTCGACCGCTCGGCATCGATGGAAACCACCGCGGAAAATGCCTCCGCCCCGCGCCGCGAACTCGCGATCGACCGCGTGCGTGATGCGATGAAATCGCTCGATGCCACCCGCCTCGTGCTCATCGATTCCGCCACCTCCACGCCGCAGGATATCCCCTCGCCCGAGATCCTCGCGGAGATCACCAACACCCGCGCCACGGATGCCGCCGCAAACATTCCCTCGCTGCTCCAGCGCGCGGCGGAATTCATCTTGGAAACCCAGCCCGGCAAAACGGAAATCTGGATCGCCTCCGACATGCAGTATGCCGACTGGGACAAGGAAAACGAGCGCTGGGCCACCGCCATCGCCACACTCCAAAGCGCCCCACAAAAGCCCAGCGTGCGCATCCTTTCGATCGGTGCACCTTCAAAGACAAACGTCTCACTGCGCCTGCTCTCCTCTTATCGCAGTGCGGATGAGCTTCTGTTGGATCTGGAAGTGCAGCGTGCGGGCGATGCCATTAATCCCATGAACGTGCCCATGACTGTCGCGCTCAATGGCGTGAAAACCACCGAGTCGATCACGGTCCCGGGTCAGGTTCTGCGCTTCCAAAAACGCGTCAAGCTGGCGAAAAACCAGCAGGAAGGCCAAGGCTGGCTCAGCATCCCCGGCGATGCCAATCCTCGCGACAACACCGTCTATTTCACCTATGGCGCGGCTCACCCGGTGAAAACGCTAGTGGTCAGTGCCGCGGGCGAAGCCGCCGCCTATCTCGCCGCCGCAGCCGCTCCACCAGGATACGCCGGTCAGTCCAGCGAAACCATCGCTCCCACCCAGTTCCTCACGAAAACCGCCGAGCTCGCCGATTTTTCCGCCATCCTTTGGGCTGCACCGCTGCCGCAGGAAGGAGCCGCCAAGGCCATCACGGACTTCATCAACAGCGGCGGCCATGTGTTGTTTTTCCCGCCGATGGAAAACAGCATGCTCAAGTTCCAAAACATCCAGTGGGCCCCGATCAGCACGGCGCCCGAAGGAAAGTTTTTTATTCTGAAAGACTGGAATCATGATGATGGTCTGCTGCGCGATTCCCTCAATGGCGAGGCCCTCGCTGGGCAAACGTTCCGCGCCATCAAAAAACAACTCGCCGAGGGGCCCGTCGGCGCCAGCACCCCGCTCGCCTCGTGGGATGACAATACGCCGTTTCTCAGCCGCATCGTGATGGAGCGCGGCACCGCCTGGTTCTTCACTTCCACGCCGGACTACACGTGGAGCAACCTCGGCGATGCCCACTTGCTCCTGCCCGCCGTGCAACGCGCCGTGTTGGCCGGCTCCACCCGTTTCGATGCCGCCCTGCTCGGCGAAGTCAATCGCGGTGAGACCCTGGCGCGCAATGCGGAAGTGCGCACGCGCATCGATGACTTCGGTGCCGATGCCGCGGGCGATGCTGCCTTCAGCGCCGGTGTCTATCGCCTGGGCGAGCGCGTGATCGCCGCCAATATCCCGCCCTCGGAACTCGATCCCCTTGCCCTGCAAACCAGTGAACTGAAGCCGCTCTTCGAGGGCGTGCGCTACAGCACTTTCGAAGACACTTCCGCCACCACCGCTGATAGCGAGGAGCGCGAAATCTGGAAGTTGTTCCTCGCCGCCGTGCTCTTTTTCCTCATCGCCGAAGCCTTGCTGTGCCTGCCCAAGGCGCCAGCCTCGTCCGCCAAGCCCGCTTCGCCCCAACCTGCCTAACAGTTTTTTCCTGTAGTGAATTTCCATCTCCATCATCTGCATTTTTCGCCGACCCTGCCCGTCCTCATCACGGGCCTCGTCGCGATCCTGGTCGTTGGCTACCTCTGCGTGCTCGGCTACCGCCGCAGCCCTAACAAAAAACGCAGCGCCGTGCTGGAGAGCCTGCGCTTTTTCATCACCCTGCTGGTGATCGCGATGCTGTGGCAGCCGGAGTGGCTCACGATCATCCATCCCACCACGAAACCCCGCATCGCGATACTCTGGGACGATTCGAAGTCGATGCAGACCACCGATGCCGAGCTGCCGCAGTTGTTTTCGCCGAAAAAAGAAATCGTCTCCCGCGCGGAGTTCACCAAACAATTGCTCAATTCCAACCTCTGGAATGACTTATCGGCGGATGGGAAAAACGAGCTCATCACCCGCGCCTTCTCGACCCCACCGGAAAATGAGGCACTACTCAGCTCCGCCGGCACGGACCTCACCGCGCCGCTGGAGGAGATGCTCGAAAAGGAAAGCAACCTGCGCGCCGCGATCGTCATTTCCGATGGCGACTGGAATCTCGGCCAGCCACCGGTCTCCGCCGCACAGAAGTTTCTCCTGCGCAAGATCCCTCTCTTCACCATCCCCGCCGGATCCAAGGTGCGCCTGCCGGATCTCGATCTGCTCGCAGTGAACGCTCCCACCTACGGCATCGTCGGAGAAAATTTACAAATCCCCTTCACCATCCGCAGCAGCCTCGACCGCGAAGTCCGCACCACCGTGCGCGTGCGCGATGATGGCGGACGCGAGCGCACCAAGACGATCACGCTGCCGCCGAACAAAACCACCTACGATACCATTTTGTGGAAGTTGGAAAAGGAAGGTTCTTCGACGATGGAACTGTCTTTCCCCACCGCCCAGGGCGAGCTGGTTCCCACGAACAACGCCCGCAAGTTCACCATCGCTGGCAAGCCGGAAAAAATCCGCGTGCTGGTCGTCGAGTCGCTGCCGCGCTGGGAATACCGTTTCCTCCGCAATGCCCTCTCGCGCGATCCCGGCGTGGAGCTCTCCTGCCTGATGTTCCACCCGCAGCTCGGCATCGGCGGCGGCCCGGATTACATCGAGAAATTCCCGGATAAAATCGAGGACCTCGCGAAATACGATGTCATTTTCCTCGGCGATGTCGGCATCGGCAATGAGCAACTCACCAAGGAACAATGCACGCTCATCCGCGGCCTCGTGGAGAATCAGGCATCCGGCCTCGTCTTCCTCCCCGGACCTCAAGGAAACCAATTTTCCCTGCTGGATACGGATCTCTCGGACCTGCTGCCCGTCACGCTCGATGCCTCGAAAAAAACCGGCATCGTCGAGACCAGCGCCTCGCCGCTGGCCCTCACCTCGGATGGCGCTTCGTCGCTCTTGACCATGCTCGGCGATACGGAAGAGGACAATCCGCTCGTCTGGCGCAGCCTGCCGGGCTTCTACTGGCATGCCCCCGTCGAGCGAGCCAAGGCCGGCACCACGGTGCTCGCCGTCCACGCCAACCGCAGCTCGGGCAACTACGGTCGCGTGCCCCTCATCGTCACCAAAACCGCCGGCAGCGGCAAAATCCTGCACATGGGCATCGACTCCGCCTGGCGCTGGCGCCGCGGCGTGGAAGACAAGTACCACTACCGCTTCTGGGGCCAGGTCGCCCGCTGGATGTCCTACCAACGCAACATGGCCGCCGGCCAGCGCGTGCGCATCTTTTACACGCCGGAACGCCCGTCTCCCGGTGATACCGTCACGCTTCACGCGAATGCCTTCGATAAAAACGGCGCACCCTTGCAGGAAGGAAAAGTCGCCCTCAGTCTCACCTCCCCCTCCGGCAGCACCCGCATGCTCGACCTCGGCAAGGACGACAACTCCTGGGGCAGCTTCACCGGACGCTTCGCCATCGATAGCCCCGGCGCCTGGAAACTCAGCGCCTCCATCGTCGATGACGACGCCAAACCTGTCGAAACCACCCTGCTCGCGCAAACCGTCGATCTCGAAAAAACCGGCCAGCCCGCCCGCCCGGAAGTGCTGGAGGAAATGTCGCGCATCGCCCGCGCCCGCATGATCCAGCCCGATGCCCTGCCTGACCTGATCAAAGAAATCACCGCCCTGCCCGAGCCTCGTCCCTTGGAAAACCGCATCCCCCTCTGGCACCACTGGGCCGTCATCACCACGATCATCACCCTGCTCGCCCTCTTCTGGATTGCCCGCAAATTCAACGGCCAGTTCTAACCCTAGCGGAGGCAGTTTACCCTTCCTAGCCTAGGCGTAGTAGGGTCTCGCCCCCAGCCAATCAGGTGTCAGGTTTCGTTGCAGTTCCCTAGCCTGAGGAGTGCTGAGTTCCGCACGTTTGCTGCAACGATCAAAAAAGCTCTCTCCCGCTCACTCCCCGCTTTTCCCCGGAATCTCATTCACGGTGTAGAAAGCATGACGATGGAGAAGCTCTTCTTTGTCGCGGGAGCGCAGGGCGATGAGGTCGAGCTCATGGCAGTGGCCTTTGAAGCGCTCGACCTCGATCTCGGCGGACATGCCATCGGCGGCGAGTTTTACGGCAGTGACGGCGGGCGTTTGTTGCTCGATCTCCGGACCACCGTAGCCAGCGTGGTAGGGATGGGTGAAGGTTTTCACCACGTAGTTTTTCGGGTCGGCGCCGGTGGTGGCATCGACAGCCTTGGTGAACTTCACGCGGAAGCCTTTGGGGGTGATGGTGACGCGCTCAATCTCAAAGGGCATGACGCCGGTCCAGTCGAGGCGCTCCAGGGCAAAGGGCTTGAGCCCACGCACAGGCCAGCCGCGGTTCGTGCCGCCGCTGAGCAGGTTGCCATCCGGGGTGAATTGCAGATTCATGATGCCGGTGGAAAGACCCTCGCGGAAGGGATAACACGCGCCTTGCCAGACGCCGTTGATTTGTTCCGTGGTGGCACGCATGATCAGGGACAGCGTGTAGTCACCGAGGAAAAGCTGGTTCTCGAAAGGACCGAACTTGCCCTTGGTATCATTGATGACAAAGCCGGTGATCGAGCGACCCATGCGGATGTAAGGAAAAATCACGGCGTAGGGATCGAGCTGCGGGATGTTCTGGCTCTCGGTGATGAGACGCGAGCCGGACTTGGGCATCGCCGGTGCGGGGCCCACGTTCGGCGCATACGGATACCAATTGTAGCTGGCGGGATGGCCCATGAAGCCGCCCTCTTTCACAAACTTCAGGCTGCACGAACAATTCCACGGACCCTGACTCTCGATGTAAAACAAAGCGCCGTGTTCGTTCATGCCGATGCCGCCGGGGCTACGCATGCCGCTGGCGATGGGGATGCTGCGGCCATCCGGCGTGATTTTCATCGCCCAACCGCGCAGGAGCTGCCAGGAATTGTAGGACATCGATAGACCGAGCGCAACGTAGAGATTGCCCTCCTTGTCGAACTTCGAGCCGAAGGCGTATTCGTGATAGGTGCCGAAGCCCCAGGCATCCGAAAGGCAATCGAAGCGGTCCGCTTTGCCATCGGCATTGGTATCGGTGACTTTCGTCAACTCACACGTTTGAGTGACATAAAACGATCCATCTTTCCAAGCGAGGCCGAAAATTTCATCCAGTCCAGAGGCGAAGACTTCGTACTTCGGTTGGGGTTTTTCCGCATCCGCGCCGGAGATGAGAATGATGTCGCCGCGGCGTGTGCCCACCGCGATGCGGCCATCGGGCAGGGCGGTGAAGGCACCGGCCTCGATCACAACGTCCTTGGGCAATGGCACATCGACGATGCGGTAGTACTCGCGCTCGCGCGCCTCCGTGCCCCAACGCTGACCGACTTCCTCCGCGCCTAACGGAATCACCGTCAACGATAGAGCCGCCGCATTGCCTAACAAAAATCGTAGCTGTTTCATGAATTCAAGGGAGCAAAGTATAGTCGAGAGTGAGAGTGGTGGTGCCTTTTTTCAAACGAAGAGGCAGCAGCAATTCCTGAGTGCCGTCCGTATTCGCGATGGGGCGGAGTTGCGCGGGCGAGGACAAGAGCACCTGCACTTCCTTGGTTTGATACATGCCGTCCTTGGGCGATGTGATCGGACCCGTAAGCACGCGGAAGACCAGCGTGGCATCCTTTTCACTGGTGAAAGTCAGGGTGCGGCGCAGGGTAGGCGCGGGAGCGCTGGGCAGGGCGTTCATCGCATCCGAGATGGTCACCTCGCCACTGCGGTAGGTGAAAACCGGCACGTCGTTTTCACCGAGCGCGTAGCCTTGGAACGCATAGCCATGGGCGCGCGGGTAGGTAGGATCCGGGTTCACCGGAGCCTCCTTCGTGGTTTGCGGCAGCAGTGGCCAGGCGGCGGGCGCGTCGGCTTGCGGGAGGAAACTCACGTCCTGCGGCAGCGTCGCGAATTTTCCGATGGGATGGAAATCCCCCGCCCCCTGCGACTTCCAATTCGCCGTGACAAAATCACCGCGCCACAGCGCCGCGAGCGAACCGTTCTGGGCATTGAACGCGTAGTTCAGTCCACCGGGGAGACCCACCGCGATGCCGCGATAGCCGGCCACACGACTGCGACCGCGGTGCATCACCGCCTTGTCCTTGACTTCGAGACGGTTGTCCGACTGCTTCAGTCCCGAAGGATCGCGCGCCGACCTGCCTAACGAAAACGTGTACCACAGCGCCTGCAACTGCTTCTCGGTATCGCCGCCGAGGATTTCCGTTTGCAGCGCTTTTCCTTCCGGCCAGTAACTGGGCATGATGATGCCCGGGCGGAAAGAGCCGGGATTTTTCATATAGGCGAAAAACCACTCCGGGGTCAGGCGCTGATAGCTGGACATCAGATCGATGCCCTTCATGCCCGGTGATTCCGTGCCGTTGTAATTGTGACACGCGATGCAGTTCAGGCCCTTGTCGCCTAACAACTGCAGGCCACCTTCGGTGTATTGTTTCCTCAGATCATTCTCTGGCTCCGGCACTTCCACGGGCTTCATGCGGTCCACTTCACCGAGCCATTTCGTTAGATCGCCAAGTGCTGTTTCGCCGTAGTGCGGCATGCGGGTGATCATGTAGGGGCGCGAGCGCTCGCGATCGTAGAGCAGTCGGTTCAGCCACTCCGCACGCAACTTACCGCCGACACCCGTCAGCGGTGGCGGGATGCGCGATTCATTGCCCAGAGCTTCTTCCTTCGAGTGGAAAAAGGCATCGCGACTGGCCGCCACGCCGCCGTAGCCATCGCGCTCGTGACAGGAGATGCAATTGAGCTGGGTGAGTTTCATCTTGATGCGATCGGCGGCGGGCACAGGTTCCTTGTCCGCCTTCAAGGCCGCGCGAATCGCACGGCGTTGCGTTTCACTCAACGAAAAGTGCGGGGCTTTTGTGGGAGCTTCCGCGAGACAGCCAGCCTCAAGATTCATCTTGGCACGCGCGGGCGCGGCATCCGGCAACGGGGCTTTGAAATCATCGCCCACCTGGTGACAAGACACGCAGTTTTGACTACGGAACAGCACAGCGCCCTGCTCGGCGAGCTTCGCATCCACGGCGGGTGCTTTCTTCGCCTCCTTTCCTGCCATCAGGTAGCTGGCGAGGGCATCGGCATCGTATTGATTCAAATTCATGTCCGGCATGCGACCGCTGGGGCGCACCTTCAACGGCTCGAACAAGTAGGCAGCCAACGCGCGGGGTTGGTACTTTCCGGAAACATGCGCGAGCGAAAGATAACCTTCCGGTGCAATCTCTTGGCCCGCCTGATCACGCGGCGGATGGCAGGAGACGCAGCCAAGACTGTGAAAGCGCTCGAAGCCATCGTGCGCCTCATCCGGCAAGGGCGTGGCATCGACTTTTTCTTGCGATAGAGAGAGCAGGTAATGGCTGATCGCCGTGCTGATTTGCGTGCGTTGTGCCTCGGTTTCTTTGGCGAGCAATTGTGGCATCGTACTGCCGGGGTGTGCCTTCGCGGGATTGGCGATGAATTGTTGCAGCGCCTCGAAGGTCAGGCGCGATCCTGCTTCGCGCAAATCCGGGGCCTGTTTCATTTGACTGGCATCGATCCCCTCATGGCACGCGGCACAGCGCAGCTCGGCCATGAGCACCGCCCCTTGCTGCGCCTCGGTGAGCGGGTGTTTCTGGTGAAGACCGGGGACCACCGGAGCCGTCGTTTCTGCGGCGGAAAGCGAGCCGATCACAGCCAAGGCCGAGAGGAAAAATGGTAACATCGTGCGGAACTGCATAAGCATGGTTTCTTGGTCAAGCGCTGGCGAATCCTATCGGTGCCAGCATAGATCGGGCAAGCTCTTTCGCAAGGGGAATGTGGGAGAAGAAAGGGGTGAGTGATTAGTGATCCGTGTTTTTGAACCGGGAACGCTGAGCCCCCGCTCGGCCTCAAACCCTGAATTTTTCAACCGCGAAATACGCTAAATTACGCGAAGGTTTGAAGTGATCTCTGATCTCCGATTCTTTGATCTGGCCTTCCTTTCGTGTGATTCGCGAGTTTCGCGGTTGAGAGAAGGCTGATTTTTTGTGGTCCTATTCGGGCCGAGCTGGGGCTCGGCGTTCCCGGGGGGAGCTTCCGTGATGCGGATCACACGCAGATCGGTCCCTGCCTTTTGGCTTATTTCCCTGAAGATCGTCCCGATGGGCTTAGGGGAGCTCTTCGATATCTTGCAGATCTTTGGGGCGACCGCTGGCGAGCTTGTTAATTTTTAGATCTTCCAATCCAATGAAAGGTACACGCATGCGCCCAATGGCGACAAGCTCCCGATGCTCATACCAACTTCCAAACTCGACGCCTGGTATGCTGGTAAAAAGCTCCAGCCGCATGGGTTCAAAGCCCATTCTGATGATCTTTTTGCCTTCCGTAATCATCTCGATCGACACTGCATTAGCCGGGAATCCAAATTCTTGCAAAACGTTGACCACGCGTTGCGCGTTTTCGTCTGACGCCTCGATCCAAATGTCAAGATCGCCCGTGTAACGAGGACGCGAATGGTGGATCACAGCATAGCCACCAATGACGAGAAAGCGGACTTCATTCCGCAGGCACAACTTCAAGAAATCGTTGAAGTCTGCCGCCAATTTGATCTTTGCCATAAAAAGGTTCGCGTAGTTTTTCGAGGGCGTTCAGCCGTTCAGCGGGCGTCGCATTTCGCCAATAGGCGCGGGTTTCCGCTTCGGCCTCGGCGAAGCTTTCTGCCACTACGATGCTCCAACTAGCCCGACGCCGCGCAGCCCGCGCCGCTGCGGTGTCAGCTTTGATGGATAACATTGCCTTCGGCATGAAACCACTGTGCTCCGTGGAGAAAAAATTTTCAATCACCTTTTCCATCGTCACGCAGCGCAAGCAGGGTTTCTCCGAGCGGTCCCTGCTTTTGCTGACTCCTGACTCCTGATGGGCTGGGAGGCCTGAGGCCTCCGCCACGGTCAATCTTCCTCATCCTTCGCGCCTTTGACACGGACTTTTCCGCGCAATTTCGCTTCGATGAAGGCATCGAGATCGCCGTCCATGACGGGCTGGATGTTGCCGGTTTCCTGGCCGGTGCGCAGGTCGACGATTTTCTGATAGGGCTGGAACACGTAGGAACGGATCTGATTGCCCCAGGAGACGTCGCCTTTTTCGCCGTAGGCGCGCTCGGACTCGGCCTTCTGCTTGTCCTCTTCGATCTGGAAGAGTTTCGCTTTGAGAATCGCGAAGGCTTGTTCCTTGTTCGCACCCTGCGTGCGCGAGGCCGAGGAGCGGATCAGGATGCCGGTCGGCAAGTGGCGCAGGATCACGCAGGTTTCCACCTTGTTCACGTTCTGTCCGCCCTTGCCCCCCGATCGGGTGGTCTGGATCTCGATGTCCTTCTCGTTGATCTCGATCTTGATTTCGTTAGAGATTTCCGGAGTGGCATCGATCGAAGCAAAGGACGTGTGCCGTTTCCCCGCGGCATCGAAGGGAGAAATGCGCACGAGCCGGTGCACGCCGCGTTCGTTTTTCAGATAGCCATAGGCATACTCGCCGGTGATCTTGATGGTCGCCGTTCGCAACCCGGCTTCATCGCCGTCTTGCCAGTCG
>Ga0315909_10006607_pt1 | contig 13066 bp, 19 predicted proteins | sample LakEriMetagenome_11_FD_203527 | JGI IMG/M metagenome (GOLD analysis project Ga0315909, IMG submission 203527) | Freshwater fungal communities from buoy surface, Lake Erie, Ohio, United States - Buoy 2 MA125 | ecosystem: Environmental > Aquatic > Freshwater > Lake | place: USA: Lake Erie, Ohio...
TCTCTGTTAAATCCAAATCCACCTTGCATTCCCATTGAAATAATATCTAATACACCTTCTTCTCCATCAATAGTTTCTATATTAACTTTTAACTCATACGAATCAATCATTACTTTTTTCTTATCCCCTAATTCCAATTCTATTTCGCCATCGAATTCATATTCATCTTCAACACTATCTATTGATTTGATGTCTCTTTCAACTATGTCATATAACATTTCGGCAGCGTCTAAGATGTTATCAGGAACTCCTAAAGCTTCGGTAATAAGTCTTAATTGGTTTTCAGTAATAATAATTTTCATACTAATAAATATATTGGAGTTGTAATTTAACCTACAACTCCAACTAAATCATCTAAATGATGGTCGTCATCCATTTGAGATGCAATGTCTCTTTTATCCATCATGTGAATTATTTCTGTAATACTATATGGGAATAAGTTATTACCATCCACACCAACATCCAAACGTTTTCCTTTACCCCATTTTTTACTTGCTGGTAAATGAACGTGTCCGTGAAGGTGAATAACACCTTTGTTAAGTCCATTCCAACTTTCAAATGGGTAGTGAGTCATCACAAAGTCAGCACCATCAATATGAACCTGTAAGTAATCACTAACAGAAAGGAACATATCTTTGATGTTATCTCTGTTGTTTCTAATGTGGTGGTCGTGGTTTCCTAAAACTAAGTGTATATTTTTACAAACCAATCGGTCCAAGAACATTCTAATACTATCAAATCCACCAAAAGCAATATCACCCAATATAATTAAGGTATCATCCTGACCAACTTTTGCATTGATGTTATCTACCAATGTTGAGTTCATTAGTTCTATTGTTGAAAAGTCTCTTGTTGACCAATCAGGAATATCACCATCTTGTGTACGCCAATTAGTAACTCCCCTACAAATGTTTTTATGGTTGTAATGTGGGTCCGATGTGACCCACACTCTACCGGTAGTCATTAATTTATCAAATTTCATCATAATTTTATTTCAAAACGGGTTTTCATTTGTTCTAATTTATCTTCAGGGACACCATGCACATTTACACCATTGTGTCTATTTTCAACAACAACACTAAAAACACTATAACCATATTGTTCCGCCAAGATATAATACGGAGTTAATTCCCATTCCATAGTAGATGTGTTTGATACTGCTATTTTTGGAATACTTGACTCCATAGCACGTTTTACATTATCTTGACAATCTTGGTGCGCGTCTTTTATTTTAGTTGGATTAAATTTATAGTTACAATTTTCATCATAAAAGTAATGGTCTGCTTCAAATACATTCGCAGTTAATTGTTTTGCAAATGTGGACTTACCACTACCAGGTATTCCTCTAACGATATATAATACTTTTTCCATAATACAAAGATAATAAACATTTTGATAATATTTATCAATATATGAAAATTATAATAACAGAATCTCAATTGTTAGAAATTGAAAGAACATTTAGTAGAGATAGATTTGATGCGCCTTATGCTGAAGAATATCCAAAATACAAAGATATGTTTTTTACTGCTATTAGAATGGAAATTACCTCATCAGGTGAAACAGAAGAAAGAATACTATTAGGTGATTCAGATGGTAATATTTTAGTCAATTATAGAAAAGGTAGTCGTTCAATATATTATGATTATAATTGGGCTGAGGGTATTGAAAAGTTAGTCCCTTGGCATATTTATACAAGACACTTTAAATATGCACTTGCTGAGTACTTTAAAAGTTTATTTCCAAATGTTTCAATAAAAGATGTTACAGGTGCACATATAGGATGAAAATAATTTTAACAGAAGAACAATATAAGGTTATACTAACCGAAAACATTTTAAAGGATATATTAAAAGACTTTAATATATCTTCAGGTTTGTTATTTACGTTTGGTGCTGGTATGGCAGCTTTCATGGGTCCTGTTGAAAAATTACTTAATAACTCAGGATTTTATTTAAATGATAAAGAAGTGGCACTTTTAATTGTCACCTCAATTGCAATTCTTATTAAGGATATTGATTCTCAAAAATTAGTTTCTGAGGTTAAAAAAATGGGCCTAATTGACGCATTAAAAGGTGTTGCAGAATTTTTAACTAATAGTAGAAAAGTAATTAATACTATAGCAAGTAAGGTTATAGGTGTAACATATTCTTTATCTGAAATTTTAGGGTTCGCATTACTTTTAAACCCCACTATGAAAATAATAGGTGATGTTATTGAGGGTGAACATATGACTACATTAGACACTAATAACTTACTTAATGGTGCAGCATTTGCTGCTGTGGTATATGGGTTAAAAAGTGTGATGAGTAAAATAAAAAATAAATTAAATGAAAATGTCGACCCTTCACAAACGGCAATAAGAAATATATGTGATGCCGAAAAATTTTGTAATGCTCAAGGTAAAATTACATTTGGTCAATTAAAAGCGATTGTTGAGTTTGCAACAAAGAAAAGACTATATAAACATATAGGTGAAGGTGGATTTAAAGCAACTTTAAGGTTATTACCTTGGTTTTTACCTCAGTTAGCGTTAGCAGGTTTTATTACATCGACTATTAGGGCGGTTAATAAGATATTAAAACCAGCACTCACCGAAACAGAAACCTATAAAACTTGGTGGGGTAAAGCGGTTTTGAAATCTTTTGACATATCTGAAGGTGATTTACATTTAAACGACCCACTTTATGAGATATTTTTTATATCTGATGGGTTAATGACTATGTTGGATGATAAGTATAAAATAAAATTTGCAAGGCACATTGCCGAAATCGCTAGTGAAATGTCAGATGACCAAGAAGTACCTGAATACTTTGTTGAAAATGAATTAAGAAATTGGATTAATAATAAATTCTTGTTAAACCCTCCGTTACAACCTAAAACAATAAAACCTATTGAAGTTCAACCCGACTCTATATAATTATTTTTCCTTCAAATCTTTTTCTGATATAATTACAAACTCTTCAACAAACCATTCATTGTGTTTTTGAACTTCTTTAATTATTTCAGGATAGTCCGTCCAAACTTTAACACCTTCATTTTCAGGCGAATAATCATTATCAACTAAATATTGAACTACACAATCTTCCACTAAAGTTATAAATCCATGAGCAAAATATCTTGGTACATATACCTCATCACCCTCATTCATTTCAAAGAAGAACACTTTATTGTAGTCTTCAGAAACCATTCTTAAATCCACAACAAAGTCTAATATTTTACCTGAAATAACTTTAATTAGTTTTGCCTGAGCATATTCATTCTTTTGGTAATGTAACCCCCGAAGTGTGTATTTGCGGGGGTTTAAACTAATATTACTCTGAATCCAATTCTTATCTAACTTTGAAAGGTCCAATGGACTGAATGTCCCTCTTTTATCTCTGAAAACTCTGTTCTCAATAAAATGTGCTTTCTCCATTATAAAAATTGTATTTCATTTGTTATTGGGTTCCAATCAATGTGCCAAGGTAAATGAGCATAATTGTATCGTTCATTCAATACGGCAGCATTGAAGTAGTGTGTATGTCCATCGTAGTAGTGTCCATAACCAGTGTGGATGTGTCCACAGATATGGATCTTAGGTTTGATTTGTTTAATTCGTTCTGCAAGTAATTCACAACCCAAATGAACATTTCGGTTACCTTCAACATCATCTAAGAATCCCCACGCCGGACCGTGAGTAATCAAGATGTCAACATCTTCAGGTATCATATCCCATACGGCTTTCAACTCTTCACTGTTTCGTGGTAAGTTAAATGCCCAATTATAGAACTCAGGTTGCCATGGACTACCCCAAATTTTCACAGTTTGTACATTTGGATCATGTGGGTCACTATCTCCAACTGTAATCCAATCATCTTGTAGGTGATTAATAGTGTCGTATTCTGATAAGATACCTCTGACTTTCTCAACATTATTTTGAAAACCCCAATCGTGATTACCCGCAATAAACACTTTATGATGGTAGTTGTTTAAACCATTATACCACTTTGCAAACTCACGAATCTCATGCTCATATCCCATAGAAGAAATATCACCAGCATGTAATAGCAAATCACCACCCTTCAAATCACCTGAAATGTGTTTGTGTTTGTTGTGTGTGTCTGAAATTATTGTAAGTATCATAATACAAATTTAATAAATTTTTCCCAAATTTAATTCAAAATACGTATTAAAACATAAAAATGTTCCAACACATATAAAACAGTTATCGTAAAAACTAAATGTTATTCCTAACCCAAGTCCTTTGAAGGTGCTCAAGAAAAATTCTAATCTTCTCATTTTTAATCTATTTTAATCCATTTATTGTCGTGGTTATATTTAAACGAACCAATGTGTTCTCGGTTCCATTCATTTGGTTGTATCAAAGATAAGAATATTTTTCCATCCGTACCATAATATAAGTGATAAATTTTTCCAATTACAGGTTCAAAACTGAACTTTGCTTTGTATACCAAATCATTCCATTTATATTCCTCAATAAGTTTTTGATATTCATTTTTTAACCCTTCAAAACGTTCTTGGAATTGTTTATTAACATCACTAACCCTTGGTTCCTTCCAATGTTCTATGTTTGTTGTTATTATTGCAGGTGCACCAACATTACTACCATATGGTAATAAACCAGGATTATCAGAAACATTATCAGGCTTTTTCATTTAAATCTTCAATCATTGAAATTAATCTGCGTTTTGCTTTTTCACCTAAAGGAATTGGATTACCCCCTTCATCAATTTGAACAAATGTAATATTAGTTTTTAATACCAAATCTTGTTTTCCTGTATAAACATTGTGTGCTCTTGCCTCCATATATAAAGTCATAGATGTATTACCAACTCTTGATGGGTAACCATAAATCTTTAATAACTGACTTTCTTTTGCAGGTTTTTCAAAATTACATTGGTCAATTGATACTGTTACCATTCTTGGTGTGTCGCAAAGTTGCATCGCATAACCTGCGGCCGATGCGTCAATCCATGATAATAATTTTCCTCCGAATAGATTTCCATGAAAACCTAAATCTGATTTTTTAATTGGGTGTGTGTTTAATAATTCCATTTAACTTATAATTTTAATTTCACTTTCTGTTTCAATAACGACTCTTGCTCCGCAACTCATTAAAGGTTTTTGGTCGCCACTCCCACAATAAACAATCTTACTTGGTCCTAGTATTTCAACCTCATTACAATATGTATTCTTTCTACCTTGTTTGATTGTGATTACCGGTAAGTCAGTATCTTTTGTTTTGTTAGACCTAATGTGATGTTGGTTCACATGAATTTTGGTTTTCATTACAAAGTTTCAATCTTATCTTTTATTTTTTTGATTAGATATTCGTCTGTTATACTTTCGGTTGCCAAAATTTCTTTTAGTAAATTTTCAGTTTCTAATTTTCCTTTAACCTTAACTCTGTGTGTTGCATTTAATTCAACTTCATAAAGTTTATATGCAACCTCATCAACTTTTTTTAACTTAGTAATATATTTTTCAATCCGTTGGTCAAGTTTTCTTCTTCTTTCCATATTGGTTACTGTCGGGATTGCCTTATACAATTCATCTAATCTACCTTTGAGATATTGTATTTCACCAAACTTAAGTATTTCTTGTTCTGTCATTTTTTGTGAATTGGATTTTTACAATTTCCTTTATGTGTTCCCCAAGCACGAGTGCCAATTCCTACCTTGATGTATTCACACTCTTGGTAAGTGTATTCAGTTACATTTGTAATTTCTGTTGGAATTTCTTTTTGTGATTTTTGTTCTTCACAAGATACGAGGGTTATAAGAATCATACCAAGTAAAAATCCAATTATCATAGCAAATAATATCCCAACATCAGGACTTTCTTTAACCATTTTTGGTTTTACTCTAATAATTTTGTTTAGGTCTATTTTAGGTTTTTTCATACCCAAAAAATAAATGATTTGTATTGTTAAATCAACTATGATTTTGAATAATATTTGATTTTGTTTTGAGCATTTTCAATTAACCATTCATCGACACGTGGGACTTTTTTTAAAAATTCTAATTCGTATTGATACGCCACCACTTCTTCAACATTTGGATTTAACTTAAAGTTAGTTGTTAAGAAGTATAAGTGTAATGATTCATGGACAAGGATTGCAGCAATGTTATAGATATTTCCGTTGTTCATTTCTTTTGCTGGAATTGTGATGACACTATCAGATTCTGTAGTTGAGAACCCACCGTTCCAAAAAGCAACTACCTTACATGTTTCCATAATAAGGTAGTATTTTTCTATATCGTATTTTTGTATTGTATCTAAAGCTTGTTCTACTTTACCTTTCCAACCATCCCCAACATCTGTAATCTTGATTTGTGAGAAAGAGTATGAAGATAATGTTAGTAATATCAAAAGTATCCATATTCTCATGGTAATTTAATTGCGGCTTCGTGTATTGCTTTTTTAAGAGCCGATGATACGGTCATCTTTTCAAATGGAATTGCGCCTTCCTGTACCTCAATCATAATCGCTCTGATTTCCGTATCAGACTCACCTATACCTTGGTAACAATTCCCTTTGTAATAAAGTTTAACTCCAACTTGTGTTATTGTATTTGTTTTTTCAACACCAATAATTCTGATGGTAGTTTTTGGTAATCCAAAATAATACACTTCAACATCAATGTCATCACCACTTTCAGATAAACAATACTTTTCAGATAGTTCTTCTTCAACAATTTGTCTAATCCCAAAACGAATATCTCGATTACCAAGCTCTCTTAATTTTGCTGTATTATAAACTGAATCAACATAAATACATTGTTGAGCAGTTACCAGGTTACCAAGTAGTAACATACCGATTAGTAAGAATAAATTTTTCATAGTTTAAAATTTTAAATTTGTTCCAATTAGAACATTATTCATTAATCCCCATTTTGGGGTTGTATTCATATTCATTCTCCAATCAACATTAAGTCTAAATTTTTTAGATAAATTATATGAAATGTTATTACCAACAACCGCGTTAAAAGTATTGGATGTTGAAAAGAATTTTTCACCTATATCATAATATGGTGAACATAAAGTAATAAATGTTTCAGGTCTCCATTCAAACTTTTTAGATATCGTGATTTCTTTTTGTCCCAACAACACAACATATGGAACATTCACAAAATAAGGGTTTTCAGAACTCTTATCACCATTAATAACTATTGAATTACCAACTTGTACACCTAAAGTTAAACCGTATACTTTTTCAAATTCCCAAGTTTTAGTTACACTTACTCCGTTATTTAATGTGAAACCCATTCTACCCGTATTCAAATGAAAATACCAATCATTTCTTCTATAATATAATGAATATGTTTGTTGGGATAAATCAAATGTTAAAACCGCATTTATTCCAAAACCCTTACCACCATTAACACGACTATAACCAATACCTGTTCCGTATCTCCAACCACTCTCATAAGTTGGGTTTTGAATAAATGCAAAATCCGCAGAAGTTAATATTGGGTTTGGTTTAATGATTGAACCTCCACCAAATGACCTACCTTGTGTACCTACAATATTATTCTGCGTTGTTCCAAAATCTTCAGTTGGTGGTGGGTCAGCAGCGGGTGGTGGTGGTGCCGGTGGAGTTTGACTAAGTAAACTAAACGGGATTAAAAATGTTAATAATATTTTTTTCATTTTATTTTATATTTTGTAAAATCGGTTGATGTTGGTTTATCATTTTTAAAGTAATACTTTTCAGTTGTTTTACCATATTTAATTGTTTTGAAATATCCGTCAGGAACTGTTGCACCTGTTGGTAATACAATTGAAGTCTTAGAATAAACACATCTGATTTCAACAACTACAGTTTTATTTGTTTTTGCCAATTCTCTTTCTCTTGCCTCTAATAATCTCCAAGTTGTTCTGTTTAAGTTTTCTTGTTGTAAAGAACAATTCAAATATGTGAATGTTTTAAATAACATATCTCTATCACAGTTGAAGTCCGCAGCAGGGGCTAAGTGTCCTTTATCATATGGATTACTTTCATAATCTTTATCGTCCGATGTAAGTATTGAATCGCAAGTATAAAAATCCATACCCTTTCTTGATGCTTCACCATTAGGACATTGGACCGTGTATCTAATAAACTTTGGTTGTTGTAATTTTTCAGAGTATACAATCTCAAACATATTTGTTTTAATATATATTGAATCTCTTAATGTTTTCTGACTAAAAACAAATAATGGTAATGTTAATAATAATGTTAGTAATAAATTTTTCATTTTAATATGATACTGTTGTTTTATACCCCGGAGCTATTAAATAATAATTTTGTGAACCTCCACTTACAGGTGAGTTTATTGTTATAGATGATACACCAGGAATTGATATTCTCAAGTCCGCTGTGTTTGTCGTTAATGTTGTATATTGTGCTAATGTGTAAAATCTTGCAGGAGCCATGTTAACCCACCCACCAAAAAAACTATATCTTCTAAGATTAATATAGTTTTCGTCTGCGACGTTTATCCTACCATCACCGTTAACGTCATATCTATGGTAATGAATACTTTTAATTGGTATGGTCCCTAAAACTAATTTAGAAACTTCAATCATATCAGATATTTGTAATGTTGTTACCGGTGTTGGGACATCGTATTGTATATACCATTCCGTTGCTGGGTTTGTTGATTGTGAAAAACTATAATAACCTGAAGAATTAGTATAAACCGTTTGAAATAAAACCCAAGGTGTGTAATCATTAATGTAATCAAATTCAATCACATATTGGAAAGCATATCCATTTGGTAAGTCATTCCATTTACCTCCGCCAACAAATTGTGTATAATCTTCCCCACCTGAATCATTTGGCTCACCAGGGTTCCAATTGGTGTATTGGTTTGTTCTATATCTGTAAGCATATAAATTAAAAGTCCTATCTATTTCATCAACCGTTATTGCTCGGTTAAAAAACTGAAATAACCCTAACCTAAAGTTTCCAAATAACCCTGAACCCATGTTGGTTCCGTCACTTAACCCAAATGCAAAATGTTGTTGACCATTACCTCCATGTAAAAAAGCCGCTTGTCGAGAAAAATTAACACTACCAAAATTTACATTATTTAAGTAACCTTTCATAGTTGTACCGTCGTAGGTAATACAAACCATGTTCCATGTGTTTAATGTGATTGCAGTGCTTAATTGTGTTATACCAGTACCATTCCAAAATCCAACTCGTAATGTATTTGAGCCAGTAATTTCCATAATCGATTCATGCCAACCTGAAGATGAACTTGCAACATTAAGTTCAGATGCAATCACACCGTTACCTGTCGGATATATCCATGCAACTACAGAGATTGATGTTGTAGAAAATTGTGATGATAGATTATTTGTTATAGCATATTGATTACTACCATTAAATGTTAAGTACTTACCACCTGTACTTGTATATATTGGTGAATTATATAGAGTAGCATTAATTGATGATTTAATATCAACCAAATTAGTTCCCGATGAATATGATGAAACGTCGTAGTTTGCACCCAATCCATTACTAACTTGAGTTTCAGTCCATCTATACCCACCTACCGGTTCAGAATAAGTATAACCAGCAACTCTATCTTGATAATATCCAATCCACCCTGACGGCCACGTATTGAATAAAAATGTATTTTCAGAAGCGTTAGATACTGTCGCCAAGTGTCCACCCATATTTTCACAAGCAGTTTTTGCACTTGTCCAAGTCATTGAACCTGTTGAACGATAATATGAATGTCCGTTGTAATTTGTTTGTGATGTAAATCCGGCTAATGTTGGTGTTGTTCTTTTATACAACTTAACAGGTACATTTACTGCACCTGTTCCGTCAGCATTATAGATATAACCAGAATACGTAAAGGTTTGTGTCCTTCCAAAGAAAGACATAAAGAATAGTATTATAAATACTATTGACCTACAATCATTCTTGTACCACATGTTACTGTATAATTTAAAGCACTTGTTTTTAAATCCCAAGCACCACCTGCATTTATGTTAAACTTAAACTTTTTTGTTATTCTTACATTAGTACCAATACTTGGTAACATAACATAAGGTGATTTTAATACCACATCATTATAATAACTCACATAAGGGGCATAAACTAATAAATTCATTAGTTTAATATCAAACCTTTTACCTATTTTCATATCATACATAGCTCCACCAATAACCGCAGTTCCCAAAAATGATTCTTTATAAACTACACCATACGATGCTGTTGCCATGTAAAGTAGTTTAAGACTTTTTACTTTTTGTATTGAGAACATTTGACCAGCAGCTAAAGTACCATATAAAGATCTGTTACCTTCAAACCCTATTGTTAGTGTTCCTGATGTAAGTATAATTGATTTTGGTCTTACCCACGCATAAAATGATGTTATGTTGGGTCCTTTAAGTGCTGAGGTATAATCTGCCAATACCCCATAACTTCTTTTACCATCCCAACGTAAACTAGTGTATCCACCTGTTGCTTTAGCCCCAACTTTAACGTCTGAGTTTCTAAAATTAAACCCAACAAAGTCAGCACTTGCAACCACAGTTGGTTTTCCACCTTCTTTACTTGTTGGTGATGCTTTAACTGTTGTGGACGCACCACCTGTTATATTTGTTTTTCCTTCTTCTTTTGTTCCTTCGGTTGTGGGTTGTTCTTCTTGTGTTTCATTATTTCCTGAACTATTCCCACTATTCCCATTGTTACCAGACCCCCCAACAGTCCCGCTGCCACCATTATTGCCACTTGTTCCATTTTCAGTTGTTGTTTGATTGTTTATTTGTGTTTCAGATGTTTCCCCGTTTCCATTAGTTTCTGTAGTTCCCCCATTTGTTTGGGTTTCCGAGGTCTGAGTTTCCGATGTTTGATTTTGAGAACCAGATGTTTCACCATTGGTTCCATTAGTACCAGAACTACCACCGTTATTACCCCCTCCATTTACAGTCGTGTTAGTCGGTGTATTTCCATTTTCATTTGATCCACTTTGAGTTGTAGTTCCTCCTGCTTGTGTTGAATTTTCATTTCCAACATTTTGATTAGAGGTTCCATTTCCTCCGTTTGTACCAGTTTCATTTGTTCCAGAAGTGGTTGTACTTCCTTCATTAGTGTTACCTGTTCCATTTTGTTGATTTTGATTGTTATTGGTTGTGGAATTATTATTATTATTATTTCCACTTCCATTTTGGGAGTTATTCCCTTTTTTGTTATTGTTTCCTGAACCACCATTACCAATAGAAGAAACAGACCCACCCAAGATATTGGTGGACCCACTTGCCAAATCAGAAATACTGGATAATGAATTTAGAATTCCAATAACATTTAATGCTGAACTTTGGGTTACGTTTATTGCTGTTCCAACCCCAACTATTTCAGAGCAAGGACTATTTGTACCATATTGCGCAAATATGTTATTAGTCCAAGCATCAAATGTTCCGTTTGTGAAGTCGTTGTAACTGAATGAACCGATTTCTCCATAGTACGCAACGGTGACGTTTCCGTTGATTGGTACTACTATTGTTTTTAAATTACCCGTACAAGGGTCTGTGTAACTATAATTGTAAGATTGCGCGTTCAGGCCAAAGAACCCAAACACGCAATAAAACAATAGTATAATAACATTCAGTTTCAATTTTTAAATACGCCTTTAGTAATAAGTCTACTAACGACTCTTGACGATGCCGTTTCCAATGCTTTCTTGGTAGTAATACCTATTGTTGATTGATTGAATTTAACTTCGTCTGAAATATCCCCAAGTAATGAAGATGTTTTAACCGTACTCGCTTCACCAAGACCTGACCCTACAATCACTTGTCCTGTTTCAGCATCTACGAATTTTATTTGTAATCCTAGTCTTGTAGTTTGTGTTGTTGTTTGTTGTCCATTTACTTTTACAACTTCATCCTCAGACACGGAGAAGTCATACACTTCAATATAAACAAAATACTTAGCAAGTACTACATTACCTTTTACTTCTATTTTATTTGAAGAAATACCTTTGTCCGATGCTTTGTCTTGAGCAATCATTCTTTGTTTAATTTCTTCCTTTTCCTCTGTGAATACAAATCTATTTGTATATTCCAAATATTCAATCACAATGTTTGTTACACCAAGCCCAACTCTTTTATCTTTAAGTTCAGGATACATTTCGTATAACTCTTCATTGATACCGATTTTTAATAATTGAATTGGTACTTGTATTGTATCAGTATAATCGGCAACATCGTTTATAGATTGTTTCTTTTCAAATTCTGCTTGGTATACTTCTGTCTTAACAGTCCCAATACCCCCTCCGTTTTGAGGGGGCTGGGCTTGTGCTGTTTTACATCCAATCAATAAAAGTGGTAATATGTAAAGTATTCTTTTCATTACCCTTCTACTTCAGATGTTGGTTCTTCGTAAGATTCAATTGCTGGTTTTGCGGTATTATCTTCCTCATCCATCTTTTGAACTAACATTTTATCTCTATCTTCATTAGAGAACCAGAAGTCGATAACTTTGTTTAAGTTACCAACAAAAGCACCTAATAATAAAAGTAATAACTCTTTCCAAGACTCTTGTATTTCTGCTTTAAATAATACCGACATTACGATACCAAAAATAATAAAGAAGAAAGTTAATAAGATAATAAGAGTAATCTTCCATCTGTTTCCTTGCATTTGTTGTAACATGAAGTTAAATTTTTGGTCGTTCTCAACTTTTGTAAATTCTTGAGAACCGCCACCTAATAGATTTTTAAAAAATGACATTTTGTTTTTAATTTATTTGTTTATTACCAAGACTCTTCTTCAACCTTTTTTGGTTTTTCAGGTTGTGGTTGCGGTTGTTGTGCAGGTCTTTCAATAATTCTTTCACGAACTACACCACCACCGTTATTGTTCTCAGTTTTTTGTTTATTTTCTTGGTTTTGTTGAACATTAACGATAACAGGTGCAGCACCTCCAGATTGTTCTGTTTTTGTTTCTTCTTTTGGTTCTTCGTCACTTCCACCGAATAATAATGTACTAACCCATACACCACCACCAGCAATAACAGTTGTTAATGTACCGATGATTGTTTTTTTAAGACCTGACCATGT
>Ga0315909_10006611_pt1 | contig 13063 bp, 18 predicted proteins | sample LakEriMetagenome_11_FD_203527 | JGI IMG/M metagenome (GOLD analysis project Ga0315909, IMG submission 203527) | Freshwater fungal communities from buoy surface, Lake Erie, Ohio, United States - Buoy 2 MA125 | ecosystem: Environmental > Aquatic > Freshwater > Lake | place: USA: Lake Erie, Ohio...
AGCGCCTGTGCAGGCTGCACCCGCACCGGAACCCGAACCCGAAGCCACGCCGACGCCAGCACCGGCTGCACCGCGGGGGCCGTCGGCGGAAAGCGTCATCAGCCAAGCGATGGGCTTTCAGGAAACGCGGACGCTGAAACTGCGAAAAGAAATCGAGCGGCTTTCGATTATCATCGGGCGGGAAAAGGGCGAGTTGGTATCTGCGGAGGAGATGCGCGAAACCGCGACGCGCGTGGTGGCGGTGTGGTGCTCGGAACTGGACGCGCTCGTGGGGGACCTGCCAGGGCAACTCGCCGGGCTGACGGAGGCGGAGATCCAACCGAAGCTCCGGGGGCGGATTGAGCTCCTGAAGGCAAACGCTCGGGAAGGGTTCTTTGCTCTATGATTACCGCACCGTTTCCGTGGTTCGGGGGGAAAAGCCGCGCTGCCGATTTGATTTGGTCGCGCTTTGGCGTGCTTGGAAATTACGTTGAACCCTTTTTGGGATCCGCCGCCGTTTGGCTGAATCGACCGGCAATCTTTGATGGCTGGGCCGCGTTGAACGACAAGGACGGAAACATTTCCAACTTCTGGAGGGCAATGCAGGCAGACCCGGAGGCTGTTGCGGGTGCGGCTGATTGGCCGGTTTGCGAAACCGATTTAACGGCGCGCCACTTGTGGCTTGTGAATAACTTGCCGAAACTTAACGCGCGGCTGATGGCGGACCCTGATTACTTTGAACTCAGAACAGCGGGATGGTGGGCGTGGGGCGCGTGCGCTTGGATTGGAGGCGGTTGGTGTGCTGGGTTTGGTCCTTGGCACGCTGAAACTGATGAAGACGGGATACCGGCGCTTGTTTGTGGCAACGGCGGGAAGGGTGTGAATAAGAAGCTTCCGCATCTGGGCAACGGCGGGAAGGGTGTGAATAAGAAGCTTCCGCATCTGGGTGACGGCGGGAAGGGTGCCCGTTTGTTACCTTGGTTTTTTGCGCTGGCTGAAAAACTAAAGGGCGCGCGTATTACTTGTGGGGATTGGGAGAGAATTTGCTCTGTTGGCACCATGACCCGAAACGGAGTTTGTGGGGTTTTGCTGGATCCGCCTTATTCCCAAACAAAGCCGGTTTACGCAAACGACGGCAGAGAAATAAGCGCAACAGTCCGCGAATGGTGTTTGCAGAATCAGAAAAATCCAGCGCTGCGAATTGCGCTCTGCGGACATTCTGGCGAGCACGATTTGCCCGGATGGGAGTGTGTTGAATGGCACGCAAAAGGGGGATACCAAGGCGCAGAAGACCGAGAACGGATTTGGTTTTCGCCGGCGTGTTTGAAACCTCAAGCGGAGCTTTTTTCTTTATGAACCCGCTTGCTGACGGCGCCCAACGCGGGATCCGACTGGCTTACACCGGCGATCCGCTGGACTGGATGGAACAGCACGTCCGCTTCCCACACTCGTCGCGCTCGACGCATTTCGACCGGCACACGGCGCCGTGGTGGAACGCGGTGTTTCACGACTTCGTGGATCCGGCGTGCCGGCAGACCTTCGTCCAAGCGTGTACAGGCGCCGGCAAATCAACCGCGCTGGAGGCGCTCGTGTGCTGGGCCGTCGCGCAGCAACCTGGGCCGATGCTGAGTATCACTCAGACCGACGCGACCAGCGCTGAGTGGATGGAAACGCGGTTGAAACCCGTGCTGGGCGCGTGCGAACCGCTGCGGGGGCTGATGCCATCCAACCGGCACCACGTCAAAAAGGACGGGATTTATTTCCCGCACATGCCCCTGATGCTTGGGGGCGCGAACACGTCCAACGCTCAGGAAAAATCCGTGCAGGTGCTTTTCTTGGATGAGTGTTGGCAATACAGCGACCTCATCACGCAGTTCAAAAAACGGCTCCACGACCGGTGGAACGGCTACGCGCTGCTGACCTCCCAGTCTTACGAGGAACCACACCAACTCACCGAGGAGTGGAGGAGCGGGGAGGAATTCCAGTGGTGCCACCGGTGCCCGGCGTGCGAGGAATGGGTGAAACCGGCGTGGACGGACATTAAATACGACGAGGCTAAAAACGAAAACGGAGAGTGGAACTGGGGCGCGCTCGTGAAAACGGTGCGGCACGAGTGCCCCCACTGCGGGCACGTCACGCCGGACACCACCGCCGCCCGCCGGGCTCTGACTCAGCGCAGCGAGTGGCGAAGCGAGGGCAACGACCACGTCGAGGGCTACCGCTCCCGTCGGGTTTCGGCGCAAAGCGTTTACTGGATCCGGTGGGCGGATCTGGTGATTCAGTGGTGCCAGGCTTCCGATGCGCGGCACCTCGGGGTGCTGCAACCGACGAAGGATTTTCGGATGCAACGGCTCGCCGAACCTTGGAAAATCGAAGAGGAGTTGCCGGCGTTGGAACTGGAGGCGTCGGAGTATTTTGTGAATGAATGGCAGGACGGGCGTGCGATGCCAGATGAAGCGGCGCGCGTTTTTACCGTGGACTGCCAGCAGGACCACTATTGGGGAATTGTCCGGTGCTGGCTGAAAAACGGGCACTCTCGGCTGCTCTGGGCGGGTAAAATTCTGACAGTGGACCAGCTCAGGGAGATCCAGACCCGGCTGAAGGTGCCCGACAAGCGGACGCTGCTGGACGCCGGGAACTCGTTTCACGGGCGGGTTTACGATACGTGCGCAAAATACGGGTGGACCGCGCTCGTGGGGCGCGCGGAGGACCATTTCACGGTGCGCGGGCAGGATGGAAAGGCGATCCGGCGATATTACTCCGCGCCGGACCGCGTGGTGGCGCCGACGACGCGCGATGCCGCGGGGAAGCGGGTGTTTGTGACGTTTTTCTATTGGGCGTCGGATCCCATCAAAGACATCCTAGCAAACCTTCGAAACACGGGTTCGCCGGTGTGGGAATTCCCGCAGGATGCTCCGCCGGAATATGTGAGGCACCTTAACTCGGAGCGGAAGCGCGCGACAGTGGACAAGCGGACCAAGAAAACGCGGCTCCGCTGGACCGCGACCGGGCGTCCGAACCATATGTGGGACGCGGAGGCGATGAACGTGCTGGCGGCGCAGATCCTTGGAATCCTGCCGGACATGGCGAGCACCGCGCCGGAGGTTGACGAACCCGCCGCGGCAGATTAATCTGCAATTTCACAACAAACCTCTTAGCGGGAGTTTGAATGTGGGAAAAAAGAGACCCCGGCTGCCGTGTGGCATGTCCGGGGTTTTTCCTTGTCGCGGGGCTCATAATTAGATGGCACCGGATCAAAAACTTCTCCTGCAAGTATTTTTAACGCGCGACGTGGCAGAGCTCCGCGCGATTATTTCTCAGAAGTTTGACCTCGTGTCCGCGGGCAAATCCACATTGGTTTCCAGCGCTATCGACGGCGCCAGTTTTCAGTTTAACGTGAACGGGACGCTCTCGCCGCTGGACGTGTTAATGCTGGCGCAGCAGGCACTTAACTACAAAGCCGCCGGGATCAACGGGCCGGTGCGCCGGACTCAGGCTTATTTTATATGAGTCTTTTCGATAAACTTAAAAAACTAGCGGGCTTTGCGACTCCCAAAGTGGGCGCAAACACTGGCGGGGCTTACCGGCGCCAGCGACTTGTGGAGGGCGGCGTGTGGACGGAACCGTGGTGGCGCAACCACACCCAGAGCATCAGCAAGGAACTCACTGTTGGCGAGTGGCGAACGGTGAATTCGGCGGCGAGGAAACTGTACTGGAACAACGGCATGGTCAATGCCGCGATTGACCAGAAGAGCATGCTGTCCGTCGGGATGGCGATGCGACCGATTTTCGTTGGGGCCGATAAGGAGTGGGGCAAACAGGCGGAGGCGATGCTTCTGGACTGGTTCCAGATCGCCTACCTCGACGGGAAATCGTGGTGGGAGGGGCTGCGGCTGGAATCCACGGCGATCGACCGCGAAGGGGATCTGCTCACGATCCTGACGACCGCGTCCACCGGCTACCCGCAGTTGCAACAGGTGCCCTGGCACCAAATCGGATCCCGCGGGGATGACGGCATTCTGACTGAGGGCCGCTACCGGGGGCTCCGTATTTACAACGGGGTGATTCTTTCGCGCACGAACCGCGCGGTGGCCTACCGGGTGCTCGGGGAGGACCAAAGCGGCTCCGAGGACCGGGACATTCCGGTGCAGTCTTGCATGCTCACGATGGACCCGCGCGAGGTGGACCAAGTCCGCGGGATCTCCGCTTTCGCGCCGGCGATCCGCGATCTCATTTCCCTCAAGGATCTGGGTGACGACATCCAGTCCGCATCCCGGATGGCTGCGAAAATCGGGCTGCTCGTCACCAACCAGCAAGGCATGGCTGACGCCGGCGACGCCTACAACGCGCTCACCGAAACCAATATGCCGCAGTGCGGGCCGGGGCTCCGTATGACCCCGATGGCTGGGGGCCGTATCGAATACCTGACGGCGGGCGCCGGCGAATCCATCGACCAGATCGACGCGAAGATTCCCACCGAGGCTCAGGACCGGCTACAGGAACGGCTGATCCGCAACGCGCTGTTGGCGGCGCAGTGGCCGCCGGAATTCGGCTGGGACATGTCCAAGCTCGGGGGGGCGTCCGCCCGCATCGTGCTGGAGCAAGTCAACCGCATCACGTCCGAGCGGCACGCTTACCTCGCTGCGTTTTGCAAGCGGCGGTGCGCGTACGCCGTCGCGAAGTTTGTGGAACTCGGGGTGCTACCGCCTTACACCGGCGCCGATAAGGACCGCGGAGGCGCGTACCAGTTCCGCTTCACCGAACCCGCCCGGCTCACTGCCGATTCCGGCTATGCGTCGCGCGATGCGATCGAGGCCTACCGGGCTGGGATGCGGAGCATGACGGACATCCTCGCCAGCGGATCCAAAACGCTGGAGGAGCACCTAGATGAAGTCGAACGCGAGGAGCTCGAAATCAAAAAACGCGTTGAACGCTCGGGGCTCACGCGCGACGTGTTTGGGCTTTTGACCCCCAACGGCAACCCGCCAACCACACCGACCGAATGAAATTCCAACGCATTCTAGAGCAAGTTTTTTACCGCCCGTGGCTCATCACGCCGGGGGGCTACGCCGCCGTCCGCAAGCTCGTGGAGGGCCGGGTGCTGCGCGCCAACGGCGAAGGGTACGAAATGCTCGACGGCATGACCTCGAAGCGCGAGGAAATGGAAATTGACGGGAACGGGATCGCTCACATCTGCATCGAAGGGACGCTGGCAAAAGGCATTTCGCCAATCGAAGCCTGCTGCGGTGCGTGGGATTACGAGTGGGTGGCGGAGGACCTCGAAGACGCGATGGAAGCCAACGTGCGCGGGATCCTGCTGGAAATCAACTCGCCGGGGGGCAGTTGCTCTGGGTGCTCGGAGATCACCGACCTCATCCAGTTTTTGAAAGTCCCAATCGTCGCTTATTCCGACGACACCGCGTGCTCCGCCGCGTACAACATCGCCGTCAGTTGCGACAAAGTTTTTGGATCCGTCGGCTCAACCTGGGGCAGCATCGGCACCATCATTCCTTGGGTGGACCAGTCCGCGATGTACGAAGAGGAAGGGCTGAAGTGGGATCCTATCACGTCGGGACCGCTCAAGGGCGCCGGCATGGGGCCGTCGCTTACCGCGGCGCAGCGTGCCAGCCTGCAGCAGCTTGTGGACGATTCTTTCGCGCAGTTTCGGGACAACGTGCTCCGCAACCGCCGCGTCGCTGACGAATACATGACCGGGGCTGCTTATCTGGCGCCGCGGGCAAAGGCCGGCAATCTGATCGACGGCATCGGAAATCAGGAGCTTGCATATGGCGAGCTTTTGGCTATGCTTTAACACGTTGGCTTCATTCATTGGTTGAAAAGACCCGTCACGGATTTACTCCCGTGGCGGGTTTTTCTTGTCTGCGCGGCGAAGGGTATATGGAACTTCCTTCCACGCTAACCGATGCGCTGGCCGCGCTCTCTGCCGCGCAGGCGGATCTGGCCGCGCTTAACGCACTCACCGCGGAGCATTCCGCAGTGGTCGCAGAATTCCAGTCGCTCAAGGGCAAAGCCGCGGATCTCTCCGCCGCGCTGGATATCGCGAACGCAAACAACCGCGACCTCGCCGCCGCGCTCGACGCCGTGAAGGCTGCCGAGGCTGACGCCGCCAGCAAGGCAAACGCGATCGTGGCGAACCTGGGCGTGGCTCCCGTTGCCATCGTGCCCGAACAAATTTCCGCGCCTAAGAGCAAAGAAGAGCTCTGGGCACATTACAACACTCTTGGTTTTGTCGAACGAAACGAATTTTTCGCGGCAAACAAGAAAGCAATGCAACTCTAACCCTTACAAACTAAAATCCTATGGCACTCAATGGTGTTTTCCTCGCTCAGATCGCGCAGCAATCGCTGCCGTTCCTCACTAACGCTTTCGCTCCCCTGCGTGGCGTCACGACTGATTTCTCCACGGACGTAGCATCCGCCGGATCCTCCGTCACCACCCGTTTTGCCACCGTTCCCTCGGTGGTCGACATCACCAGCGCGGGCTACGCTCCCGTCGCCGGCGACACAACCGCACGCACGATTTCGCTGGATCAGCACCGCGGCGTCACGCTCGGGTTCACCGACATTGAAGTCCTGCAGAGCTCCATCAACTTCCAGAACCTGTTTCTGGCGCCGATGGTGCAATCCTTGGGCGCTGATATGTTCGGACAGCTGTGGAATCTGGTGACCGCTGCCAACTTTGCGCAGACTCCTCTTTCCTCCAGCGCTGCGAACTTTGACCGGCAGGACGTGATCGACCTCGGTGTGACGCTGACGCAGACGCTCAAGGCTCCCAAGATGGGCCGCTCGGTGATCATGAATCCCGCTTACTACGGCGCGATCTCCAAGACCTTCATCAGCGCAGAAATTCCCGGCATCACGCCGTTCAAAGCCGAAGGCACTGTGCCGCGTGTTTCCGGTTTCGACATTTACGAAAGCGACTTGTGCGACGCGAACAGCGAAGCGCTCGCCGGTTTCGCGCTGCACTCCAGCGCGCTCATCATGGCCGCGCGCCGTGTGAACCCGGAAGCCGCTCTGGCCGACTCCATCGAGATCGCCGAAGTGATTGTGCCGGACCTCGGGCTGCCGCTCACGTTCCGCAAATTCTACGACCGCACCAGCGGAAAGACCTGCATCAACGTGTCTTGCATCTGGGGCGTCGCAAAGGGAACCAACATGGGCGTCCGCATCGTCACTCCCTAACGATTGACCACCCAAGAGCCGGGGCTTCCCTTTCGGGGGAGGTTCCGGCTCTTTTCCGAATATCCCAAAAATGAAAATTTCGCTCGTCATCGAAGATGTCGGGGCAGGCCCGCAGGTGATTTTCACCTCGCACGAACCCGCGGAGGCTCGCCAGTTTTTCAAGGCGCACGCCAACCCCGGCAAACTGGTGCTGGTTTGTAATCCGGCGCCGGACAACTTCCGCACGATACGGGGCACTCCCGTTGTGGAGGCTGAACCCACAAGGCCCGCGCGCCGGGCATCCAAGGAACCGCTCCTCTGATGTCCGACTGGACCGACATCACCGCCGCCGCAATGGGGGACGCACTCGGCTACATGCAGGCCGACAGCGTCACCTACGCCGGCGTCACGGCGAACTGTGTTGCGTCCGAAAAGACTTCCGATTTGCTGGCCGCCGGCGGTTTTGAGCAGCACTTCGCCGGTTTCGTCCGCGTGGCGAGAGCGGGGTTTCCTGACCCCGTGAAGGGGGCCAAACTTACGGTGAACGGCACCGAGCGCCGCATCACTAGCTGGGACGAGGATCCTATCTCGTGGAAAATTTACCTGGAGGACGTGAGCCGATGATCGACGGCGTTTTCTCCGCGGCGGTGCAAGCCGCTCTTTCGCTGGCGTTGCCGGGCGTTTACGTCGGGGAGCCGCAAGACGACAGAGAGATCCCGGCGAAGGCCGTGCTGATGGAACTGCAAAGCGACATCGTTGTGGGCAGTCCGCTGCAACGCGGCACGCTGACGCTGCACGTCACGAGTCAGGCTGACGATTACACGCGCGCGCAGCAGGCGCAGTTTGCTGCCGCTGTGGACGCCGCGATGCGCTCGCTAGTGCTGGTTTCCAACGCGGTGCAACTCTACGGAGTGGTGGCGCAGAGCACCGACAATTTGCGCGAGGAACGTCACTGGCGAACTGCCATGCCTTACGTGGTTGGATTTGGACCTAAATCTTAAAAAATTATGCCTGTATCATTTGGAGCCGCATTATTCGGAGTCACCGCGCCAAGCGGTTACTTGCAAGAGTCAACGCAGGAGGAAGTGGTGGAACTTGCGACCATACGCGACGCCGATGGGCAAACTGTAGTGGTGCAAACAAAACCACGCAGCACCACAACCACCACGGTCAAAACCAAGGGGGAAGCGGACCTTGAAACAGTGCCGGAAGGCGCTTTCACGGGGGCAAAGCTGACTTCGTCAAAGGTTTCACAGACCAACGATGATTTTTCCACTGCGGAAGCAACCTACACTTTATTTGCTTAACCTATGGCAACCTTTGGAATCACCATGGTCAGTGCGACAGGCACGATTGTTGAATCGCTGGACATCGAAATGAAGGGGGAGTTTAAGCAACTGCTCACTTCAACGGGGGCGCACTCCGAGGCAAAGACCTTTGATACCAGCTACGCCGTCAGCGTTAAAGGCAAGGGCGACACCTGCCCCTTTGACGCAGGCGGCATCACAAGTGGCATCACATCAGTCACCGGCAAGGGCTTCTGGACCAATGTGACGTTGGATTCCAAAAACGACGATTTTCGCGGATGGTCCGCGACTGCAACGATATACAAAAACGCAACCTAACGACAAATTATGCGCCTCCGATTACTTGAGGACAACGAATCTCCGGGCAAGAGTTTCAACACTGACATCATCGCCGCGTGGCTTACCAGTGGCGGCGCTTTGGTTCGGCGTGGCGGTTTTCAGCATTTTGTGGACGAGGCTGGAAAAGCGCACGTCCGATGGGTGGTGAACTGCGACGTGCTCGCCAAGGTGGACGGCGCGGAAATCGACTTCGATGAATTTCGCAAACGCTTTGAGGACCTGGACTGGTGCAAGGCGAACCCTGACTCCGATATTTCGTGGATGCGCGGGTATCGAGACAACGCGCGCGACCTCAAGCGGTTTGCGAAATCTGCCGCCGTGGGTATCTCACGCAGGGACGGGCAAGCGTTCGGCATCGTTTACCCCGACTCGCCAGAATGGCTGAAACAGGAATTCCAAGCGCGCTTCGCATGAACCCGTTTTTCCTCAAAAACACGCAAGTGGGGCCGCTGGAACTCAGGCCGTGGACGCTGACGACGCAGTTGGCAATTTCCGAGCTCAAGCTCACTGAATTGTCCGACCAAGAACAGGTGGTGGCGTGCGCGTGGCTGCAAAGTCGCGAACCGGAAGACGTAGAGCAGGCGATCTCCGACGGCACAGCGCTGGCTGCCATCAAGGCGTTCACGCGGGCCTTTCCGCTGGCGCTGGCGAAGCCGGTGGCTGAATGGTGCCGGGCACAGGCCGAGGCCGTGGAATCGGGCCGTGTGGACGTTATTCCCCAACCCGGAGGCGCGCGCGAGGGCACGCCAAAAAACTAGCGGCGCCAGGCTGGGATGAGGCGTTCATCCTAGTACTGGCGCGAGAAACCGGATGGACTCAAGACTACATTCAACGCAAAGCACCGCTGGCGCAGTTGCTGCGGATTTACCACGCCGCGATTTGGGGCAACGGGGCGTGGACGGTGCGGCGCAAGCCGGTGGATTTACAGGCCCTCTTTGTAGGCAAGCCACACGAGGAGGAGGACGATGAGTAGCGCGTTGACGTGGGATTTTGACGCAGCGCAACGCAGATTCACGGCTGAACTGCAACGCGTGGTGGCAAATTCTCGCCGTGGCGCGCGGCATGAGGTGATGGTAAATTTCCGTGGCGCGCTCCGGTTTTGCTTTGCAGTGACCCCACCGATGGGGGGGCGCCAGTCGTCAGTCACAAGAGGTGAAAACGTCCGTGTGGATTTTGCTAGAGGCAAGCGACAGGGGCAGCGTGCAATCCGCAAAGATCTTTCTCGGGCGTTTCAGCCAATCCCGTCGGCGTGGAAACAAACAGCACGCCGTCCGGGGGGCTGGGAGCGGATCCAAGCCCAGTTTGGTCAACGTGCTACACGGCAAGCGCTGGACAAGACCCCAGAGCAGGCGCTGGCGTGGTACAAATCCAAGCGCAACCGAAACCGCAGAATCACTGGGCGCCCAAGGATCCCAACGTGGACCACCAACATCAAATTTGTGGAGCGAACACTGCTCAAGGAGCAGGGACTTACCGCCTCGGGCTGGCTTACCGGAGCAAACCGGTTTGGCGTCCGCGGCATCCCGCAATGGATCACCCGGCACGGAGGAAAGGTGGGTGGCTCGGTAACGATCCGAGACACTGCCACCGAGTTGAAGTTTTTGGTGAAAAACGCAACAGAGCACAACGACTCGCCGCGAATCCAAGGCAAAATTGCCACCGCTCTAACCCTGCAGGCCAACGCGATGGTGCGCAGCATGGCCGCTCAAATTAACCGCGAACGCATCCGCTGATTTATGATATTTGCATCCCTCGGGCTGGACTGGTCCAATTTCCAACGTGGCATGAACGGGGCAATGTCTTCGGTGCGACAACTCGCTGGAGGCGCGAGCTTGTTTGCCGGGGCAGCCGTGGCCGCGCGCCAGTTCATGGCAGCGGTTGAAATGGGGGACGAGTTGGTGGACCTCAACGCGCAAACCGGTGTTGCCATTGATAAGCTGATGGAACTGCAAATGGCTTTTGACCTTAACGGGATGAAAGCCGAGCAGGTGCAGCCGGTGCTGGCAAAAATGCAACGGCTAATCGCAGAGGCTGGTTCTGGCAGCGCGGATGCTGCTGCAAAATTTAACTTGATGAGGATCGCTGTCAGCGACATCCAAGGGCTCAACGCTGACGAGCAGTTGCTGAAAATCGGTAAGGCCATCACCAAAATTGAGAACCCGGCGCAGCGGTCCGCGGTGGCGATGGATGTTTTTGGCAAGTCAGGATCGAAACTGCTTTCGGTGTTTGCTGCCGGGGGGATGGATGAAGTGCGAAAAGTCCTCGGCAACCAATCTGCGCTGCTGTTGGAAAACGCCGGGATCTTTGGCAAGGCAAGCGACATTCTTGGGCTGGCTGGCAGCAAGGTCCGCGGTTTCTTTGTCGGCATTGCCTCCGAGATTGTGCCGCAGTTAATGGAGGTTCTTGAAAGGTCGGAGAAACTGGACTTCAGCAAATTTGGTGTTGGAGTCGGGAAGGAAATTAACATGTTTCTGGCTGCGGCAGAGCAGGTTTACATTTTTATGGCAAAGGCTGCAGATTTGGTAGTCAGCGCTTTTGGAAAAGCCGCGGAACTGATTTTGTCGCCAGCCATTTTGTTAGGAAAACTGCTGGGGCCTAACCGAGGCCCGAGCGGACAGCAGGAAGGCGCGCCAGCAACCGAGGACACCTACCTGAGCCGCGCGATGGCAGAAATTGAAAAAGCGCAAGAGGCTGCAAGGCAAAAAAACCCGTCTCCGGACGCCGCTCCGACCGGAACCGACATCATTCGCAAAACTGGCGCCGGTGGCCCGCTCGGCATGAGCGACATTTCGAGCCTGCAAAAAGTCGGCGGCGGCTCTGCGTTACTCTCTGGGATGCAGGACAACTCGCCAGCTTACCAGTCCGTCCGCATCCAAGAAGACATCCGCGACTTTATTAAAGACCTTATCAACGTCGTCAAAGAAAACGGACAAGACTATCAAGTAACACCATCCACCGGAGGTGGTTTGGTGCTCACCGCTTAAAATATGCCAACCGAAACGCAAATCGAAGTTTCAAGGGATCCCACTGGGTTGGTGACCCGTACAGTTACCAAGCAGTCTCTGGCGGGATGGTTTGACCCGGATGACAATTGCCGGAGCTACCGAGTCACGCAGGTGGATGGCGTTGTGACAGTGGCGGAGGAGTTTTTTGATGTGATGCCACCCGTCTACAATCTGGACGTGTCCACCACGCAGGAGCCTGTGGAGTCGCATCCGTATTTTTCGCCAATTTCTCTTTCGCTTAGAGAAAAATGGGCAACATGGAAACAGAACCCAACAAACCCAGTTCTTGGATCTTGGACCCCGTCGCAAGAAACTGGCGAAGAGTTTTCCACACTTTATTTGCTTTGGCAAAAAGGCATCACAAATTATTTTGCGCCGAGAATTGTGATCAAATGCACCACGCTAGAAGACACTGAGCCAAACGCTGCGGACGTGGGGATTATTTCCAGCACTGGCTATGGGGGAAATGTTGGCCCAGTGAATTTTATCCTCACGGGCTTAAGCGCGCAGCAGGAGGGCACTAAGTGGCGCACCACTCGCGAATACCTCGGCAGTGCGCGTGGAAGCAACTGGGAAAACGTGCTTTACACTTAATGGACATCCCAGAATTTCGCCGCGGGCTCGAGTTAAATTCCCGCGAGTTAAACAAACTCAGCAACGCTGTCCGCTCGGCTGCTGTCACTTCGGTGATTGGCGGCAGGTTTACGCGCACCCCCGGCGGAACGACTATCATCGTGAACGACCAAGTGCGCGGCGGCGGAGGCGGTGGCAGCAGCATCCCGTGCCCGTTCCAAGTTTCTGATGCGACGGATGAGGAGGGCATGAAAGTCCAAATTGAATGGGGGCTGATTTGGCAAATGCTCCCGACCGGGATGCAGCCCGACAACGACCCGCCGTTGAAAATGACCATCACCGCGACGGGGTACGTTTACAGCAAAATCGTGTTCAACAAAGACACACTCATCCCCACGAGCGTCAGTTTTTCCATCGAAACGGAAATCAAATCCAACAGCGACACAACGCAGTACAACCTTATTGCCATTGTCACTGTGGATACAACCACCCAACCGGCATCGATCACGGGGATTCAAAACATTTGCATCCAGCCATTTCCCAGTCCGTGCGCGCTGGCGGAAACCTCTGCATGAGCGTCAATAATTTCAAGAAGCGCCCGCGACTCAGCATCACGCTGACGTTTAACTGCAACGGGCAGTTCAATCCGTTTACTGGGTTTGGAGCGCTGCAGTGGTCG
>Ga0315909_10006612_pt1 | contig 13061 bp, 17 predicted proteins | sample LakEriMetagenome_11_FD_203527 | JGI IMG/M metagenome (GOLD analysis project Ga0315909, IMG submission 203527) | Freshwater fungal communities from buoy surface, Lake Erie, Ohio, United States - Buoy 2 MA125 | ecosystem: Environmental > Aquatic > Freshwater > Lake | place: USA: Lake Erie, Ohio...
CGACGAAGAAATGAAACGTTGGGATAGTTTAGAACCCATGGATCCGGATTACATGATGTATAGTCCACATCCAGTTGGATATAATACTACAGCAGAGCAACGGTTCTTAATGCAAAATCTATTAGTAGGATTTTCCGGTGGCAGTTTGCTTGATATTGGTTGTGGTAGATGTGATTTATATAGCGTAGCACTCGAATTTGCTTCGTTAAACAATGACATTGTTGGTTATAATGCCATTGATCATAATCCTATAATGACGCAGTTAGGCGAAAAGAAATGGGGCTTAACAGATGTCATGGTAGGTTCATTTGAAACGGCTAAACTTCCAACAAGCGAATGGGTAGTTGCATCTGGAATCTTTACAGAACGAAGATGTGAAACAGAAAATGAAGATTTAATCAAATTAATAGATAATATTGATATTCTTTATAATGCAGCCACTCAGATCGTTTCATTTAATTTATTGAATCCAATAAATACCACACATCATCAAGGATTCTTTTATGTTCATCCTGGACTTATCCTTGATATGCTAATTGAAAAATATCGTTATGTTAATTTACGTAACAATTATTCACCCGATGTATATACAATAACAATTTACAAATATTAATTATGACACACAGCATTAACCAACCATGGGCAATTAGCGATAAATTCCGCGGACGATATGGTGACGTATGGGCAGATTTAGATTTTGTTTTTAATGACAAAATTTCTGCAGAAGTATTTAAAGAAGATCCAATGAATACAGAAATTGGATGTTTAGAAATTTTTAATCAACGAATCAAACTTCGTTATAAAGATTTAATTAGATTATCAAAATCAATGAATGAAATGTATGCGAAAGCTGTTTCAGAAAAACCTGCAAAGGATTATGCATTCAATGTAGAAATTAAATCATATGCTTTTTCATTGCGTAAACATGAAATTGGCAGATTAGCAGAAACAATTTCGGAGGCAGAGGCAGTTACGCTTCGTAGTTACGAATTAGGTTTATATTTATAATAAATAAATGGTAGGCCATATGAGTGCTACTTACATATATTATTATAAAGCTGATTCTAGTTGTGAGCCAATTGGAAGAGTAAATGCTGATGATGCAGATGATGCAATTGATCAAATAGCTATTATAAAACAATTGTCTCGAGATTCAATTGAATCAATATTCGTAATTGAACAAGTAAAGGGAGGTAGAGATGAAAACGATATTTGATGAAATTCACGTAGGATATCCGGAATTTGAATACTTTAATCAGTTACCTAAGCAAGACCAACTTCAATATTTTTTCGATGTTTATGAAGCACAATATTCAATTCAAAATGATGAAGGTTTAGTTCCGAACTTAAAATCATTTTTTGAATCAGTTCATTCTTCATTAGATAAAGAAGATACGGAATCAGATGCAGCTGCAATTGAGTCAGGAAATGTACAACGTGTTGATGTAACTATAGATGATGAAAACATAATGATTGAATCAAATAGTTTACGAGCAGTACGACACGTCACAAATAAATTCATTGAATCTGGATATATTATTCAACGTGACCCGGCAACGGAAAAGATGTTTAAAAAAGATAAAGTTACACGTTATATCCGAGTATTCCGAATTATTGATTTTATAACAGGTATATGTTTAAATTAATTGCATATGGCAAAAAAAGAACAAGTTCCAGAAAACATTCAAAAACAATTTAATAAAGTACAATTTAAGCCAGGGGAGATAGTATTCTTTACCTGGCTTGGTACTAAAAAGTATGGTTATGTTAAAGCAACTAAAGAAACTAATTGGGGTATTCAATATACGGTTGAAGCAAATGGTACTAAGTATCCATGTGGCATTCAAATCAAGGGGCATAAAACAACGTATACAACAGGATGCATCTATGCCGATGAAACTAGAGCATATGGAGCCGAAGAACTTGAGAGACGTTGCCAAACCGGACACAAAAGCACATATTCAGAAGTTATTAGAGAGTCCGGAAGGACAAAGGATGAAGGCAGCAGCGGTAATAGAAATGGCGGAAGCGTATCTGATAATACTAGCAGAAAGGCAAAGAAGCCCAAAGCTAACAATGTCGGAAAGAATGGTATTCTCGATGGCAATGATGGAGTGCGCACAGACAATACAAAGAAACGAACAAATTCTGAACTTGATTCAGCAATCCAACGTCAGCGAGACTTTTTAAATGGGTTTATTAAGAAATAAAGTTACAGCGTACGAGTACTTCTTCCAGCGCTGGAACTGAGTCTATTCCTATTAGCATAATTTCTAATTGCATTACCATGTTTTCTAGCAACATTTTTAGGCAATTCTGCTAAAAATGCTTCAGCACTAATTCCACCTCTTTTGAAACGTTTAAATGATTCTTTAAAGATATTACTTTGTATTTGTTCTAGAATTGCTGGGTTATTAAAAAGTGCATATATACGGTCTCTTTCAGATTTAGTTACACCACGTGGAATCTTAATCGCAGGAAAGCCTTTTTTACCACCTCCATAAAAATATATATTCAATTTGGCATTTGCTTGGTCATATGTCATACCATAAAATGCATCTGTCTTTGTCTTGCTATTTAAGTTAAAAATTGCTTTTGCTGCATCTCCGCCTGGTTCTTCTGGAACTGCTTTATAAAATTTTGCGAGGCTTTCAAAACTATTTAATTCTTTATTAAAAATTTTGCCGCCTTTGACTCTATTACCAGCTTTGACTTGTATGTTCATGCGACCGTTTAACCATGTTTTAAACTTTGCAATATTCTGCGGATTACTCATCCCGCGATATAGTCTCAACAATTGCGGTGTTGAAACTTTACTAAGATCTTCAGCACCAACTACACCATATTTTCGTGCTAAACGACTTAATAAGCCTCTAGCACCTTTGTATATACCGAAGGTAACTAAAGCTGATAATACTAAGCCACCCCAAAATATAGCATTATTTTCTTTAGCCCAATCCCAGAGTCCCGGATCATCGGTACCTTCATCTTTATTTTTAGATTTTCGTACCGGCTCTTTAACTAAACCAGTTTGTTCAAATAATGACATTTTAATTATTTTGTCTAACATGATAGATTCATTTTTCATAATTTATTTCTTTTATTTATAAACATTAGTTCCGGGGGTAGGATATAAATCCGGAGATGAACTTAATGAATACTCTACTCCGCGTTCATACTCACCTTTATCTAATCCTAAACGATAATACATATCATTCCACATATATTGAGCTGCCATTACTGGTCCAAATGATTTGATACCTCCTGCTAACATACGTCCGCCTAATTTTGATAAGTCAACTCCCCCTTTGGCAATTGTTTTAATAACTTTAGCGCCTTTTTGACCTATATTTTTAATTTTTGGAGGAGCTTTTTTTGCTAAACCTTGAAGATATTTGTTATATTCAGTTTTTACGTAATTTGATTTTTCGACTAGTTTTTTAATTATTTTAATTTCTAATGGATTCAATGCTTTCCAATTTTTAGAAGCAATCTTTTGTCCAATTCTAGCAAAAAATTCAGCAGTTAATGTTATTCCGGGTTTAACGCCGGGAATTTTGGAAATTAGTCGGCTGATCGGGCCAATGAATGGGAGCGCTGCCCATATCGTTGACATTCCAGCTTGATACCAATTTCCTTCTGTCCAATATCTTGCAGCATCAATTAACATGATTCCGCTAGCTACATATAAACCAACACCTGGTATAAATGAAACAAGAAGAGCTGCAGATTCAGCTTCTTCATGAACATCTAGACGATTATTTTCTGTCCATTTTCGCATCCGAGTTAAATGATTATTTATTTTTTCCATCCCACGTTTTACGCCGATATTGTTTAAATGATTTACTACGAGTTCAAACTGACGTAAAGGCTGAGAATAAGATATTATATTCTCCCCGGAAGTTACTTCTTGATTCCATGAAAATGTTGGATTGCGAAAATCCTCACCTATAACGCAATCTAATATATTTGTGCCAGATGTTATTTTATTTAAAATTTTATCTACAATCTGATATTGTTTAATATTTTTTATAGATAAAATCGATTTAACAACTAATGCAGAATTAGGTTTTAGGGATAGTAATGCTGGTCTAGACTTATTTAAGTTTTCTGCAATTTTATATTCAACTGGATACTTTTTTCTATACGTATCCAATTTAATTGACTGTTCTTGTAATTGAAGCGGAAGTAACGCTTTTAGTTTTATTGGTTCCATATTAATAAATATCTTTCAATCATTTTTGTATCATAACATATTTTATATATGGTTCTGATAAACGCGTTATCTGTTTAACATTCCAATTATTCATTTGTCGCATCCCGTTGTCATCTCGTTTAATTTGATCAAATGTATCCGGCTTTTCTAAATCTGCAGGATTTAACCAATAATTACACGTAAGTTCGTCATCGGGGTGTATGTCTTGCACGGATTCAATAAACCGTTTATTGTTCTTTGATATCATAACACAATTCGGTGTTTCAGAGTGATTGATGTAATATCCTAAATCAGTATGTGCATAACGATCAAATGACGGAGAATGCAAATGAGCCAAACCTTGTTGTCCTTTTGGTATCATTTTAAGTGCAATTACTCCTTTGCCGCTGATAGAACTAGGTTTGATGCAACATGCATCATTAATATGATATGAGTCTTGAATTAGATTTTTTAATTTTATTGGCATCTTTTAATATAAATATTGGCTAAAAAAATTAATAATTGGTTGGAATCGATTGATTTATTTCTTATTATAATAGTATAATTAATTAGTTAAACATTTAAAAAATAAGAGTTATGAAAAAGTTATTTGTTTTTATCGCAGTTTTTGTTTCAAGTGTTTCATTTTCACAAAGAATCGATATTCATGTTACTAAAGGGTTTTTTACCGAAACATTAATGAATAGTAATACTATTACTCATTCAGAGTATAAAGATTTGAATTCATTTTATTATTTAGATTTAAACGATAATATTCTAGAATATAAATGTCCTACATATAATCTAAATTTAACTAGAAAAATAATAAGTAAAACATTTAAGCAAGGAATTTATACTATAACGTATGAAGATGATGATCTGCATATACCTAATGTAACATACATTTCAACACTAAAGATTGATACTAATACTAATTCAATTGTGTGGATTAACCCAATGGAATCGGATTCTATTATATTGAAATGTTTCTTTAAAGAATTTGAAATGAAAATCAAAGAGAAATCTTAGTATATCTAATTTTTTATAGTAAAAATAGCCCTATAATCTATAGGGCTATTCTAGTTTTTTATTTGATCTTATTTAGGGCCTGCACTAGGTGTGCCAACTTTACCACGATTATTAATAACTGTAGTATGATTTATAGTAACTGACCAAGGAACTTCGATAACAGTTTGACCTGTAGGGTTATTTTTTGTAAATGTTGCAATTTTTTCCGCTTTTTGTGCCGGAGTGTATGTTGTATTTGCATTTATCTTTGCTGTAAAATCTTTTAAAGAAGTTCCTGGTGCTGTAAATTTTCCGTTGATTCTAACTTGACCGCCTTGTTTCGCAAATTTAGATGTTAGAGCAGATAGAACATCCTCTTGCGTCCGTAATGCACCGCCATATGCTCTACATGTAACTAAAATATCCGTATTAAGTCCCGTTTTCCCGGTTGCTTCTATTGGAAACTTAGTAGTTATTACTTTCATCCAATCACCTCCGCCAGAAACTCTACCTGGATTAGTTATTGTAGCGCCCGTTACAATTGTTTTAATCTTTGTCCAATCTGTTGCTGCGCCATCTCTTGTAATTGGTGTATAAGGCTTAACATATAACAAATCCTGTGGATTAACATATAAAGAGATACCTTCAGTGTATGAATGAAACATGTTTGTATCGTTATATCCTTCCGGGCCATAAAGACGATAATATTTACCACCTATGTAATAATCGCCATTTTGCTGATCATAAGGTTGTAACGTATATTCAAGTCCATATTTTCCTGATTTTGCTCCATAAAAATTTGCACGAGATGTTTGCATCTCAATAGGTCTATCATATATAGTAGCAATTACGTTTTCTTCTGTTATTAATGTTTTTACTGAATTATGATCAGCTTCAGATAAATTCTTTACTCCGAAACGAAGTAGATTTTCTGCTAAAATGTTTTTCATATAGATTCCTTTAAGATTTCTTTTATATAAATATATCCAATAAAAAAAAAATAAAAGTTTACAACGTGGTTGGATCTTATTGAATAATTTCTTATATTATAAAGTATAAAAAGAGAGTTTATGAAAAAGTTAGTTGTTATCTTTGTATCCGTTACATTTAATTTTACAGCACAAAAACAATATCAAACGGCATATGATAATTTAGATTCAATTGAATTTTATTTTGTACAAGCATTAGATGCTTATCGTAAACAAACATATCCTAGGATTCCTGCACTAATTATTAGTGACACTTTAAGTAAAGCAGCTGATCATCATACGCGCTATTTACTTAATATGCTACCAAAAGATGAAATGACGGGCATCATTGGACATGGAGAAAAACAAGAATCATTTGGATTAACATATCATGGATTTGATACAATGATTGATGATCCAGGCGATCGAGCTAGTTATTATGATCCATTAAATTTATTTAGTATATATGGTGAAGTTGTTCACACTCGCGGTACTTATGAAGATGTTTTTAAATTCATAAGTCAAAAGAAAATGGCAGAACAATTGCTGCAATCGTTTCTAAAAAGTTCGGGCCATAAAGAAATATTAGATATCACTGCATATACGCATATAGGTATTAGTGTGGTTAGAAGTAAAGTACAAACAAAATTATATATTTGCGTATTACCAGGTGTGTTAGAATCTAGTAAATATCTTAAACCCGGATCAATTTTTCCGTTTTATTATGGAAATAAATTGCAAGATATTACTCAATAATAATGTTATGGTTTATTACCAATTGATTTTTGCCATTTGTTAGCTCGTACTTTAGATAAAGGGCCTTTAAATCTTTGTGGAGCATCTAAACGTCGTTTTATAATTTCGCCATCATCTTTATCATGAGTTAATCGAAGAGCTAGATTCTGTAGCAATGTTTTAATTGGCTGAACTCGTACATCTTGTGCTTTCTCAACTCCACCCCATGCAAACCCAGCATCTATAGTAAGTTTAGTTTTCTTTCTACCAACATAAATCATTGTGACGCCTAAAACTTTAAAAGATCCTTTATTAGCAAATTTTGCCTGTTTTGTATACTCATAATCTATACTACCACCTATGCTTATTTCAAATTCTGCATATTGTCCTGGATTTGGATATTTAGCTGGATCATCTTTCTTTTCTGGGTCAGTTTTTCCTTCAGTATCAGTAATCCTAATTTCTTTACTAATATCATATTGATCTAAATTAACAATCAACCATGGTATTTGTTTCAACTCTGCAATAATTGCATTAGTTAAAGCTAAATTACGTTTTTCTGCTAATCGTTTATTTTTGCCAGACGGGCCTGAATTATCAACTGATGCAAAATCTTTTACTTCATTTCCTGCGTTATCATGAGAAAAATCTACTGGCTTTCCCCATTTATTACTAGCTGATGAAATTACATTCAAGGCATTAATTTTAAATTTACCACCTCGATTAATAATATCGCCACCTGATTCGGATACCGATTTTGTTTTTCCGCCTGGTAACGTTATATTAACAGTAAATTGCGTTTTCGTAATTTGATTAACTATTGAATTTATCATTTTTGATGCTTCAGCTGGAGTAAATAAAGAAATCCCGGTAGGAAACACTTTTGTATTTCTAGGCGTTGTTAATGTTATAGGTTGTACGTATGATTGTCCTTCTTCTTTGCCGGTCTGAATTTGTTTAAATGCTATATCGATATATGGTAACATTGTTGAAAGTGGAGCTTTATTATTTAATTTTGGATTTATAGTACCATCAATTAATTCAATACCATAAGCTTGGTTTGCCATAATGGTTTGTCCACTGCAATTGGCTTTGTTGATACCTAATAGAGTCATATCAAGTGCTTCAGCTGCTTGTTTTAATTCCTCCGGAGTTGATTTTCTTTCTGATTCTATTTTAAAAGCAATGTCTAAATTTGGTTGATCTTCTGCTATAAATCTCCAGCGTTGTGATTTTTTAAAAAACTTTTTAAGATCTCGATTAGCTTTTCTTTCTAAATTTGCAATTGGTTCTTTAGTTAAAAGAGTTGTTAATGCATCTAAAAATCCTTGTGCTAACATGTTTCTTGTCTCTGCAGGTATTTTTTTATAACCTGCACTATCCGATAAATCCTTATTCATTTTTGAAAGAATATCACCGACGGTTTTTAAGTCTACATCTTTTTCTCGTGTCAAATGATAACTAACACCCCCCATGAATCCGCCTCTTTGAACGCCGGCTATTCTATTATGAGTACCTTTTTTTCGTACGCCAAAACCACCCTGTTTGGTTACAACACCATCATCATTTGGATCAAATTCTAATAATTTATTTTTTTGTTCTTCGGATAAATTTTTAGTTCCGAAACGAATTAAGTTTTCTTTAAGTATGCGTTTTAAGTCCATATGGGTCCTACAATGTATTTACTAATAAATATTGATTGAAAAAAAATTACCAATTAATTTTGGAATATGAAATGTTTTTCTTATATTATAGTATAATTAACCAGTTAAATATTTACATTATGAAAAAGTTAATCACATCTTCCGTTGTATTTCTTTTTGCATTCAATGCATTTTCTCAAAAGATTACATTTCAATTAAAAGAAAAACGTATTCATTATACAGATTTAGCCGGTAAGGATGTTGATTTTGCTGATGTAACTGAGCCTACTAATAGCATATTAATATTCAATCTTAAAGACAGTACAATGACTCTTCAAAAAAATGGAGAAACAAGCATCACAAAACTTTCGAAGATTACAAAGAAAGGATATCAATACTTTTTTGAATCTACGGGAAATTATGCACTCGATCCAGATAGAATCGTAATTACAAGTTATATGATTGATTGCAAAAAACAAGTTGGTATCGAATCATACGCTAGTTTTTGCATGAAAAATATGATGCATGTAACAGATTTTAAAGGAAATGTATCAATTCGTTAAAGTTGCTTAACTAATGCATCCATTTTCATGGCAGCATCTTTTGCAGCTTGTTGTTTCAATAAAGCTTCGACATCTGTTGTAATTATTGTACGATTATAATTAGCTAGTTTAGTTATTGCATTATTAATAGCAGTCGACATATCTTTATCAAAAGTCCCGCCTTGTTGATATTTAAGCCCCGTGCCACCCATGCCTGGAGCTAAATATACCATGTATTCAGAATCAGCTGGGCTATATTGAAGATTCATTCTTACTGAAGCATTTCCAACTTTCATGTTTTGCATTACAGATAATGCTGTTCGAATTCCACCATTAGCTTGTCCTTTTAATCCTCCGGCTAATTTAGCTTTCAATGATTGAATATAAGTCGGATATGTTGCTTTAGGATTCTTTGAATTTTTCATTGGAACGTTCCATGGACTATTTGGTACTTTAGCTTGGGCATCTAATGTTTCATTTAGTGCAGTTAAAAAAGATTTATCCAAACCAACCATGATAGTTGAATCTCTTCCAGCTGTAGTAATACTTCCATTAGCATCAAATGCTTTTGAAGCTGCATCCGTTCCTGCTTTCCAAGTTAATGGTCCGTTAGCTATGTCATCATTAATAGTCCATTGTCCTACGAGCGAACCATTACTAGTTAATGACAATGTTTTATCTTTTATAGAAAATGTTACAGTTCCAATTGTAGTACTATTAATTTGTGTTTTATACGACCCAGCTGGGGAAACTTTCATTGCTTCTGTTAAACGTTTAATAGTTGACTCAGATAAATTCTTTACTCCAAATCTAAGCAAGTTTTCAGCTAGAATATTTTTCATATGATCCTTAATGGTTTCTTTTCTTTCATATAAATATATCCAATAAAAAAAAATAAAAATTTTGAAATGTGAAATCATTTTCTTATATTATAAAAAAAATCCTATGATTCGTTATGGTTATTGCTGTATTAATACACAGCTTTCTAACGCTGGTATCCGTACCGGTCGTGCAATGATTGACCGCAAGTTTAAGATTGGCGGTTTGCAACTTGCTTCCGACATTGCACTTGCCAATGCTCGTGATTTACTTACTATTCTGCAATGGAACGAGCAACATGGTATTCGTCTATTCCGTATTGGCTCCGAGATATTTCCTCGTTGGAATCATTATGCATTACGTGACTTACCCGGCATTGATGAAATTACTCATCATCTTCGCGTAGCAGGTGACTATGCACGTGCTCATGGCCATCGTCTTACGACACACCCTGGTCCATTTCATATCCTAGGTAGTCCCGATGATGTAGTTGTTGACAATTCTATTATTGGTCTTGAACGACATTCTGAGATGTTTGACCTTATGGGCTTTGCACCTAGCTTTGACAATCTTATCAATATTCATATAGGTGCTACTTACAATGATAAGCCTGGCACGGTTGCACGTTGGTTGTTTAACTATAATCGTTTATCAGATTCGTGTCGTGCACGTTTAGTTGTTGAGAATGATGACAAGGCTTCTATGTATTCAGTGCGCGAGCTGTATGAGTATTTGCATGTTCCGACACGTATTCCTATTACATTTGACTATTGGCATCATACTTTCAATACCGGTGACATCAGCGAACGTGAAGCATTTTTCATGGCGCGTGACACTTGGGCTATTCATGGTGCCACGCAATGTACTCATTACAGTGAGTCGCGTCGACGCGAGAATCAACTTCTTATTGAGCGTATGTTTGAGCATCATGGTATTTCTTTAGACACTATTGAGCAATGGCCGACATTCCACAAACAATACAAGGAGTTTACCAAGATCAAAGAGCAAGCTCATGCCGACTTCATTACGCAGCTTCCGAATACATATGATGTTGATGCATTAGATATCGAGGTTGAGGCCAAGGCTAAGGAGTTAGCTTTATCGCATCTTAACGTTACATGTTGTCAAGAAAATAATATACCACTGATTTTAGATTAAATATATTTATATATAATAATAGTAATAATATAATAAAAGGAAGTTATGCCAAAACCATTAAATTACCAAGCTGCAATTTTAAGTGATTTAGAAGATGCTAGAGAAGTTATTCGCCTATTAGGCAGATCAATTACAGAAAATATGATTGACAAACAATCGACACTAGATAACTTAGCACGAGCAATAAAAAAAATTGATTCAGCAAAACATCTTGTTAATCATCCAAATGCAGTGTAAATGAAATCATCTAAATCTTCACAACCACCAAAAGGTTACAAAAAAATGCAATGTAAATATTGCACTGAAATATGTCAACGTGTCGATGAAAAGGCAACGGCTATAACATGTTCAGAATGTGTATCAAAACTAGTCGCGGGCCAAGTTTTGGAAATACGTAAATAAATCATTATAATAAGTTATGTTAGAAGCAGAAAAAATCAAATCAAATTGGGAACGCTATCGAGGATTAGTTAATCAATTCTTTCCTACGCGTAAAGATGCATTAAATAAGATGTATGATGATTTCGAAGATCGAATGGCGTTAATGCCAGCATCTTCCATGGAACATTTTCATAATGCGTTTGCTGGAGGTTATGTAGACCATGTACTTCGTGTAATGGATTGTGCATTAACTTTGCATAATACATGGACAGTCTGTGGTGCTGATATGTCTGGTTATACCGAAGAAGAATTATTGTTTGCTGCAATGCATCATGATTTAGGTAAAGCAGGATTTCCAGGTGATGGCAATGAAGTATATCAAGTAGAAACTTCGGATTGGCATCGTAAGAACCAAGGTAAAATGTATAAATCAAATGCAAATATTCCATTCACAATGGTACCAGATTTATCAATTTGGTTGTTGCAAGAATATGGTGTTAAAATGTCTTGGAATGAGTATCAAGCAATTAAGATTCATGATGGAATGTATGATGAGGCAAATAAACCGTATTTCGTTGCTAGATCACCTCAAGCTAAAATGAAAACAAATTTGCCAATACTTTTGCATCATGCAGATCATATGGCGTCTACCATTGAATATGAACGTTGGAGAAATGGTAAAACATCAGCTCCGGCTCCAGTTGCAGAAAAAAGCAAAACACAAAAAAGCAATGGATTGAAAAATTTAGCAGAAAATAATCCTGCCGTTGAACAATCTTTGAACGATATTTTTAAAGCATTTAGCGAGGAATAACATGACACTATTTTTTTCAATAACAACAATCATATTCTTGACAGGTACATCGTATTTTGCAAGACGTGCATTTGTATTAGCTGGATTGCTAGCAGATGAACAAGAATATATGGAACAATTAGAAGTTACAAATGCTTACATGTATTCAAAAATTACAGAAGCTTATAATTCAATGAAACAAATTGACCGCCTAGGTGCATTTGAAGAAGATGATGAAGCAGGTACAACGTTTGCATTGTTAAAACAAACTATAGAAGAACTTAAAGAAACATTTGAAGATGGCCAGGAAGAAGAAAAGTAATAATTATTTTACAAAGATAACTGATATGGCAATCTCTGCTTATAATCAGTCTCCGGAAAATGAAGCATTTCGTGAAAAAGTTTATCGCAGATTTATTTATCCTGCATTTCTAAAACTTTCGGAAAACATTATCAATAAAATTAAACCGGATTATATTGATTCGTCATTTGAAGACTTACAAACAGACTTAGTAACCTTTCTAACAGCACGTTTAAACAAGTTTAATCCTAATGCGGGTAAAGCATATTCTTATTATACTAGAACTGCATTAAATTATATTATAGCAGAAAATCAAAAAGGATACGCAAAAGTAAAAGCAGATACTTTAGAAATTGATATTGATGAACGTCGCAATGTTATAACAGAAATACACAATGCAGAAATGCGAGAAACGTTAGAATATTTCATGGATGCATACATTGAATATTGTTATGACAATTTAAACTATATTTTTACAAATCCAACTGATATTCATGTTGCAGATTCAGTTTTACATA
>Ga0315909_10006614_pt1 | contig 13059 bp, 20 predicted proteins | sample LakEriMetagenome_11_FD_203527 | JGI IMG/M metagenome (GOLD analysis project Ga0315909, IMG submission 203527) | Freshwater fungal communities from buoy surface, Lake Erie, Ohio, United States - Buoy 2 MA125 | ecosystem: Environmental > Aquatic > Freshwater > Lake | place: USA: Lake Erie, Ohio...
GCCCAGCGAGGTCAAGGCGATCTGGTACAGCCGGGATGAGGAGCTGCCAGAGCTGCCCAGGCATGGCTGGTCATGGGAGCTGCAGACAGACATGACCGAGGTCGAGAACCGCGAGCTGGTGACCAAGCTGCTCGAGGCCATTGACTTTACCGAGCGCGAGGAGCTGGTGGTGCGCCTGGTAGTCATCGAGCTGGCCACGTTCAATGATGTGGCTGCCGAGTTGGGCATCACCGTCGCCAGGGCCAGGCAGATCTACCTAAAGGCCATGCGCCGGGCCAGAACCAAGCAGCGGGTGGTGACCGGCATCTCGCCTTGGGAAGTGCACAGCGACATCATCCATTGGCAGTACTACAGGCGCCAGCAAGAGCAAGCCAGACGCAGGAGCAAGACATGAGCAAACTCAAAACCCTGACCATCCCTGACCACCACAAGGTGCAGGCCAATGTGGTGCTCAACGAAGCCATTGATGAGCAGCCAGACAGTGTGATCGTGCTGTGTTTCTGGAAGGACAAAGGCCAGTTCAAGATCAAGACATCGACAGTGCCAGACCGGCTCATGCTGATCGGCGCATTGGAGGAGGCCAAGAGCAAGATCATCACGGATGGTTACGCATGAGCCTGTCAGACCACCAGATTTTCATGCTCAAGCACCTGGCCATGGGCTGGCGCTTCAGGCTCTACAACGACAAGCCGGGGAGCTGGAACACCTACTGGTCGCTGCGCCGGCGCAAGCTGGTGACAGCCGGCAGCGTGGTCACTGAGCAGGGCCGCAAGGTGCTGGCCAAGGAACTGCAGCAACAGGCCGCCAGGCAGGCCAAGCGGGAGGCAAGGCATGAGCGCACTGCCTGACACCGTCGTGCCATTCGCGCTGCCCAAAAGCAAGCCACGCGTGGTGCAGAAGGATGCGCCAGCAGACCAGCGCAAGCTGGCCGTGCTCCCGATACGCGCCTGCACTGATCGGCAGCTGACCCACGGCATGCTCCGCGCCCTGATCCTGATCTGCAGCTACGTCAACCGAGCAGGCATCACCTGGGTCAGCCAGAAGCTGCTGGCCGACAAGATGGGCGTGTCCCAGCAGGCCGTCAGCAAGCACCTGGTAAAGCTGCAGGCAGCAGGCTACCTCGAGATCCACAGGCGGCCATTCCCAGGCGAGCGCAACACCACCTGGCGCGTCATCTTCGATCCCAGCATCAAGGCCGAGGACGCCATCAGCATCACCTCAAGCATCGAAGACACCAGGCCACCGTACATGAAACGAGAACAGGAGGAACAAGCCAACACACCAGACCCAGCCGGCCAAGCACGCATCGCCCAGCTCATCAGCCAGGCGCTCAGACAACCATCAACCAGGAGCAAAACCATGCCCACAACAGGTGAGACAGTTACAACAAAGAAGATGAAAGAGGAGATCGCACAGGCCAAATCCAAGCGATCCAAAGCCGCACAGGCACAACCTCCAGAGGTTGTATCTAAGGCACAACCTACAGCCCCTGATAACTCAGTCCAGATACAACCTCCAGAGGTTGTGAGGTCTACAACCTCCAGAGGTTGTACAGAACGCATCTTTAACACATATAAGAAGGACTTTAACGTTCTGCACAACTCAGAAGTTGAAAGATTGATTGAAGTTGGAATGACAGCCGAGCAGATCGACGACAGCCTGGCCGTCCTGCTGCCGATCTACAAGGCCGAGGGACTGACCCCGACCAGCCAGCTGCTGGCCGACAGCATCCTGCAGATGCACCGAGACACGGCATGAGCCAGACCCTCGCCAAGGCCTCTGGAAGGCCGCAGGAGACGCGATCAGGCCATGGGCAAGGCATGGGTAGCCACTTAGCCCTCCAGCGCCTTGTAGGCCGTTCTATGCGATCTGTACGGAAACCAGACGAACGTATGGATTTTGGACAGAGGGGGGTCATGGCCATGTGCTCAGCTGGCGGCTCGGCCTGGCCTATACGCGCCAGCGTGTGCGTGCGTCATGCCGCGTGCGTGCGCGTGCGCGAGAACGACCCCTTTGCCCCCCACCCCTCGGACGTACGAGTGGGGGCCACCCGCAATTTTTCCCCCACTTTTCAATGACAATGTAACAAAGGAGTTAGTGATGGCTTACGAGATGAAACCAGGACAGGGCAGCCTGTTCAAGAACGACAAGAAGACCTCGGACAAGCACCCGAACCTCAAGGGCAAGGTGATGCTGCCCAATGGTGAGATCCGGTGGGTCAGTGGCTGGACGAAGGAGACGAGCGCTGGCGAGAGGTGGATCAGCATGTCCATTGGTGAGATGGTGGCTGGCCAGCCGGTGAGTCAGCACAGCCAGGCCAAGGGCAATGGGTTCCAGCCCCAGGATGACTCGGACATCCCGTTCTGATGGCACGGCCTAAGTCTCGCGTCAGTGAGCAGATCCCCAGCCTGAAAAACTGGGGTGGCGTGCGTTCGATTGAGCGCAGGCTTGAGCGCAGCAGCACGATAGTGGCCAACCGTGAGGCGGTTGCTTACTCGCTGCTGTGCTTGGCCAACACCAAGATCACTGACATCATGCAATGGGATGAGTCTGGCAATGTGAGGGTCAAGCCCTCCAGTGCCATCCCTGAACAGGCATTGCAGGCGATCAAGAACATCCGGGTTAAGACTGACCGGGAGGGCAACAGCACACTCGAGGTGGAGCTGTACGACAAGGTGGGCGTGCTGCGTCTGCTGGCCAAGGCGTCTGGGCTGCTGGACAATCCTGACCAGGACGACAAACCCAGTGTGATTGATGTGAACGTGGTGGCCCCGCTACCAAGGGGAGAGACATGAGCATTGAAGCAATGAAGCAGGCGCTGGAGGCGCTGGAGCGGGCGGTATCGACTTGTTTCGACAGACGCGCCCACGAGGATGTGATGAGCCGCCCAGAGCATTTCATCAATCAGACCATCATCGCCCTGCGCCTCGCCATCGAGCAGGCTGAGAAGCAGGAGCCGGTGGCGTGGGCCAACATTAATAAGCACGGAGACATTACGCACACCAACAACAAAAGAATGCCTTGGTCTAAGACACCCCTCTACACCACCCCACCCGCAGCACAGCGCCAGTGGGTCGGGCTGACGGAGAAAGACTTCTCGGCGATTAACCAATCCTGCCTGACCAAACTTCAGGCCGCGACAAGCGCCGAGTCAATCCTCAGGGAGAAGAACACATGAGCAAGACCAAGGAGCAGAGCAGCAAGGAGGTCAGTGCTGGCGGGCTGCGGTTCGACTTCTCGCAGTCGCCTGTCATCTACGACTTCTTTCAGAGCAATGCCTTCGTCCAGGGCATCATGGGGCCGGTGGGATCTGGCAAGAGCTACGGCTGCGCGGCCAAGATCTTCAAGAAGGCCATCCAGCAAAAGCCCAGCCCCCACGACAACATCCGCTACACCAGGTGGGCGGTGGTGCGAAACAGCTACCCCATGCTGAAAACTACCACCATCAAGACCTGGCTGGATCTGTTCCCCGAGGCCACCTTCGGCCCCATGCTGTGGACTCCACCCATCACCCACCACATCAGGCTGCCGGCCCGCGGTGATGCCGCCGGCATTGACTGCGAGGTCATCTTCCTGGCGCTCGACCAGCCAAAGGATGTCCGAAAGCTGCTCTCGCTCGAGCTGACCGGCGCCTGGGTCAACGAGGCCCGCGAGCTGCCCAAGGCTGTGATCGACGGCCTGACCCACCGGGTCGGTCGCTACCCTACCAAGCGCGACGGCGGCGCCACCTGGCACGGCATCTGGATGGACACCAACCCCATGGATGATGACCACTGGTGGCACAACATGGCCGAGAAGGAGCGCATGACCGGCCCCTATGCCTGGAAGTTCTGGAAGCAGCCAGGCGGTGTGATGGAGGTTAACTCGGACGACCTGCCCGACAACCCCGAGGCCAACGACCATGTCTTCTCCGCAAACAAGTGGTGGAAGATCAACCCTTCTGCAGAGAATCTCCACAACTTGCCCCCAGGCTATTACCCGCAGATGCTGCTGGGCAAGAACCTCGATTGGATCCGCTGTTATGCCGGTGGGCTGTACACTTACGTCCAGGAGGGCCGCCCCGTTTGGCCAGAGTATGAGGACAGCACCATGTCTGGTGACACCGAGGTTGACCCCACCGTGCCGATCCAGGTGGGCCTCGACTTCGGTCTGACGCCGGCGGCCACCATCGGCCAGCGCCTGCCCAATGGACGGTGGCTGATTCACAAGGAGATCGTGACGTTTGACATGGGCCTTGAGCGCTTCGGCATGGAGCTGCTCGCCCTGCTCAACCAGAACTACCCCAACCACCAGGTGCTGCTGTGGGGTGACCCTGCTGGCATGGCCAGGGACGCAATCTATGAGGTGACCAGCTTCGACTTCCTGCGAACGCTGGGGCTACGGGCGCAGCCGACTGCCAGCAACGACTTCAAGGTGCGGCGCGAATCTGCGGCGGCGCCTATGCAGCGATTGATCGCCGGCAAGCCGGGCCTGATTGTGAACAGACAATGCAAACTCCTCCGCAAAGCACTCGGCGGCGGTTACCATTTTAAACGGGTGGCTGTCGGTGCGGGGCAAGAAAGGTTCCGCGATGCGCCAAACAAGAACGAGCATTCGCACATTGGCGACAGTTTCGGCTACCTGATGCTGGGCGGCGGTGAGTACAACCGCATGACCCGCACTCCCAGCCTGGGTGGCAGACCCATGAATCAGACGGTGATCATGCAACAAGACTTCGATATTTTCAGTGCGCGATAGCACTGTGGTATCACATCTATTGCATGCTGTACAAAGTCCAATAGAATCTATTGGTATGAGTATCGACTTCGATCCTTGCGTTGTGCATCACTTCGCTGCTGGCGTCTATGCCAAGCAGATGACGCTGCCTGCCAACCACTTCGCGGTCAAGCACTCACACAGCTATGACCACCTGAGCATTTTGGCCCAGGGCCGCGTGACGGTGGATATGGATGGCCGGGTGACTGAATACACGGCGCCTGCCTGCATCACCATCAAGGCCGGCGCCAAGCACAGGATCGTTGCCCATGAGGATGCTGTCTGGTTCTGTATTCATGCCACTGATGAGACAGACCCGGACAAGGTCGATGAAGTATTGATTGGAGGTTAATCATGCCATGGATTGCTGCAGCAATTTTGTTTGGGTCTGGGGTCAATGCCTACCAGGCCAGCCGTAGCCGGCAACAGGCGTCTGATCAGCAGCGCCAGGCACTGAGCCAACAGGCATCGGATGCAGCCAGGATGCGTGAGGAGATCTCCCGCCAGACGCAGGCCTATGCACAGCAGGCAACCTCGCTGCAGCAGCAGGCTGACATCGCCCGCCAGCAGTTTGATCTGCAAGCTCAGTCCTTCAGAGAGAACAAGCTGGCCATGGAGAACAAGGCAAAGGAAGTGCAGGCAGCAGCTGATGAGGAGCGCCGCAAAGCAGCTGCTGCAGAGTCTTCTGCCCTGCGAGCAAGAACCAGGGGTGGTCGCCGCTCCCTGCTCTCGGGTGAACGGATGGACGCCGAGCTGGGGCTTGGCATGAACCTGGGCGGCTCTTCTGGGATGTTGCAATAATGGCCGCGCCCCGGATGACTCAGTTCAACATGGCCCGCCTGTCGCGTCGGACGGGTGGCCTGGATCGCCTGGCCGCCGAATACCAGAAGCAGGTAGCCGGCATGACCGACGAATACGCCAAGAGCTTCTCGGAATATCAGAAGCGGGTGAGCGAGCAGATGTCTCCATTTGAGGCATCCATGGCTCAGTACCGGGAAGTGGCCACGCCGCAGTATCAGGCGCAGGTTGCCGACTACAACGCCAAGCTCGAGGCCTATCAGCGGCAGCTGGCAGAGCTAGAGAAGGATCCGGTCGCCGCCCGCACAGAGCGCGTGATGGTTGGCCGAAACCTTTTTGGCAGGAAGAAGTACCAGGACATCACCTTCTACGAGCCGAAAGAAGTTCCAACTTTCAGTGAGAAGGCGCCAACTGCCCCTGACATTCCGCAGGCGCCAGAGATCGAGCAGTTTGATTCAGCGCAGTTTGAGGCAAAGCGCGGCCAACTCGGACAAAACGTGCAGCGCGAGGTTGGTGAGCGCCGTGCGGCGCGGATGAATGTAGCCAAGCGCGGTGCATCGCGGCCATTGCTGCGGGGAGAGCAGGCATGAAAGACAAGGTCGAGAAGGTCATGCATGAGTACAAGACCGGCAAGCTCAAGTCCAGCTCTGGCGACAAGGTCACCTCGCGCAAGCAGGCCATCGCCATTGCGCTTTCTGAACAGCGCCAGGCTCGCAGCCGTCGCAAGGGTGGCTTGATGAAGGAGGCCTCAGCATGAAGATCGAAATCGAGATCGAGAAGAACGGCGAGTACAAGGACAAGCCTGGCGAGATGGAAAAGCCAGAGCTTGAAGACGAGCAGAAGATGGCTATCGGCAAGAAGCTCAAGAAGAACCTTGCGCTGACGCGGATGGAACGCAACCTGCTGGCCGCGTACCTGCTCAAGGACGAGGACTGATGAGCAAGCTGAAAGATCCCGACGGTGGACTCACCGAGGCCGGTCGGCGGCACTACGAGCGCACGGGCGAGAGCAAGAACCTGCAGCCTGGCGTGAAGGAGTCAAGCCCCGGTGGCCAGCGTGCCCGGCGCAAGGGATCTTTCCTGACACGTTTCTACACCAACCCAAGCGGCCCGCTGGTCAAAGACAACGGCGAGCCAACCCGTCTGGCATTGGCCGCACGGGCATGGGGTGAGCCTGCGCCTCGCACCGCAGCTGCTGCCTCACGCCTGGCCGCCAAAGGCCGCAACCTGCTGGCCAAGTACAACGCCGAGAAGGACTGATCATCATGGAATACAAGGACAAAACCGGCGGCATGCGCTTGACGCCTGAGCAGATCATCAAGCGCCAGGACGTTGCCCAGAAGAAGAAGGACGAGTTCCAGGCGCTCTACATGGACGCCTACGAGTTCGCTCTGCCCCAGCGCCAGCTCTACGGGGTCTGGGAGGGCAACTACACCGGCAAGAACAAGATGACGCGGGTCTTCGACTCGACGGCCATCAACAGCACCCAGCGCTTTGCCAACCGGCTGCAGTCTGCTGTCTTCCCGCCACAGCGCAAGTGGGCGCGGCTGGACGCCGGCAGCGACATCCCGACCGACCGCAAGGATACAGCCAAGGCTGTGCTGGAGGTCTACGGCGACAAGATGTTCACCGTGCTGCGGCAGAGCAACTTCGACATCGCCATGGGCGAGTTCCTGCTTGACCTGGCCGTGGGCACCGCCTGCATGATGGTGCAGCCCGGCGACGATGTCTCCCCCATCAACTTCATCCCGGTGCCCCTCTTCCTGGTGACCTACGAGGAAGGAGCTAATGGCCAGGTGGACAACGTCTACCGCAAGATCCGCATGAAGGCCGAGAGCATCCAGCGCCAGTGGCCAGACGCCAAGATTGAGGGCCAGCTCAAGCGGCTGATTGAGGACAAGCCCACCGAGGATGTCGAGCTGCTTGAGGCCACGGTCTATGACGCCAAGCGCGGCGACTACTGCTACCACGTTATCTACAAGCACGGCAAAGACGAGATCGTCTACCGGCGCCGCAAGTCAAGCCCCTGGGTGATCAGCCGCTACATGAAGGTGGCCGGCGAGATCTACGGTCGCGGCCCGCTGCTGACTGCCCTGCCAGACATCAAGACCCTCAACAAGACCATCGAGCTGCTGCTCAAGAACGCCAGCCTGGCTGTCTCTGGGGTCTACACCGCTGCTGACGACGGGGTGCTGAACCCCAACACCGTCAAGCTGGCTCCCGGCGCCATCATCCCTGTGGCACGCAACGGTGGCCCGCAAGGCCCGGCCCTGGCCGCCCTGCCCCGCGCCGGCGACTTCAATGTGTCGCAGCTGGTCATCAACGACCTGCGTGCCAACGTCAAGCGGATCCTGCTGGACGAGTCGCTGCCACCCGACAACATGAGCGCCCGCTCGGCCACCGAGATCGTGGAGCGCATGAAGGAGCTGTCGCAGAACCTCGGCTCTGCCTTCGGTCGCCTCATCAACGAAACGATGATCCCGCTGGTGGCCAAGATCCTCGAGGTCATGGACGAGCGTGGCCTGATCGACATGCCGCTGCGGGTCAATGGCCTGGAGGTCAAGGTGGTGCCCGAGGCGCCGCTGGCCCAGGCCCAGGCCATGGACGAGGTGCAGGCCATCCTGCAGTACGCGCAGCTCATGCAAGGCTTCGGCGCAGACGGTGCCTTCGCCCTGAAGAACGATCGGATCCCCGACTACCTGGGCGAGAAGCTCGGCGTGCCGATGGCCGTGCGTAACAGCCAGGCAGAGCGTGCCGTGCTGATGGAGGAAGCCAAGGGCGCCCAGGAGCAAGCCGCCATTGCCCAGGCCATGATGATGCAGCAGCAGGCCGGCCAGGCGCCTATGGCGCCGCCTGAAGGGGCCATGGCATGAGCGGCTGGGACGACCTTGAGTCAGCCGACCAGACCGAGGACATCCGCGAGGTCAAGCAAAAGCGCGAAGACCTGATGCGGCTGTGCCTGCGGGTGCTGGGCAGCGAGGATGGCCAGAAGCTGATGGAGTGGCTGCAGGAGATGTATGTGGATGTGCCCGTTGCCGTGCCGGGCGCTGATCCCAGCTATGCCTTCTTTGCCGATGGGCAGCGAAGCGTGGTGCGGGACTTGATAGCGCGGGTTAATCAAGCAAGGAAACTATGAGCGACACCAACGACCAACCCGGCGGCGAGTCCACCGGCCTATTGGACTCTGTCACCATCGAAGACCCAAACAAACCAGCAGAGCCGCAGAAGGCTGAGATCCCCCACAAGGCAGAGGCCACAGCCCCAGCGGCATCAACCGGCGCATCCGAGGCGCCGCCAGAGTGGCTGCCAGAGAACTTCGTCAAGGACGGCAAGGCCGATTACGAATCGCTGGCTAAGAGCTGGCGGGATCTGCGCGGCAAGATCAGCAAGGGCGCACACAACGCGCCGGCCAATGGCAAATACGACACCAGCAAGTTTGGTGAGAACGTCGAAGACAACCCCATGGCCAGCACCATGGTTGGCTGGGCCAAGGACAACGGCCTGTCCCAGGCCCAGTTTGACGATCTGGTAGACCGGCTGCAGACCAACGCCAAGGAAATGCTCGAGGGCGACATGGTCGATCCCAAGGCTGAGATGGCCAAGCTCGGCCCCAATGCCAACGCAATGGTTAACGGCATGGTCGATTGGGCGCGTGGCCTGGTCAACAAGGGCGTCTGGAGCAAGGACGACTTCGAGGAGTTCAAGATCATGGGTGGCACAGCCCGAGGGCTGCAGGCCTTGGTCAAGATCCGCACCGCCTACGAAGGCCGGGTGCCCATCGAGTCGGCTCCGATGGAAGGCGCACCCTCCAAGGATGAGATGTATGCGATGGTGGCCGATCCCCGCTACAAGACAGACAGTGCATACCGGCAGAAGGTCGAAAAGATGTTCGACCAGTTTGCCAAATAGACGAGGGCGTCTCCCCCTCCGCTGCCGGAAGGCAGTTGCCCTTTCCCCGGCCCGAGCGCCGGGGTTTTTTTGTCCATAATGCAACAGCCCCTATTGACAACTGTTGTTTTTGTCTACAATCAAGGACATGGCTCACCGGGCAACCGGCCCTGACCGCAGCGAGATGCTGACGAGTGGCTGACGTAAACAGCAAGCACAGGCCCGCATCTGCGGCTTACCGGCGCGAGAACCCTGATCAATCAACCGAATGAGGTAAATCAAATGAGCGTTTCTCTCTCGAACGCCTTTGTGACGCTCTTCGATGCTGAGGTCAAACAGGCTTACCAGGGCAAAGCAATGCTGGTGGGTGCTGTGCGTCAGCGTCGTGGTGTCGAAGGCTCCACTGTCAAGTTCCCCAAAGTGGGCCGTGGTGTTGCCACCGCCCGTGTGACCCAGACCGATGTGACCCCCATGAACGTGGGCTTTAGCACGGTGACCTGCACGCTGGGCGATTGGAATGCCGCTGAGTACAGCGACATCTTCTCGCAGCAGAAGGTCAACTTCGATGAGCGTTCTGAGCTGGCCCAAGTGGTGGGCGCTGCTATTGGCCGTCGCCAGGATCAGATGATTCTGGATGCGCTCAATGCAGCTTCTGGCACTGGCACCGTGGCGAACTCTATTGGTGGTGCAAACACCAACATGAACATCGCCAAGCTGCGCGAGGCTGCAAAGATCCTCAACACCAAGAATGTGCCTGCTGAGGGCCGCAACATCATCATCCACGCCAACTCGCTGAACGCGATGCTCGAGCAGACTTCGGTCACCAGCTCGGACTTCAACACCGTCAAGGCGCTGGTGCAGGGCGAGATAAACCAGTTCATGGGCTTCACGTTCCATGTTCTGGGTGACCGCTCGGAAGGTGGTCTGCCCATCGACGGTTCGTCTGACCGCACGCTGTATGCGTTCCACAAGGACGCCATCGGCTACGCTGAAGGCATCGCTCCTCGCACTGAGATCAACTACATCCCCGAGAAGACCAGCTGGCTTGTCAATGCCCTGTTCTCTGCTGGTGCAGTTGCTATCGATGCCGAGGGTATCGTCAAGATCACTGCCCGCGACACTGCGGCTGCAGCCTAATAGGAGGGTCTGAGAATGGCTTACTCTGCAGACGGCTTTACCGCCTACAGCGCTTCCAAGCGCGGCAACGCACCGTCGATGTATGGTTACAAGACCACCGACGCGATTGCGGATGTCAACACCAGCGGGTACTTCAACTCGCTGTCCAGCCTCCTCGAAGTGGGCGACATCATCCATTGCGTGACCTCGACCGGCACCACCGCCGTCGTCACGCTGGTTTATGTCGTGTCCAACGCTTCGGGCGTTGTTGATGTGACGGACGGCACCACGCTGTCTAACACTGACTCCGACTAATCGGCGTCAATAGGAACGGGCCAGCCACTGAGTACTCGGGGGCTGGCCCTTCTCACATTGAGAGGTTCACATGGCTGCAGGCGATACCGGAATCACCATCTGCTCAGATGCCCTGCTGATGCTGGGCGCGAAGGCGATTTCGTCCTTCAACGATGGCACCGACGAATCCAGCGTCTGCGACCGACTCTACCCAGACATCCGAGACTCCACGCTGATGATGTACCCGTGGAGCTTCAGCATGAAGAAGATTGCGCTGGCCAGGCTGATCACAGCGCCTGGCAGCGTTTGGAAGTACGCTTATCAGCTGCCGGGTGATCGCCTTGGCAGCCCGCGAGCTGTGTACGACAGCGCCGCAGTTGGCTCCACCCCGCGCAAGGAGTGGGAGATCCAGGGCGACCAGGTGCTGACCAACCTGGAGTCGGTCTATATCGACTACCAATACAGCACCCCTGAGTTCGCCATGCCGCAGTACTTCGTGCAGCTGCTTAAGTACCAGGTGGCCTGGCACATCGCAGAGCCGATCACCGAGCAATCTGAGAAGGCTGGCTTCTGGCGGCGCATGGCGCTGGGTGAAGCTGGCGAGAACGGGCGGGGCGGCTACTTTAGGCAGGCCACGCAGATTGATGGGGCCAACAACTCCATCAAAGTGATCGACGACTACACCCTGATAACGGCGAGGTACTGATGCCACGCTTCGTTGACCTCCAGACAAACTTCTCGACCGGAGAGTTGGATCCGCTGCTACGGGCGCGTGTCGAGCTGGAGCAGTACAACAACGCTCTGGCCAAGGCCACCAACGTGCTGATCCAACCCCAGGGTGGACTGCGCCGCCGGCCTGGCACCAAGCACATCCTCGAGCTGCCCAACACCAGCACCGCAAGCGCCGGCAACGGTGTGCGCCTGGTGCCGTTTCAGTTCTCAGTGACAGACAGCTACATGCTGTGCTTTACGCACCAGCGCATGTACGTCATCAAGAATGGCGTGGTCATCACGGCCATCAATGGCGGGGCCAACAACTATCTGACGACCAGCATCACCAGCGACATGGTTGACGATATGTGCTGGACTCAGTCAGCTGACACGCTGATCGTGGTGCATCCTGACCTGCAGCCGGTGCGGATCACCCGCACCAGCGACAGCGCTTGGACAGCCACAACCATTACCTTCGACAGCATTCCCAAGTACGCATACAACATTGATTTCCATACCAACAACGGCTCGACGCTGACACCGTCTGCTGTGTCTGGAAACGTAACCCTGACGGCCTCGACAACGCACCACGACAGTGGCGCAGCGCAGGCCGGCAGCAGCACCACCATCACACTCAAAAGCACCGCTAGTGCCACTAATGATGTCTACAACGGCATGTATGTCACCATCACCAGCGGGACAGGCTCTGGCCAGATTAGGCTGATTGAGGACTATGTCGGCAGCACCAAGGTTGCGACCGTAGATGTCGCATGGGCGACTGCGCCAGACAACACTAGCAACTACGAGATCACAACCTGGACGACCCAATCGGTCAACCAGTACGTCAACGTGCAGCCCCAAGGCCGTGCCAGGATCACCAGATATGTGTCATCGACTGTGGTCGAAGCGGTTACTGAATACCCGTTTTTCAACACCACGGCGATTGATGCTGGCCGCTGGGAACTGGAACACAATTACGAGGATGTGTGGAGCAGCGCAAAGGGCTGGCCACGCACAGTGACATTCCATGAGGGGCGTCTGTACTTTGGTGGCAGCAAGTCTCGGCCATCGACCATCTGGGGCAGCAAGATCGGCTTGTTCTTTGACTTCGTGCCGAGCGAGTCCCTGGATGATGATGCGGTTGAGGCAACGCTGGACACCAATGACCTCAACGTCATCACCGACATCATCAGCTCCCGCGACTTCCAGGTGTTTACCACTGGCGGTGAGTTCTTCGTGCCGCAGCGCGACAGCGATCCGATCACGCCTCTGACCTTTACCTTTAAGCAGGTGAGCCGCAACGGTATCAAGCCTGGCACGCGGGTGCAATCGGTTGAGTCTGGGTCGGTCTACATCCAGCGCCAGGGCAAGAGCCTTAACGAGTTCGTGTTCACGGACACGCAGGCGACCTACGTCACGCAGCGGATCTCGCTGCTGTCTGGCCATCTGCTCAAGAACCCGCAGCGCATCGCCATGCGGCGTGCTGCCAGCACCGACG
>Ga0315909_10006615_pt1 | contig 13058 bp, 11 predicted proteins | sample LakEriMetagenome_11_FD_203527 | JGI IMG/M metagenome (GOLD analysis project Ga0315909, IMG submission 203527) | Freshwater fungal communities from buoy surface, Lake Erie, Ohio, United States - Buoy 2 MA125 | ecosystem: Environmental > Aquatic > Freshwater > Lake | place: USA: Lake Erie, Ohio...
ACCAAGGTCGCTCTGGCCGTCGATTGTCGCAATGAACCAGCCATGCGTGTCTATCAAAAGTGGGGATTTGAGGCTACGATTTCCTACCACGCCTGGGTGGCCTCTCCCAAGACTTTTCGAACTTCTTTTTAACGATCGTTGTTTTCATTCCAAGGATACCTGCAATGCGTAAGCGACTCTCCTCGATGTTCCTCTTGGGTTTGCTCTCAGGCTCGATGCCTGCGAATGTGCTGACGTTGGGCTTATTATCGACCGATTGGGTCGGCGTATCGACCCTGCAGGCAGCACCGCCTAGTCTGGTGACGACGGTCGAAGGGGTCAGCGAATATCGCTTCGACAACGGAGCCAGGTTGCTGCTTTTCCCGGACGCTTCGAGGCCGACGATCAGCGTCAACATGACCGTCTTGGTCGGCTCACGTCATGAAGGCTACGGGGAGGCTGGCATGGCCCACCTGCTCGAGCACTTGGTCTTCAAAGGAACTCCGACATTTCCAGACGTCCCCAAAGCTCTCCGCGATCATGGAGCGAGCTTCAACGGCACGACCAATGTCGACCGAACCAACTACTTCGAGACCCTTCCTGCGACCGACGAGAACCTCGATTTTGCGATCCACCTTGAGTGCGATCGGCTCGTCAACAGCTTCATCAAACGCGAAGACCTGATGTCGGAGTTTACCGTCGTACGCAACGAGTTTGAAAACGGTGAAAACAGTCCGCAACGGGTACTGGCTCAACGCGTCCAAGCCGTAGCCTATGAATGGCACAACTACGGAAAGTCGACCATCGGCAATCGATCCGACATCGAACGCGTGCCGATCGAGAACCTGCAAGACTTTTACCGACGCTTCTACCAACCCGATAACGTCGTATTGATCGTCACCGGCAAGTTCGAGACCTCCAAAGCGCTCGAATTGGCGACGAAGTATCTCGGATCGATCCCCAAACCGACGCGCAAGCTCAATGCAACGTACACCGAGGAGCCCGCCCAAGACGGCGAGCGAACGGTGATCTTGCGCCGAGTCGGGAAAATCGGATCCTTGATGTCGGCCTACCACATGCCCGCTGCCTCCCATCCGGATTGGGCTCCCCTTTCGATCCTTTCGAGCATCCTGACGGAGGACAAGATCGGCCGACTCGATAAGAACCTCGTCGAATCGGGAATAGCCACGAGCGCAAGTGCCTTTGCCGATAGCTCCCACGACCCAGGGCTCTTCATGTTCTCAGCCCAACCCGCAGAAGGCAAACTCGAAGAAACCGAAAAAATACTCCTTGAGATCGTCGAGTCCATGGACTCCAAGCCTTTTACGGCCGAGGAAGTCGAGCGAGCCAAGGTCCGAGCCAAGCGAGGGTATGAGAACACCGTGACCAACGCCGCCTCGATCATGCAGACACTCAGCTCTGCCTCGGCGCTTGGGGATTGGCGATTGTGGTTCCTCCAGCGAGATCGGATCGCAGCCGTAACGGCCGAGGAAGTCAATCGCGTTGCCGCCACGTATTTCAAAACCCACAACCGCACGATCGGTCGGTTCATCCCTGTCGACCAACCCCAACGATTGAGCGTACCAGCCGTCGATTCGATCGCCGAGATGGTCAAAGACTACAAGGGCGGCGCGGCCATCGAGTCGGGAGAGGAATTCGACCCGACCCCCGAAAACATCGACGCGAGGACCACCGTTGTCGACGTCGACGGGATCAAGGTAGCGATGTTGCCCAAGAAGAATCGCGGCGACACGGTCAACATGACCCTGACGCTCCGTTACGGGAACGAAAACTCCTTGATGAATCTTTCGACCGCTGCGGGCATGCTCCCATCGATGCTCATGGCAGGGACCAAGAACTACGACCGCCAAGCGTTGCGTCAGAAGCTCGATGAACTCGGAGTGCGGCTTGGAGCCGGAGGCGGGATGGGTGGTGGCCGTCGAGGCGGGCGTGGAGGTGGCCCAGGGGGTGCCGGTTCGCTCTCGTTGAGCCTCCAGGCCAAGAAGGAATCGATCGGCGATGGCATCAAGATGATGGCCGAGGTGCTTCGCAACCCAGCCTTCTCCGAGGAGGAGTTCGAACAACTCCGAGCCCAATCGATCGCGATGATGTCGCAGATGACCACCGACCCGGGCATGTTGGCCAACACGCAACTCTCCCGAGCACTGTCCGACTACGAGAAGGGTGATGTCCGCTACGCTCGCACGGTCGAGGAGACCGTCGAGGAGATGAAGTCCCTTTCGCTCGATCGTATTGTTTCGGTCTACAAGGATCAGTTATCCTCGGGGGTCGGTGAGGTCGCCATCGTGGGTGACTTTGAGCCCGAGGTAGCCATCAAGGAGATCCGAGAGGCGCTCAAAGACTGGGAGACCTCCACGAAGTTCGAGCGGATTGAACGGACTACCAAGAAGGGCCTCGAGGGGAGCAAGGGAGATATCCTCACGCCGGACAAGGCCAATGCCGTCTTCTTGACAGGCCTCTCGTTCTCGATGAATGAGGATTCCAAGGACGACATTCCGTTGGAGATAGGCAATTTCATTCTCGGAGGAGGGACCTTGTCGAGCCGTCTTGGGGATCGGATTCGGCAGAAAGAAGGGCTTTCCTATGGGGTGACATCCTCGCTATCGATCCCCTCACGAGGCGACGATGCTCGTTTCACCATCAATGCGATCACCAATCCAGCCAACATCGATGCGGTGGAGAAAGCGGCGATGGAGGAGCTCAATCGGTTCATTGAGTTGGGCCCTACGGAAGCCGAATTGGTCGATGCGAAGAAAGCCTATTTGGAATCGCGCAAGATTGGGCGAGCCTCCGATGCTGCCATCGCGGGCCAGCTCGCCTCGAATTTGGACCTCGGACGTACCATGGCTTATGTAGCCGAGGAAGAAAAGCAAATCGAGAATTTGACCGTAGCCGATGTGCAGAAGGCCTTTAAGAAGTACATCGACCCGAAGAGGCTCGTGATCATTCGCGCCGGGGACTTCAAAAAGTAGAACGACAGGAATTCGATTGCTGAGGAATCCTCGATGCACTATTTGTTGATCTATGAGGTTGTCGACGACTACGTCGAGCGTCGGCAGCCTTACAGGGATGAGCATCTGCGATTGGCTCAGGAGTATGCCGATCGCGGAGAGCTTGAGTTAGGCGGAGCGCTTGCCGAACCGACAGACCAAGCGATCCTGCTATTCCGAGTCGAGGATCCCAAAGTGATCGAAGCGTTCATCGCAAAAGACCCTTATGTGCGCCACGGGTTGATCCGTTCATGGCGAGTGCGCCGTTGGACGACCGTCATTGGCAAGACAGCCCAGTCCCCGATCTTGCCTTCTTCCTCTTCTTCTTCGCAGTAAATAGCCCCCTCCTCAGCCCGGAGGTCGGCACTCCCCTGCCGTCGTGAATAAGCCGGTTAACAGCCATTTTGAAACACAGAGGCACAGAGGGCACAGAGCTCACTCTGCCCTCCCTCTGTCTGCCTTCCCTCCGTCTTCCTTCCCTCCGTCTTCCTTCCCTCCGTCTTCCTTCCCTCCGTCTTCCTCCCCTCCGTCTTCCTTCCCTCCGTCTTCCTCCCCTCTGTGTTCTCTGTGCCTCTGTGTTTCCAACCCTTCTTCTCAATTCAAACCCGCTAGACGACTCAACGCTTCATCCTGGCCCCTAATGGGACCAACTCGTTGAACCGGTCGATCGGCTCTCGCGCCGTCCATGCCATCGCGCGAAGGATCACCGTCCGGAAAATCGGATCGTCAAACGTCCAACTGTAGTGACCCGGTATGCTCACAAAGACCCGACCCTGCCCGGGCTCATACGTCCATAACTGCGGAGTGGCCAGACCGTCCTCCTGACTGGTCGCTAACAAACCGATCCTCTTGGTATCACCCGTCAAGAGCCAGTAACTCTCGTCAAGCAAATCCAACGTCGGAACGTTGCGCATGATCGGATGCGCCGTATCGGTGATCTTTAGCTCCAAAGGTCCATGCCGATACTTGATCTTGCCTCCCCATGATGCCAAGCCGATCCGCTTGGAAAAATCTTCGACCCGGTCCGATCCGTTGACCGCCCAGTGCAAATAGATCGCACCTCCCCCTCGACCGAAATATCGATCCATCGCCTCAGCACGAACCGAGTCCCAACTCCCCTTCTGAAAGAACACCAAGACATCCGCCGTCGCTAATTGTTGATCTACAGGGAACTCCCAAGCCACCTCGACATCGAGCGACTCGGCCGCAGTGAGCAACTGACCCCATTGCATCAACCAAGCGGGGTAATCGTGCTCGGAGGGACCATGGTCTTTCGGACCGGCAACCAACACCACACGCATTCTGCGAAGAGGCTCGGGCAACGGCAAGCTGCCTGCTAAAACCTCGGCCACTTGACTGGCCGTCCGAAGACTCGGCGCGGCGATCGGGCCGGACAAAGGCATCGATGGCGGTGGCTTCATCAAGTACGCCACAAGATCTCGGACTTGCTCATCCTTGAGCGGACTCGGATCGCCGCTGAACTCAGGATGAAACACCACGCTGTCGTTGGGGATATCTACATGACTCGTAGCGTCACCCCGCCAAAAGGAGGAATCCGGGACGCTATGGCACTTTACGCAGCCAGTTTCCGGGCTCAAAAACAAACGCCGACCGTTGCCCCAATTGGCCCCCTGAGGCGCTGGGAGCTCGGCTTCCGAATCGGCCACCGAAATGGATTCGACAGGATCGGCCGCTTGGGAAAACGGAGCCAAGACCACTGCCAACCCGATGAACCAACGCATTTTGAAACTGCGAATCATGACAAAACTGCACTGGGTAAAGAGAGGACCATCGAAGCCCCGCAAGGGCCAAAACGAAGTACAATACCGACCGGTCGAATCGACCGCCGTCGTCTGATTGTACGTCTGATTGTACGACGAAACCTGACCGATAGTAACCATTCGAAGTCACCATTCGAAGTTCTCAAGAAACCCCAAAGGATGACCCAATGAAATCACTTCTCACTTGGTTGATAGGATTGACGATGCTCAGTGGTTCGATGACCTCCCAGACGGCAATGGCACAGGATGCACTCTATGAGTTGCGGGTCTACACTCCCGAACCAGGGCGGCAAGCCGACTTGCTCAAACTCATGGAAAACACCGGGACGAAGTTCCTGACCAAGCACAAGATCGAACTCATCGGGGCGTGGGTCCCCAACGACCCGTCGGATGCTCGCGTCGTGACATTGGTTCGCCATGCAGACCGCAAAACCTGCGATGCTGCCTGGGCCTCTTTCGGGGCCGATCCAGATTGGCAAGCCGCTTACGAAGCCTCGGCGGTCGATGGCAAAAAACCGACCCAAAGCGTCGCTCGCATTTTCCTCACCACCAACGACTACAGCCCCAAGCTTCAAGTCGCTAGCGTCGGAAACCGAGTCTTCGAACTGCGGACCTACATCGCCACACCCAACAACCTCGCCGCCTTGAACAACCGATTCCGAAACCATACGATCGAACTGTTCAAGAAACACGGAATGAACAATGTCATCTACTGGTCGGTCGCAAACGGTGAGTTGCTCAAGGCCCGCGAACTGCTCGAGGCCGTCTCGCCCGTCGGGCAATCCAAAGCCGACCTCAGCGACCAACTCCCAGCGGCCGGAAACTCCTTGGTCTACTTCCTGACCCACGCCTCCCCGGAAGCCCAAAAAGCCTCCTTCGGCACCTTCCGAGACGATCCGGTCTGGAACCAAGTCCGAACCGACTCCGAGAAAGGAGCCGGGGGCTCATTGACCGCAGGCAACGGGGTCAAGAGTTGGTTCCTCAAACCCACCAGCTTTTCCCCGCTGAAATAGCGACTCCCAACTGGAGCGATCCTTATGCAGACGACCGACAAGCAAGCGTCGCGCAGACCAGCGATCTGGAACCCGTTGGCTCAACGCGTAACCCAACGTGCAACCCTCAGTATGCCGATCGTTATGGCCCTCTGCGCAGCGAACTTTATAGCGATTGGGGCGGTGATCGCACCGGGTCGTTTGCTCGCGGGCGAGCCGATCAAGATCGCGGTTTTCGACGTCGATGCAACCCCGCCGATTGGCTCTGCGATGGCTTATCAGCCCGTCCGGCGGTTGGACGAATTGACGCTTCGATGCCGAGGGGTGGTGATCCTCGGTTCTCAGGAACCGATCGTGCTCTGCGCCGTCGACTGGATCGGGATTGCCAACGAGGGTCACGACGCGTTTCGCGAGGGGTTAGCAAACGCCGCTGGGACAAGCCCCGAGCGGGTTGCAGTCCATGCGCTCCATCAGCACGACGCTCCTGGATGCGACTTCACCGCCGAGAAAATCCTTGCCGAGCTCGGAGTCGAAGGTTATTCGCGGTTCGATGGCAAATTCCACCGCGAGGTGATCGATCGAACGGCTCGAGCCATCCAAGAGGCGATCCCCAATGCGGTCGGGATCACGCACTATGGGGTGGGCCAAGCCGAGGTCAAGGAGGTCGCCAGTCAGCGTCGCATTTCAGGTCCGGACGGGAAGATCAAAGCCACCCGTACGAGTTCGACCAAGGATCCTGCGGTTCGGGCCGAACCCGAGGGGATCATCGATCCGTCGGTATCGCTTTTGAGTTTCTGGAAAGACCAACAGCCGATCGCCATCCTGAGCTACTACGCTTGCCATCCTCAAAGTTATTATCTGCGAGGGATCCCCAGTCCTGACTTCCCGGGGATCGCACGTTTCATCCGTGGCCAGGACCTCAACAACACCCTGCACGTGCACTTCAACGGAGCCGGAGGGAACGTCACGGCCGGCAAGTACAACGATGGGGCCGAAGCCAACCGAATGATTCTCGCGACACGGCTAGCCGATGCGATGCGTCAAGCGCATGCGAGCACGCAGCGTTTCCCGCTTTCCTCTGACGATGTCACTTGGAATTCCCTTCCTGTCACTTTGCCCACAGCGCGCCATCTGATCGAAACGGACTTGGTCGCAAGGCTCCGAGAGGTACCGGCCAAGGGGTATGTATCGTTGGCCGATCAATTGGCGTATCTTCGGCGTGTCCAAGCCGGCCACAAGATCGATATCTCGTGCTTGGGGGTTGGCAAAGCGCGTTGTCTGCATCTGCCCGGAGAGTTGTTTGTCGAGTATCAACTCGCGGCCAAAGCGATGCGTCCGGATTTGAGCGTCATGATGGCCGCTTATGGGGACTACGGTCCGGGCTACATCGGAACCGAGCGGGCTTATCAGGAAGGTGGCTACGAGACACAAGCCTCCTCGAGCAACGTCGACCCGTCGGTCGAGAGCTTGCTCATCGACGTGCTGGGCCAACTGTTTCAACAGAGCGATCCACCGAGCGATGCAAAGTAAGCACGCAAACGAATCATTCCATCCTGGAAATTCCCAATTCCGCATATTCCAGAACTCCTCAATGCAACATATCGCACGAGACCACCTCTTGCAACCTCAATGGATCGCCTGAGAGAAACCTCGGTTGAGGCATGCAACTTGATTGTGACGCTCCTAACACTAAAGTAAATTTACCGTCTCGTGGATTATGGTAAATTCCACATACTATATACTATGGTGCCAACCCAAGCAGGAAACATCCCGATGAAACACACTGACCCAAACTTCTGGAAGTACATTGTAGCCTACGTGTTGTTAGGTGCTGGCTCCATCCTATTGATCGGAGAGATTGTCGAATGGGGAATCATGGGCAAACGACTAGCATTAATGGGGTCGTTGGTTGCCATTTGGTTTGGAGTGTTGACACTAATAGCTATCAAGAAATCCAAAAATCAATCCGCCAAATAAACCGATCTACATTCCCCGATAGGACGGTCTGGCTTAACAGTCGATACGCCACCGCAAATGGAAACATAACAAATGAAGGATTAGATGTTGCGTTCTTGACGGAGAGATTGCGCAGCGGTGAAGACGTAATGGAGAGTTAGCGGGTTGCAGTAGGATAGACAGCCAACATCTAAGCCCTTGTTCGAACCATCCGATGCACCCGAGTCGCCGAATCGGGCGTTTTAACAATGGAAGATTACTCGCGGCGATCCGTTTCTGAAACTGAGCGAGACTAGGACTCCGGAGTTAGTTGTAGGATCGAACGCACCTTGGAGAACACAATCGCTATCACTGAAACCGAAGAACAATTAGAGAGATACAGTGCTTACTCTGGAATCCGAACTTCGCGAAATCGTACGACGTTTCAATGAAGCGAAGGTGGAGTATGCCTTATGCGGAGGAATGGCGCTCGCCGTCCATGGATATCCTCGCTTTACAAGAGACATCGATTTTTTAATCGCCCCCGAGTCGCTAAGCCGAGCAAAAGAAGTTGCTGCGGCAGCCGGTTTTCTTGACGACTCAGGCCGGATTCCGTTCTCCGACTCTGAAGTCCACTGTATGCTCAAAATAGAAGGTACTGAATACCTAATCCTCGACTTGTTAGTACCAAAAAGCCTCGATACGATTGCTTGGACCTAACGACAATGGTTTGACTGGAATGGCCTTCCGATTTGCTCGGTATCAAGAGACGGTTTGATCGAAATGAAACTCGCCGCTGGGCGAGATATCGATCGAATCGATATCAGACAGCTTGGATATAAAGAAGATGAGTAGTGGACTGAATGACAAACCGTTTTCTGATTCCAAAGCAGTGGACATGTCCAGCTCTGCGATTTCCATTCGCCTTCGAGAGGTCAGTCAACTCCATCAACTCGGGGTGTCATTGGCGAAAGCTAAGCCGATGGCAAATCCAAATGATGCGGCTCCAAAAAAAGATACTGCTACATCACAATCGCTCTTGGGTATTAGCGGATTGCCGGATGAACTCGGTAGCGAGGACGAGGCGATGCGTAGCTCTCGAAACTAGCAATCTGTCGTTCGCTATGTTTTTCCCGAACATTTCCAAGCACTTTCCCGGCAACCCTCAAAACATTGGGAAAACACCGGAAAGTTCGGTTCCTGTCCTCTCCGCTGCAAAACCCTGGTTTTCCCAGCGTTTTTCGCATATCTGGCCAATTGCTTTGGCTTTCCTGCACGTCCATGCACGTGCATGCTTGCACATGCTGCGTCGTCTAGTGCGCTGCCTTGCCCCCTGGTGAGTCGTCCAGTGAGTCGCCAGAGTCGCCTCAGACCCCTCGTTTTTCCAGGGAAAACAGGTGGTTTTGCAGCAGAGGTGGTAGGATTCGAACTAGTGGCGTGATGCTCTTACCCGTGGGGGCTCAGAATAGGCTAAAAAAGGTGGTCTAGATGCGCAATTTTCTTTCGCACGTTCCCAACTCTGTTTAGCTACCTTGCTCAGTCTTTAACACTTTCAAGGAGAGTTTTGGAAGGTAGCTCGCCAAACAAGCGACGGTAATTGTTAGCAAAGCGACCGAGATGCCAGAACCCGTATTTAGCCGCAACCTGAGTGACACTAGTGCATTCCTGATTTGGAGTTCGAAGTAGTGCTCGAACCTGGTGCAATCTACGAATAGTAAGATAACGGTTAGGGGGTACACCGAAGTAGTCTAGAAAAATGCCCCGAAGTGACCGTTCCGAAATCCCGCTTTCAAGAACTAGATCATCAATCGATAGGATCTCTCCCTTATCCCGATTGAGCAACTCCAGCACGGCGTTCAGAACGCGACGACGACTTATCTGGGGACGACCTAATTTCAAATTCGGCGTAGGCCGCTGATTTCGGACGAGTTTGAACTCCTCTAAAACTTCGTCCTGGATGGTCTTCTGTATTTCAGGTAGTACTGGCAGATTCGATTCGATCCGAAAAAACTCGTACAGCTGGCTAAGCATACGGCAAATTCGTGACATTTCCTCGGAGCCGACATCTATGACGAGCGAGTCCATTTTTCGACAAAACGCACCTTCGTTGCTGTTGCCATCGGGAAGCTCCAAGTCAAAAGGCACGAAGATAGAACACCAGTCATGCGGTGTACTCGAGGCGATATTCAGTTCCCCGCCTGGAGCCAGAAGCAAGATACGCGAGTTGCCTAAAGGCTGTCCATTGCCGTGCTGTTGACCGCTCATCGGAACGAATACAGTGTGCCCTCCTTGGTGGACCGCACCCTCTGCAATGATCCCACTACCCTCCTTGCCAAACTGTAGCTGAATTTTTGCGACTGTCTGGGTAGCAATTTCCCAATGAGCACGATCGAGGCGAGGAAGCATCAGTCGCAGGTCGGCGTGGATGACTGACTCGGCATAGGATTCAAACTGACTGAAAAGCGTTTGCTGCATGGGATCTTCTGGGGAAACTGCTGTGTAACTGATGATCTTCTTAGGACTATGCTACAAAAAAACGAGGCCGCGATCTTTCGGTACTGAGGTGAAAAAAGCGTAAAAACCGACTTTTTGCCGAAAGCGGATTTCGCTGCTCAGCTGGTGGGCGTTAGTCTACCAATGGGTACCGAGTCGATTTTCGGAAATTCAAGCCTCCAAAGAATCCCTGCGATAGTCCTGGCAAACGACTTTTTTAGCCCGGGCATCGTGGAGCGGCTTATGGGGTTGTTGACGTGGCGGTAAATCCTGGATCACTCAACTTCAATTTTACGGGAGAATCACATGAGATTACTTGCGGGATGGTCAAATATTTTGACAGCGGTCCTTTCACTCTTTGCGTTGGTTGGAACCGCGGACCTTGCGACGGCACAGCAGCAGAAAAAGAAACCCAATATCCTTGTCCTTTGGGGCGATGACATTGGTTACTGGAATGTGAGTGCCTACAACCAAGGGATGATGCGCTACAAGACTCCCAACATCGATCGCATCGCAAAACAAGGTGCGCTTTTCACCGACTGGTATGGTCAACAAAGTTGCACAGCCGGAAGAGCTTGTTTTATTACGGGTCAATCTGGTTTTCGAACTGGTCTTCTGAAAGTAGGCCTTCCCGGGGCGAAGGAAGGGCTTCAGGGTCGGGATGTAACCATTGCCGAGTTGTTGAAGGCACAAGGTTACTCGACGGCACAGTTCGGGAAGAATCACCTTGGAGATGCCGACAGCACTCTCCCCACCGCTCATGGCTTTGACGAATTCATGGGTTCTCTTTATCACCTCAATGCAGAACAGGAACCTGAGAATCCGGATTATTTCAAAGATCCGGCACTCAGAAAAAAATACGGGACACGTGGTGTTATCCATTCTTGGGCCAACCCAGATGGAACGCAGAAAATTGAAAGCACGGGACCTTTGAATATCGAGCGGATGAAAACCGTAGATGAGGAGTTTACCAAGGCGACTCTGGACTACCTTGAAAAAGCGTCCAAGTCCGACAAGCCGTTCTTTCTTTGGTGGAACTCTACTCGATGTCACATTTTCACGCACCTTAAAGAGGAAAGTAAAGGCAAGTCTGGATTGACGCCATACATCGACGGCATGATCGAACACGATGCGATGGTTGGCCAAATCCTCGATAAACTCAAGGAACTCGGCCTCGATGAAAACACAATTGTGATGTATTCAACCGATAACGGAGCTGAAAAGTTTTCGTGGCCGGATGGAGGTGCTTCCCCATTCCGCGGCGAAAAAAATGAGAACTGGGAAGGTGGTTATCGGGTACCTTGTGCGATTCGATGGCCTGGTGTGATTGAGCCTGGAACGGTCAATAATGACATCTTTTCCCATGAGGACATGTTGCCGACACTCATGGCTGCTGTCGGTGTTCCAGACGTTAAAGAACAACTACTTAAAGGCATGAAAGTCGGTAATAAGACTTTCAAAGTTCACCTTGATGGCTACAACATCATGGACACTCTTGCAGGGAAAGTTCCTAACCCACGGCACGAGTTCTTTTACTGGAATGACGATGGGTCTCTGGTGGGATTGCGTTACGATGACTGGAAGATTGTTTTTCAAGAGCAACGTGCGCATGGTTTTGATGTTTGGCAAGAGCCATTCGTCCCGTTGCGATTACCCAAGATATTCAATTTGCGTTCAGACCCGTTTGAAGAAGCCGATCACATCGCGATGGATTATTCGCATTGGCGGATCGACCGTACCTTCCTGCTGGTACCTGCTCAAGAATATATCGCAAAGTACATTGCCACATTTGCGGAATTTCCCCCAAGTCAGAAGGTCGGTAGCTTTAGTTTAGATCAGGTTTTGGAAAAGCTATCTAACGCTCAAACAGGTGGAAAGTAAAACGCTGGCTCTAAGAAGGTAGATTATCGAGAAGGGCGGTCCTTTTGGGATCGCTCTTCTTTTTTTGCAACCTCCGGCACTGCAAGACAGCCTTAAAAACCAGTATGAGATCTCAGAGAAAGGCTCAGTGGCTAATTTATTAGATGTAGTATGGGGCTTTGCTCCTCCGAAGACCGAGTTGGCCCAATGTGTTGGTATATGCGAACAGCATCGGCAAAGCCTGCCCGTTTCCCGGCACCCTCCCCACACCAATTAATTTACTCAGCCCTCGACCATCACCATCAACTTCGCCACGCGACCATCACCTTCGCCACCCCCGCCGCTTTCACAAAATCATCCTCAGTAACCAGCAGGTAACTCTGCTGTGCGATGCGTGGTGAATTGCCAAGCCAGGAGCAGACCACGTGCAGCGGGAACTCACGCTGCAGTTCTGTTTGTCTGCTAGCCCGCATCGAATGGAACAATCGTGGCCAACCCGTTACGCCGGCGCGGCGCAACAGTCGCGTCATTTCGGTGCGTAGGTTCGAGTTCTTCCAGCCCATCGCTGTATTGGCGGCCGCTCGATACTGGGGCGCAGCGACCACGAACTCACTCTTGTCGCCAAAGATCTCAAACGCTTCGTCGAGGATCGGTCGAAGCTCAGGGAAGATCGGACAACTACGAATGCCACGACCCTCGTGATGCTCGACTTTTGGCTCTGGGATGCTCATGCGGTTCATTTCCCAATCGATGTCTTCCCAACGCAGCGATAGCGTTTCCGAGGGCGTTCGAAGCCCACCTTAGCGACTCAGACCCAGGATCACTTTCCAAACTGGGTTGGCCTTCTTCATCAGCTTGTCGACCACTTCGCGAGGGACGAACTCGTTGACTTTGACGGTGCTCCGCTGCGTTCGAACCTTGGAAAACGGGTTTTCTTCGATGATCTTCCAATCTAAGGCATCGTGCATGAATTGCCTCGCGAATTGGATCCGTTTGTGGATTGTTGT
>Ga0315909_10006616_pt1 | contig 13058 bp, 14 predicted proteins | sample LakEriMetagenome_11_FD_203527 | JGI IMG/M metagenome (GOLD analysis project Ga0315909, IMG submission 203527) | Freshwater fungal communities from buoy surface, Lake Erie, Ohio, United States - Buoy 2 MA125 | ecosystem: Environmental > Aquatic > Freshwater > Lake | place: USA: Lake Erie, Ohio...
ACCCGATGACAATGTTGCTGAGTGGTGGTTCCCCGCCGCCAACTTCCTTGGTTACGGCAACAATCTTCAGGTCGTTCGTGCCAAGATTGACGAAATGGTCAATGCCAACGGTTATGGTTATACAGGCGCGACCGCAACAGGTGCGGGTGGCTCTGTTGTTTGGGATTCTGATGCAGCAATGATCGAAAACGATGATAAGTTTGAGTTTGCAGATGTTACCAAGATTGGTTCTTTTGTCGCTCGTTATGCGGGTGCCCTTGGAAATACCCTTGAGGTTCAAATCTGCGGTGGCGCGACTGTCGCAGTTACAGGCACAGGCATCACCGCTTCGGGATACACCGCTGCGGGCAACGACTTCAGCAATTGGTCTTATGGTGATGAATTCGATGCCAAGCCAAACAGCACGACTTATGTCTCTGATCTTGGCGGTGCAAACGACGAATTCCACTTGGTTGTCATCGACAAGAATGGTCTCCTTTCGGGAACTCGCAACACAATCCTTGAGAAGTTCCAAGGTCTGTCGTTCCTCCCAGGTGTGGTTTCTTCGGATGGTACAAGCAACTACTATGTTGACCGTATCAATCGCACATCGAAGTACATCGCTGCCGTCAAGAAGGCAAACAACACTTCCTACAACGATCTCTTCCGTGGATCAACAGGTGCATGGGGTACTGGCGATGCGCTCAAGTACTATACAGGAGCATCGCTTGCTGCTACTTCGGGCATCACCGCGACCAACAGTTCGTTCGGTGTTGGCGTGTGGCAACTCAAGGGTGGTAAGGACGGCAAGACTGCCGATCTGACCGACTACATGAAGGTTGCTTTCGGTCAGGATACCGATTCAGATCCTGAGGGTTACCGCCTCTTTGCCGATGCTGAGACTGTTGATGTCAATCTCATCATCGGTGGTCCCGATAAGACATTTACTCCCGCTACCGATCTCACAACTTCTGTTGCCGATCTCGTTGCTCCTTCGATCAAGGACATCGTTGATGCTCGTAAGGATTGCGTTGCATTCCTTTCGGTGCCCAACAAGGATCCAAACGAGACCGATCAGGTCAAGCAGGATCGTGCTGTTCAGTATCGCAACAACATTGGTTCGTCCTCGTACTGCGTGATCGACAGCGGTTACAAGTACATGTACGACATCTACAACGACAAGAACCGTTGGGTGCCGCTGAACGGCGACATCGCGGGTCTCTGCGCTCGTACTGATGCGAACTTTGATCCTTGGTACAGCCCCGCAGGCTTCAACCGTGGTCAGGTTCGTGGCGTGATCAAGTTGGCGTTCCAACCCCGTCAGGCTTCTAGAGACACCTTGTACAAGAATGGCATCAATCCTGTTGCCACCTTCTCGGGTGAAGGAACCGTCCTCTACGGCGACAAGACTGCCCAAGCCAAGCCCTCTGCATTCGACCGCATCAATGTGCGCCGTCTGTTCATCGTGCTTGAGAAGGCAATCGCCACCGCCGCGAAGTACAGCCTCTTTGAGTTCAACGATGCCTTCACACGCGCACAGTTCCGTTCGCTTGTCGAACCATTCCTCCGTGATGTTCAGGCTCGTCGTGGTCTCATCGACTTCAAGGTTGTCTGTGATGAGAAGAACAACACGCCTGAAGTAATCGATAGCAATCGGTTTGTTGCAGATATCTACATCAAGCCGAATCGCAGCATCAACTTCATCCAGTTGAACTTCATCGCCACTCGTACAGGCGTGAACTTCAGCGAGGTCGGAGCCTGATTTGTGATGCAGGAAACCCTACTAAATAACCACAAGGAGTCCTAAATGTCACAGTTCAGCATCGACGCATTCCGCGCCAATCTCATCAATGGTCTTGCAAGAAACAACCTGTTCCTTGTCCAAGGCAACTTCCCTGGTGGTAACACGCAGGCGATTCAGGGTGCAGCCGCTGTGGCGGGTGCGCTCTTCGGTGGAGCAGTTGGTGGAGCCATCAATGCCGTAGCCGCTGCTGCGGGTGGTGGAAGCCCCTCTGCACAGGTTTCGTTCCTGTGCAAGGCTTCGAAGATTCCTTCTTCGACTCTCAACACCAACCAAGCCTACTACATGGGCCGTCCATTCAAGTATCCAGGTGACCGAACCTTCTCAGATTGGTCGATCTCCTGCTACAACGATGGAACCTACGGTCTCCGTAAGTCTTTCGAAGCATGGATGAACCTCATGAACACGAACCGTACCAATGTCGGTGCGAATTCCATGAATCAGTTCATGACCGATTGGACGATTACGCCGCTCACCCGTGAAGGCAACCCCATCGCTCGTTATAAGATGGTCGGATGCTGGCCCACAACCATCGCTGAAACGACGATGGACATGGGAGCGCAATCCGAGCCTTCAACATTTGATGTCACTATCGCGTATCAGTACTTCGAAGTCGAAGGCGTAACCACCTAATTGAAAGGTCATGAGGTATCTACATAATGGAACTTTTCGGATTTCGCCTAGAGCGAGGTAAGCAAGAGAAGAAGCAGGAAAAGGCCCTGAAGTCGTTTGTCGTTCCGACATTCGATGACGGGGCTATTCCTGTTGAAGCGGGTGGTTTCTATGGTCAATATGTCGATCTCGACGGCACCGTCCGTAACGATTTCGAACTGACCATGAAATACCGCGAGATGGCTCAGGATCCCATCGTTGAAGTCGCAGTAGACGATGTGATCAATGAGGCAATCGTGGTGGGTGAGAAGAAGTCTCCCGTCAAGATCGTCCTTGACCGCTTGAAGGCAAGCGACAATGTCAAGGAACGAATCCACGAAGAGTTCCGCAACATCCTTCGTGTCATGCAGTTTGAGACCAAGGGAACAGAGATCTTCCGTCGATGGTATGTCGATGGCAAGGTCTTCTTTCACTTGATCATCGATGAGGAGAACCCACAGAAGGGAATCCTTGAACTGCGCTATGTGGATCCTATGAACATTCAGAAGATCCGCGAGTACACCAAGGAAACGATGAAGAACGGCACGAAGATCATCACGGGATACAAGGACTTTTACTTGTACAACAAGGATAATCCCCGTGCAGGAGGCAATCCATCGGGCATCAAGATCAGCGAGGATGCAATCGCATTCTGCTCGTCGGGTCTGATGGACAGCCGTTACAAGAGAACGGTTGGGTTCCTACACAAGGCGATCAAGCCGCTGAACCAACTCCGCATGTTGGAAGATGCAATCGTCATCTACCGCATTAGCCGTGCCCCCGAACGCCGCATCTTCTACATCGATGTCGGTAACCTCCCGAAGACCAAGGCAGAGCAGTATGTCAAGGATCTCATGAATCGCTACCGCAACCGTCTCGTCTATGACGCGGCAACGGGAGAGATTCGGGATGACAAGAAGTTCATGTCCATGCTTGAGGACTACTGGTTGCCCCGTAGAGAGGGTAGCCGTGGTACCGAAATCACAACTTTGCAGGGTGGTCAGAATCTTGGAGAACTGACGGATGTTGTGTACTTCCAAAAGAAACTGTACCGTGCCCTGTCTGTGCCCGTGAGTCGTTTGGAACAAGACAAGCAGTTTATGCTTGGGCGTTCCACGGAGATCACCCGCGACGAGGTGCGGTTCACGAAGTACATCCACAGGCTCAGAACCAAGTTCTGCGAGTTCTTCTTCGATGTCCTCCGTAAGCAATTGATCCTGAAGAAGGTCATTACCGCTGACGAGTGGAACGACATGAAGGAAGCGATTTACTTCGACTTCCTCAAGGACAACCTGTTCACGGAACTCAAGAATGCCGAGTTGCGCCGCCAACAGGTGGACGAACTAGGAAATATTAAACCATACATAGGTAAGTACTATTCTCACGAATGGGTACGCAGAAATGTGCTTGGTTTCAACGAAGCCGAGATCAAGCAGATGGACAAGGAAATCGAAAGAGAGCGCAACGCAGGCAAGATCGAACCCGACACATCGCAGTTCGGTCTCGTATAAGAGGTCTGAATGGAAAACGAAGCAGACAAACTCCTCAGGTCGGTTATCGAAACCCTCATCAAGAAGGAGGCTCCGAAGTTCAAGAGCCTCATTCAAAAGGAGTTGGCTTCTCGTATCCATAGCAAGATCGAAGAACTGAAGAAGGCTCTCTCAGGACAAATAGTCACGGGTGTGGGCGAAAAGGGGGAAGCACCTCAACCACTTCCCGAAAACCTACCTGGCGCACCCTCTGCCCCACCCGTGACCACGCCTATGAAAGCGGGGGATCTTAAGATTGTTCCCACCGCTGCGGGATCCGCAAAAGATGACATGTCGCTCGACCCCAACTTTGAGAAGGAGTTTTATTACTCTTCCACCAAGTACAAGGGGCAGGACATTCTCATCAAGCAGTTGGGCACGGGATTCGGTAAACCCGTCCGCGTCTACATCAACGGTCGGCGTTGGGAATTCTTCCCAGGTCCAAAGGCTGCAATCAAGGCAACCAAGGATTATGTCGATGACATGGTGAAGGATGCAAACAAGGATCCTGAGATGGCTGCAAACATGACAGCACAGATCAAGAAGGACAAGAACGCGGGTGTTGCTCAGGTTGCCGCGCCCGTCGATGCGGGTAAACCAAACGAGGTGGCTGATGCAGATCTCAAGAAGAAAGAACTTGAGACAGGAAAACCCGCCGATCCCAAGAAAGCCAAGAAACCATCATTTGGTGGAAAGTAAGAGAGGAACCCATGTCTGAAGAGAACATCAACGAGAAGGTCGGTATCGACGGTCGCACTCGCGCATATCGGGAGACCGTGGTGCGTCTTGAGCATTCCCGCAAGTTGCGTGAACAGCGCAATCGTGCAATGCAGGAGAACAAGTTCGGTGGCCTTTACGATGATGGTAGTGGCAAGGGTGCCATCGTTCCCGCTCCTGTAGACATCAACTTCCACGAAGCGATGAAGATCGTTGAGAAGTACAAGGCTCTGCGAGAGAAGAAGAAGACTCTCATGGGTTCGCCAAAGGAATCCATGGAAGCCGCCGTTGCCATGAAGGGCGAGAAGTACACGATGTCCGAGGAGGAACTGAGCGATAAGCAGAAGGCTTACCGCGCATTCTTCGACAAGGCTCTCAAGAAGTTCGGTGCATCGTCTCCCGCCAAGATGGACGATGGCAAGAAGAAGAAGTTCTTTGACTACATCAAGGCGAATTGGAAGGGCTGATGGCAAAGGTAAGCGTCAAGTTCAAGAGCAATAAGGCTGCGGAGGAATTCGCAGCCAATTTCTCCATTCTTGGCGACAGAGCAACTGTGGAGGTACAAGAGTCCACCGCAGTTGTTTCTTCGGATGATCCCAAGGCTCTTCGATTCGTAAAGCAATCTGCAACTGACTATGTTGAAGAAGTTCGATACAAAGGAATGGCAAACAGGCTCCTTTCAGCAATCGCAGAATGCATCAAGAGCGGCAAGGGAACCACGGTTGAACTGATGGACAATACCAAGCAGCAAGTGACTGTTCGTCATGCCGAGGCAATCGCTTCTGCCTATGACAGGTTGAGCGAGGAGAATCAGACTGCTTTCCTCGTCCTTGCAACCGAAAGCAAGGACACATATGCACATGCAGTCAACTTTGCCAAAGCAAACGAGGAGAATAACTAATGGCTTACACAGAACAAACCTTGGTGGGAACGCAGAAGAGACTCGTAAAGAAGTTTCAGTTGAGTGCCCACGGTACAGCGATTAATTTTGGTGTCACAGGATCTGCATTTGCAAACGGTCTCACAGGAGATGTAATTGCAATGACTGATGGCATCACGGCGACCACCGCCAAATTGGCTTCTATTAAGTCTGCATGCACGGCAAGATACACGCTGACATGGGCAGGAACTCCTGGTGCCACCGCATTTGATTCGGCAGCAGCAGGAAACATCGATTTCATGTTTGAGCGATTCACAATCCCAAACAATGCAACCACACCCACAGGGGTCATGACTATCACCCCCTCGACTGTGACGGGAACCATCATTCTTGAATTCGTACTCTGATGCCGCTCATTAAACAAGACCTTGTCAGAACGAATAAGAGATATGTCACGAAGATCGTGGCAAGCGAAGTTCCTACATCTACTGCCGAGAGCATCACGATTGGGTTGACGGGGTCGGCATTTCTAGACCCACAAAATTTCGGACTTACTGCGGATGGAACAGTAAAACTTCACTCTGTCATGTCAACATCTAATGCTGCCGCTGTCGCGGGGTGGTACTGGACGGCGCGTTGGGGCAACACATACACGGCGGGAACATATGGACAAAATGCAGGAGATTGCCTCTTTGCAAACGGAATCGATAGTGAACTTAATTTTGAGCCTAGGTTCTCACACAGACGGACAGGTGTGAAGGCACAGTTGGAATCAGGCACCATCACGATAAGCCTAGATAATAGTGGAAATGAATTCAGCACAGGAAACGGAACCATCATTCTTGAGTTCACGATCTAAAGGAGCATTCGGATGAAACTCATCTGCGAAGTCAACGAGAGCATCGAAATCCTGACCGAGGAAAAGAACGGTCAGAAGGCATATTTCATCGAAGGCACCTTCCTTCAGGGCGACATCAAGAATCGCAACGGTCGTGTCTATGAGTTTAAAATGCTCAAGGACAAGGTCGAACAGTATCGCAAAGAGTTCGTTGAGCAAAAGAGAGCATTCGGTGAGTTGGGTCACCCTGAGGGACCAACCATCAATCTTGAGCGTGTCTCCCACATGATCATGGAACTCGGCCCCGATGGCAAGAACTTCTATGGCAAAGCCAAAATCATGGATACGCCATACGGAAAGATCGTAAAGAACCTGATGGACGAGGGTGCCAAGTTGGGTGTTTCGTCCCGTGGCGTAGGCTCCCTTGAGGAGAAGAACGGCGCGAACTATGTGAAGGACGATTTCCGTCTTTCTACCGCTGCCGACATCGTTGCAGATCCCTCAGCCCCTGAGGCTTTCGTCCGTGGGGTAATGGAAGGTCGGGAATGGATTTACGAGAACGGTCTTCTCGTTGCCAAGGAAATCGATGAAATCAAGCATTCCATCCGCAAGGCTTCCTCCCGCAAGTTGGAAGAAGAGATGGTCAACGCTTTCAAGCGTTTCATCAACAAGTTGTGAGCCAAGTGTTACTACCGTATAAATAACCAATACCAAGGAGAACCCCATGGATTATCAGAACGAGGAAATCGAAGAAATCATCCTTGACGAGGAAGAGGTCGAAGAGACCGATTCGCTTGACGAGGCTACAGATACCGCCGATGCCAAGACCAAGCAGATGAAGAATGTGTCTGCCAAAAAGGGAATGGCTGAGGAAGAAGAAGAGGAAGAGGTCAAGGGCGGCGTTGCTAATGCTTCCACCACAGGTGCAGGCAGCGGCAAGTTCGCGGGTCTCTACAAGGATGGCACAGGCAAGGGGGCAGTAATTCCTGGTCCCGTTGATGTCGGTGCTGCGGGTGGAGATGCCAAGGCAAAGTTGGCAGCAAGCGTCAAGGCGAAGAAGGCGATGCGTGAGGATCTAGATGTCCACATGACCGCCATGTTCGACGGCGAAGATCTCACCGAAAACTTTAAGACCAAGGCTTCCACCATCTTTGAGGCTGCTATCAACGAGCGCGTTGAAGAGATCAAGACTGAGTTGGAAGAGCAGTACAACAACCGTCTTGTTGAGGAGATCGATGAGACCAAGAAGGCTCTCACCGAGCAGTTGGACTCGTATCTCTCGTATGTCATCGAAGAGTGGCTTGAGGAGAACCGTCTCTCTGTTGAGAAGGGCATCCGCACCGAAGTCGCTGAGGAGTTCATGAACGGTCTCCGCAGTCTCTTCGTTGAGCATGACATCATGGTTCCCGAAGCCAAGGTCGATCTAGCCGACAAGATGGCAGAGACTGCCGATCAGTTGAAGGCTCGTCTTGACGAGGAGATCATGAAGAATGTCAAGTTGGCTGAAGAGGTGAAGGGCTATCGTCGGGAGCAGATCCTTGATGAGATGGCTACTGATCTCACAGTCACACAGAAGGAGCGTTTCCGTACTCTCGCTGAGGGTGTAACCCTTGAAGGCGAAGAGGGTGATGTCCGCAACAAGTTGGAGATCATCAAGGAGTCGTACTTCAGCGGCAAGAGCAACAAGACTGTCCTCACCGAAGAGGCTGCTGCGACTGCCGAAGAGAGCATCGATGAGACCCCCGTTGGTGGTCAAGTCGAGAACCTGACTGAATCGATGAAGGCTTATGCCGACACGCTTCGTCGTATTGCAAAACGGTAAATAGCGTTAAGGCTAAATATCAAAGTTCGTTCTAACCAAGTTACTACCAAGGAGAAACCCTAAATGGAACTCACTATTTCCGAAGCCCTTCAGAAGAAGTGGCAACCCATCCTTGAGCATGCGGATCTTCCCGCAATCAAGGACAACTACCGCAAGGCAGTTACAACCATGCTCTTGGAGAACCAAGAGCAGTACCTCCGCGAGTCGGCTCCAACCAACTTCAGCGGCGCACAGTCGGCTGGACAAGAGGGCGGCGGCAATGTCGCTCGTTGGGATCCGATCCTCATCTCGCTCGTTCGTCGTGCAATGCCGAATCTCATTGCTTACGACATCTGCGGCGTTCAGCCGATGAGCGGCCCGACAGGGCTTATCTTCGCTATGCGTTCGCGTTACATGGATCAGGCAGGCCCCGAGGCTCTGTATCAGGAAGCCGACACCGCCTTCGGTGGATCGGGTTCGACAGGTACAACCGCTGCGGGTGTCTACAACACCGATCCGTTCGAAGTTGGTGGCGTTGATCCCGTTAACGGTCTCGGCACTCCCTCGGGCGTGAAGGGAACTCAGGGCTACACCACCTACAAGGGCGAATCCCTCGGTGACGCTGCAAGCAACCCATTCCCACAGATGGCGTTCAGCATTGAGAAGACAACGGTCGAAGCAAAGACCCGCGCCCTCAAGGCTGAGTACACGATGGAACTCGCTCAGGATCTCAAGGCGATCCACGGCCTCGACGCTGAGACCGAACTCGCCAACATCCTGTCGAGCGAAATCTTGGCTGAGATCAACCGCGAAGTCGTTCGCGTGATCTATAACAACGCTAAGTTGGGTGCCAAGAGCGGCACGACTCAGACCCAAGGTGTGTTCGATCTCAATGTCGATTCCAACGGTCGTTGGTCGGTTGAGAAGTTCAAGGGTCTGCTCTTCCAGATTGAGCGTGAGTGCAATCAGATCGCCAAGGAAACCCGCCGTGGAAAGGGCAACTTCATTGTCTGCTCCTCGGATGTTGCCTCGGCTCTGAGCATGGCAGGCGTTCTTGACTACGCCCCCGCCCTCAGCACCAACCTCAATGTGGATGACACGGGCAACACCTTTGCGGGTGTCCTCAACGGCAAGTTGCGCGTCTACATCGATCCCTATTCGTCCATGACAACCTCCCATGACTTCTTCATGGCAGGCTATAAGGGATCGTCTGCGTATGACGCGGGCATGTTCTACTGCCCCTATGTTCCGCTACAGATGGTACGCGCAGTCGGTGAGAACTCGTTCCAGCCGAAGATCGGCTTCAAGACTCGCTACGGCTTGGTCAACAATCCGTTTGCGACAATCTCGGGCGGTCAGTCGGTCTCGGATCCATACGCTGCGGGTGCCGTTCGCAAGAACATGTACTACCGCATCGTTAAGGTAACAAACCTCTTCTGATAATCAGAAGGCAAGAATCCTGCTTCGGCAGGGGAATTTCGCGGGGGCTGTGGGGAGAAATCCTCACAGCCCCTTTCCTTTCTAAATACATTCGATGACTGTTCCCAAGTTACCCGACGATATTGTCTTTGGCAGTCTCAACCGACAGCCCGACAATACGAACCCCGCGTTCTCCACGAACTTTCGGTTAATGATTCCGAAAGTGCGTAGCGGTGTCTATTTCTGCACAGAGGTGTCGTTTCCCGATCTGTCGATGGATCCGATCCGTGTGCCCGTACCGTTTGCATCCTCGCTGAAATTCTTCGGCAACAAGATTGATCACGGGGACTTGGCTGTCAAGTTCATCGTGAATGAGGACTTCAGCAACTGGTTCGAAATGTCGGAGTGGTTCAAGAAGTCGCTGAACTACTATGGCTTTTTCCAAGATGGATCTCAGGCGAGAATGCTGAACCTGATCACCGATTCGGGTCAACTGTTGATGCTGAATAACAAGAAAAATCCAGTTGCACGAATCGTATTCGATGGTCTTATGATCACGGGTTTGAGCAACATCCCCTTCAACTCTGCGGTTGCTGATGCACCGATCATTACATGTGATGCAACATTCCAGTTCACCTCATATGAGATTAAGGATCCTTGATGTCATCACCCGCAGTAAAGAACTGGCTACCTGAACTCACCAATTTCGGTTCTCTCGGAAACAATCCGCTGAACACGAACTTGGCTGCTAGCACGAACTTCAGGTTCATGTGCGAGAAGGTACCCACCGTCACCTATTTCTGCACAGCGGTTCAGACACCCAATCTGAGTTCCACTCCCGTAATCCACAATCACCTGTTTGCTGCGAATGACATCAAGTCGCCTGGTGGTGGTGTGCCATCCGACATCTCCATCCGATTCATAATCGATGAGAACTTCCGCAACTACATGGAAATGGTGAAGTGGATGCGCTCAGGCGTTCCATACCGCGACTTCAAGGAGATCGTGCCTGAGTACAAGGGGAATGTCAACCACGGGAAACTGTTCTTCCTCAACAACAAGAAGAACCCGATTCTCATGATGACTTTCAGCAATCTCATACCCACGAAGATATCGGGATTCACGCTGACTCATAGTGAAAGCGAACCGTCACCGATGACGGCAACGGTCAACTTCGTTTTCGATACCTATCAGACCGTCAAACTTTAAGGACGGGGCTTTCGCGGCGCAGCGGGTTTTCGTGGACTCTTAACGGAAGAACGAGAACGCCTGTCGGAAGGCTTTAGTGAGGGGGTTGATGCCTTCGGTCTTTTTGGTTTCACGATTGCTGTTCGGCGCGGCATTCTGTACTCTTTCTGTTCGAATTCCTGTGTAGCGGATGTGGAGTGCTTCTCCATCATGCCTGAAGGTCATGAGAACTTCTTCCCATCCCTCCTTCTCGTATCTATTGGTGTCCTTCGTGCTGACGCGGAATACCAACACAGGGGACACTTCCCCACCCATCCTGTAAATGTGCGTCTTGATGTGTTCACGCTTTTGATTGGGTTTGGAGTTAGACATAAAGAGTGTTTATGCATGGATACTCATCGGCTAAATACCGATATGAAAGTATTGCATTCGCTCATGTGTCTTGCTGTATTCGCGCTGACCGCTTGTAAGACCACACCAGTTGTCACCCCATCCACGGGGGCTTCTTCTGCCGCTCTCAGTTCGGTTATCGACCATGCACAGGATTCGATAGGGGACATCAAGCGAGACGCAGAACAGATCCTTCAGGAGACCGCTACTGTGAGGCAGGGATTGGCTCTACAGGCACCCGCTCCCTCCACCCGCTCTGTGACCCCCTCCCCCGCCCCGAAGGCTACAGAGGTCAATACGGCGGCTGACGCGCTGACACGGATTGACAGCAAGGCTACCAACATTATTGAGGCCGCTGACGATCTACAGCGAGAGACCGATAAGTTGAACAAACTGACTGCCGAAGTCAATCAATTGGAGAAGTCGCTGACGAGCCTTCAGGTCATGTTGGATGAAACGAAGGTCAGAGCCATGGAGAAGTTGTACGGCTACATCAGTATGTTTTGGGTCATCGGGTTTCTACTGATCGCGGGTGGTGCAGCGGTCGCCTTCTTCCTCAACAAGACATATGGTGGATCGCTTGCTTTCATAGGTCTTCTCATGATTGGATTTGCCTCAGCATCGCAGTACTACATGGAAGAAATCGCTCTTGTCGGTGCGATACTTCTAGTCCTTGGCTTCCTCTCAGCGATTGCCATGATCGTTTGGTCTACGGTGAACAGCAAGAGAAACGCCACCGCCATCCGCGAGATCGTGGAGATGATTCAGATCCTCAAGGAGACGATGACCGACGATGAGCAGCGAAGAATCTTCGGTCCTGAAGGAGTCGCTGCACAGGTACAGTCAGACCTGACGAAGGAAATCATCGCCAAGATCAAGGAACAGAACGGATTCAAAAAACTAGAGGAGGCACGGAAAGCACTCCGTACCCCTTCTAGCGTTCAACCATCCGAGCCGCCGTCAGCGACTTGATCTGTTGACCACGGTGATCGCGCTGAGTCCTGTCACGACGATTGCATACAGGAACACAACTTGCCAAAACCCGAGACCGAAGTGGTCGCGGAGGAAGTGGTAGAGCGCGAGATATCCCGCCGATAGCAGCGAGACGAGCGTGAATGAGATCGCAGATGCGACGAGAACGACGATTGCGAAATCCTTGGACGATGGGTTCTTGTTCATGAGTTTCTTTCTATGAGAATGCCCCCTCGTCGCATGAGGGGGTCGCACCGAGGAGTTTCTTTAGCCCTTGAGGTAGGCGGGGCCTTGAGGAGTCAGGGATCCGAGACCGTTGTTGCTGTCGAAGAGGTTGCCACGGGCATGCTTGGCGGGAGCCTTGTACCCTGCGGGTTTCAGGATGTCGCCCGTCTTCTTGTCGATGAATGCCCACACGCTGCGCTGCCCACGACCACCATCGTTGATGACATCGATACGGATGTAGCGGCGACCGTCAGACATCTCTAGCAGGGACGGCGTGAGGATGTTGAAGTTGGTCGCGTAGTACTTGTTGACCAAGTCCTGAGCAGACCACAGCCACCGATCTAGCCGTAGCAGGGCTAGGCTCTTGTCTCCCCATGAGGCAGGGAGATTGGTGGAGGCGGTTAGGAGATTGACGGCGGCGGTTGCGGTTGGCATGTTCGTGGTTCCTTTCACACCCGAATGGTATCGTATCGAAGGGCGGCTGTCAAGCCTTCACGAAGCCCTGAGCAGCAAGACCGTCCCAAAACTTTCGGGCAGCGGTCTTGTTATAGGCACCCATGTACTCGCGCTCGTTGTCTAGCAGCCACACACGGGTAACCACATAGACTCCGTCCTTCACCGTGAACTCGTAGCGAACTCCTCGCTCGTAGTGCGTCAGGGCGTAAAGG
>Ga0315909_10006622_pt1 | contig 13054 bp, 11 predicted proteins | sample LakEriMetagenome_11_FD_203527 | JGI IMG/M metagenome (GOLD analysis project Ga0315909, IMG submission 203527) | Freshwater fungal communities from buoy surface, Lake Erie, Ohio, United States - Buoy 2 MA125 | ecosystem: Environmental > Aquatic > Freshwater > Lake | place: USA: Lake Erie, Ohio...
GCATGTACAAAGCAAGCAATAACTTGCGTGCTTGTGCCCAGGTGGTGTTCCCCGAGGTCGCAGAGTCCATCGTGGACTCTCTGGCAATCATTGAGGCAGAGGTTCGCTAATGCCCCAGACCAAACGGTTTGCGCCAGACAGTCTGGAGCAACGCAAGGGTGCCAAGCACTCGCGCTTTGTGACAACAGGTTCTGTGCCAACCTCTCTTGATGGTGTACAGATACATCTGTCATCAACTGAGAGGGAGCACATGTTCTCTGCCCCCAACGAGGAAGGCCCAGAGTTCAGGCGACTTCGTCGCTTCGGGCTTCTGCTTTCTCGCTACGGGCTAGTGGACAAGAACCGCTTTGTCAAGCGCAGGGACAGAAGCCACGAGATTGTGACAGTCGCAGAGCGTCTTGTCGCAACTTATGCCTACAGGAAGGTGTTCGGAGGCGACCCCACCATCGGTGTTGCCAATGTCCAACCGCTTGTCAGCATGCTCAATACCCCAACTCCAAGTCACAGCGTCATCGTTGCTGCTCTTGCCTACGCAGGTACGCAAGCAGGCAGGGACATTGTCGCCGGCATCAAGGACGAGGAACTTAGGGCTCATGTTGAGAACTCCATGGAGAATGTGTGGAGGAGCGCTGATTGGTACTCAGAGACAATCATGCGCAAAGTCAACAAAGAGGGCAAGGGGAATGCGCGTCATGCCAACACCTGCTATGACCACATCTGTAGTTCCATTGACGGAATCTCAACCTCCATTGAGGCGCGCTACAAGCACCAGCGTGGCATCAAGGAGCAACAGGAGTCACAGCAGGGCGTCAAGGGCAATGGCAGCCTCAAGCGCAGGACAGAACAACAGATGTACGGCAAGCGCGTTGCTCGCAACGGCAAGCCGTTTCTGCGTCAGATTGTTCCAAGTCTTGACGGTTGGGCTCATGCGCTTCTGGACAAGATGCCTCTAACGCTCCCTCACACGGGGCGCAAGGGGCGCAAGTTGATACCCATGCCGTATGGCAAGAGCATCAGGTTCATTGTCCGTGAGGACACAGACCCTGAGCAGAGGGTGTTTGCTCGCAAGACCAGAAGCAAGGGAGGCGTTGTCATTGTGGATTGTTCAGGCTCTATGTCCTTCACATCAGAGCACCTTGACACCATCATGGCAGCAACGGCAGGCGCAACTGTGTTGTGCTACTCGTCAGGTAATGAGCCAGAAGGCGCAAACATCTGGCTCGTAGCACGAGGTGGCAGGCGCACAAGCATCTTGCCGAACTTCCCAGGGAACAACGGCGTAGATGGCCCAGCACTTGAGTTAGGGGTATCAATGCGCAGGCACAACGAGCCTGTCGTATGGGTCTCTGACACACAAGTAACGGGTCGTGGCGATGTTGCCTCTGGCTTCTTGCGCGATTGGTGCTTGGACTTCTGTGCCAAGCATGAAATCACCATCGTGCGCCATGCGGAGCAAGCAGCAACAACCCTGCGCAAGATACAACTTGGGCAGAGACCAGACAGAACAAACTACAAGAAACTCAAAGCAAGGGAGATGTACTAATGGAACAACCAGACAAGCAACTTATGTCCGAGTTGGAGAGCATCATCAACAATGCTGCCAAGGGACACAGGGAGAACAAGCGCAAGGAGATGCTGCAAGCACTACGCACCATCTCGCAAAGCGCAGAGAAGGACTTCTCGTTCACCGAGGAGCCCTATGCCCTAATCCTGATACAGCAGGTGGGCTTGGACGAGGTAGATGAGCACACAGCCCATAGACCTCCAGAAGCACAGGGCATGTCACTCAAGCAACTAGACGCAGAGGGCTATGGAGCAGGCGCAGTCACACGCCCCTTCACCACAGCCACCATGGAGGAACTGACTGACATCATGGACTCCCCTGCCAATCAGTTGATGACTGATGTCTCTTTGGGCAAGAAGGATTGGGCTTCAGTCACGAGGCACAAGCAGAACGGCGCAACCGTCTACATGATGGTCGCAGGTGGCTGTGTCACAACATTGACGCTTACCCCTTCAGGCGAAGAGGTGACGAGCCACAGCGACATGCACGATGAGGACATACCTGCTCTCATCAACAGCGTCTGTGGTGACTCTCAGGCAATGCTCAAGAGCCAATGGAACTTCACATCAAGCATTCAGATGCTCAGGAATCAATACCCCAACTCCTATGCAGAACTTGCCAAGGAGATGGAGCAACGGTTCAGGGAGATGGGTGATGAACAGTGAACCAAGCGCTCTGCTTATTGGCACTCTTATTGTCATTGGCGACAGGGCAGCGAGCACGCAAGGTGCTGGACTGTACTTGCGTGCCGGTGTCGGCTTAGCCTTGATACTTGCGTATCTGTGGGCTAGGAACAGCGCCAAGTGACAATGTGGGGGCTACGGGTAGGCAGCACTTCGGTGCTAAACCTCCTACAACCTGCTCGTAGCCCCCTGCAACACGCCACAATCGCTACCGATGTCGCTCGGGAATCCGTACATGCGCGAGGGACTCGGCGAACAGCCGTTCGCTTGACCTCGGCGCCAGCCTGCCCTACGCTGGTCTCGTTGGCAACCGCCAGCACAACAGTCCAAGGAGGACATCATGAATAAGCAAGACCAGAAAGCACTACTGGACATGGAGGAGGCTAAGAAGCAGATGCTTCGTGGCACATGGACAAGTCCAGATACCACACCCAAGAAGACCAACTGGTTTATTCAGTGCCACAACAGTCAGGTTGCAGGGCAGCCTGAGGCTGGTCGCATCGTCTTCGTGACGAAGTCACGGGGTGCATTTCAGTTGGTGGAACTGGTGGAGAAGCAGGGAGATGGTGCAGACAAGAACGGTCTGCCAGTCTCCATGTGGACTGCCAAAGTCCTGAACTAGCAGGGACATTGGGGGGAGGCGCAAGCCTCCCCCCTCTCTTGCGCTACCGATGTCGCGCGCGAATACACACATGTGCAAGCGTCATGAGGCAGGGCGAACAAGTGTTCGTTTGACTTCGGGCTCGGGATGCCCTAAGTTGGATGTCGCCGAGGGAACGGTTCCCAAGGCACGGAGCGTAGGAGGCTCCTAGCAATGAGCAAACAGCAAGACAGCCTCAATCAACTGAGGCAGGCAATAGCCAAATTCCCTCGGGGCAAGTGGTACTCGCCAGATACCACCGCCAAGAAGGAGAATTGGTTCGTATCGGTAGCCCAGGGTCAAGCAGTGGGTATGCCCACCATCGGTGACCGAGTCTGGGTGAGCAAGAGCCGAGGCGCCTACCAATTGGTGGAACTCACCGAGCAGAAGGGCGAACACGTGGACACTGAGGGCTTGGCTCGAGTGTTCTTCGCAGGCAAGGTAGTGGCTGACCTCTAAGCCACTCGAAGGGAGCCCCACTCGCCGATCGGCGAGTGGGGTTCTTTTTTTTTGTCTTGTTTGGCCGGAGGGAACTAGGGGTATGCCGCTACCGTGGGGGGGTGGGGAGACAATATACCCGTTCTCTCTACAGAGCCATTTCGTAGCCCAAGGTTCAAGATTCATCTTTAGGCTTCTGCTTCTACTGGTCGCCGCGCTAGTTGCAAACTTCTTAGCCCCCCCAAGTTCTGTTTTACGCCTGAACCCGTCTGTCTCAATACCGAAAGAAGGCGACCACCACCGGTCCCCTTTTCAGGCCACTATCCCGTGCGGTCTAACCATGCTGCCCTGGCCGATGATTCTGGCGAGGAGGAATGTAACCGTTTAGGGTCCGAATTAATCTGGTTTGTGGCGGACACCTTAGCATCGATGTCAAGCATCCGCAACCTCTGTGCTACTGTTTTTTCATGGCCAAGAATAAAGACAAGAAGACTCGCGGACAAATGGCTGAGGCTCGGCGCATGTCGGCGCAGGCCGGTCGGATGCTGGCGTACAGCGAATGGACCAAAAAGAATATTAGTCCTGGGGTGGGAATCGTTTATCCCAAGACCGGCACGAAGTTGACCGTGTCCGACGAACTTGCCCGCTTCGGTGCATTCCCTGAGATGGGTGGTGTTTCTGCGCTTGAGTACGAAAAACCAAAGCCCAAGACAAAGACAAAGCCCAAGCCAAAGAAAAGCAAGTAGTGCCCCGCAAGTCCAATCCAATTAACGACATTGGCAACACCGTCGGCGGCTGGCTTGGTGGCGCGGCAAAGTCACTGAACACGTTTCTTACGGGCGACAAGAATCCAACAATAAATCCGACTACCCGGCGGGCCATTGGTGCAACACAAGAGGTTGCCGATGTTCTTTCTGGTGGCGGTGTTGCGGCCGCCAAGGCTGGACCAGACGCATTCCAGCGCTATGCCGTTACCCAGGGCGCCCTTGCTATTGGCGCTGCTGGAGTTGGGGCTGCTTTGCCAAAGGTTGTGTCTGCTGCCGCCAAGACTAATGCCGGCAAGTATGCAATCAACAAGGCCGCCGATGCTGCCTACCAAGCACGAATGCTCAAGCCGGTTACCACCCGCAATTCCCTTGCTGCACAGCGCAAACTTCTCAACCAGGTCTTTGAGGCCAAGGGTGAAATAGCCCGCCTTGAAGATGAAATTTACTTCAGCAAGCAAGTTGGCACAAAGACGCCAGATTACGACTACATGGACTTGTACGAAAGTGCAAACCCTGTGTCCAGGTCAACTCAAGAACAAATTGCCGCACTTGGCGACGATGCCCTTTCTCGCGGGCGCAAAAACAGAATGCTCATGGACACTGCCAAGTCTGCGTATCAAGGCATCGATGAAGACTGGAACGCAGAAGAAGTTCGCTTTGCCAAGCGTTTCTTGCGTGAGCGTGGAAGGGTGGTGTCTAGGGTTCTCCAAAAGAACCAACAAGGCGCATACCTAAAAAGAATTCCTGCTGACAGACGTGCCGAGTTTATTCAAAGACAATCAGACCTTAAGGCAAAAAAATTACAGCGCCTTCTTGACATCAGCAATGCACGGCGCAACATGCCAGAAAACTACATTGACCCACAGGACTTCTTCAAGTAAGTGCCAAAGGGGAAACGAGTTGTAAGCCCTGAAGACAGGGCAATCTTCTTTCAATCCATCCAGTCTGGGATGAATATGAAGGAGGCCGCACGTCTTTCAGGCATCTCCTATACGACTGCGCGCAACTGGGTCGCCACTGCAAAGAAAACCAAACTTGAGTTAGACGAAGCAAAGTTGCAGTCTGGCCGCGGCACTGGCGGCAACAGCCTGTCTCGCGACCTGAACTCCATGCGCGAGTTGCCCCCTGTAATTCCGCACGGACGATTGAGCAAACGCGCCGAGCGTGGACTGGTGGACTTCGACTACTTCAGGCGCGTTTACCTGGGTCGCGTACCCAGCCCATGGCAGGTGGACGCTGCTTACAAGATTGTGGAGCGCCTGGAGGATAGGGATAAAAAGTTCCTGGTTCTCAACTGCCCACCTGGTGCCGGTAAGTCAACGCTGTTCCATGACGTAGCGGTGTGGGCCATTGTGCGCAACCGAGCAGTGCGCGTCATGATTGGCTCAATTTCACAAACCCTGGCAAAGATGTATAGCCGTCGTATCCGCGACACCCTGGAGCGAACCGCACCGCTGCGCCCGGACCCAGAGTTGGTCAAGCGCGGCCTTGCCCTGGATGCCGAGTCCTGCCTTGCCCTTGACTACGGACGCTTCAAGCCCAACAGTGCTGGTGCTCTATGGAGAGCCGAAGAGTTCATCGTTGAACAATACGCAGGTGGTGCTCTTGACAACAAAGAGCCGACCGTGTCTGCCTACGGTATTGAGTCTGAGTTCATCGGACACCGCGCCGATTTGTGTTTGTTTGACGACGTGGCATCGCCCGAGAACGCCAAGGAATCCGTAGCCCGAGATAAGTTGATTGAGCGCTGGGACTCCATGGCTGAAGCCCGCGTAGACCCGGGTGGTTTGCTTGCCGTGATTGGACAGCGCTTGGGCTCACTTGACCTTTACGCACACTGTCTGTCAAAAGTGACGTACGAAGAAGAAGAGGACTACGACGGAGAGGCAGTCACCGACCTATCGGAAATCCCAGAGCCCGTCAAAACCCAGAAGTACGAACACCTGGTCTACAAGGCGTACTACGAAGAACTGGATACCGGCCCCAAGTCCCGCCGCAACGACGCACCACCCTGGCCCGAAGGACCCCTTCTTGAGCCATACCGTCTTTCTTGGCGAGACCTGTCCTACATCAAGCACTCTTCGCCCCAGAAGTTTGCCACCGTCTATCAGCAACAAGACATGGCAGAGGGCAACTACCTCATCGAGCGCGTCTGGGCAACCGGCGGCATTGGCCCTGACGGCGTTATGTATCCGGGGTGCATTGACAAAGACCGCCGACCTGGCTACATCCCCGCTGGGCTAAAGCCCCCGATTATCTCCATTGCCACGGTTGACCCGTCCCCAACCCAGTTCTGGGCGCTGCAATGGTGGCTGTATCAGCCGGAAACGAACCTGCGTTACCTAGTCGATTTGGAGCGAATCAAGTTGACTGCCGAGGACCTGCTTGGTTACGACACGCAGTTTGGCGCATACGGCGGCATTATGGACATTTGGCAGGAACGGTCGTTCGAGTACGGGTACCCAATCAGCCACTGGGTTGTTGAGATTAACGCTGCCCAGCGCTTCCTTCTCGCCCATGATTTCGTGCGTAAATGGCAAGCCCTCCATGGTGTTCTCATCGTACCCCACACCACTTCCAGGAACAAGTTGGATGAGAACCTTGGCGTTGAGGCTTTGCTGCCACCGCTGTGGCGCTCGGGCAGCATCCGGCTGCCATCGATGGTTGACAACTGGAAGACACTGGCGTTCATCGACGAGATGACTTCGTGGACCAGGGACAAAAAGAATGGCACCGACTTGGTCATGGCGCACTGGTTTGGCGAACTACACATGCCCCAACTTGGTCCGGTCAAGCGACCGCCAAGACTTTGGCGCCCTTCCTGGATTTAATATGTTACTGTAGGAGCGTCTATGGCCAAGAAAAAACTGACACCATACGAGCAGGCTCGCCGCCAGTTCGTACAGGCTCGTGTCGAACAGCGGGGGATTACAGGTACGCCAGAAGAGCGTAAGCAGATTCGCCAACGCTTTGATGTCTTGGCGCAAACAAAACAGGGACGCACAAAGATTGCACAACGTGCGTTGCCCAATGCGAACCCAGAAGAGCGTAGGGATTTCAAGCGCACGCTTGCAACTGAACTTCCGGCGCGAAAGATGGGCGGAACTTCCAGCACTACGTCCACCTCTACCACACCGCTTTCTTATTCACAGTCCGTCACCCAAGCATGGCAGGGTGCTGTTAAGAGTGGTTCCTACAAGGTTCCGACTCCGCCAAAGAAGACCACGGTAACCAAGACCAGCACGACTTCTACCCCGACTCCAAAGACGACTGTTGCTTCGGCGTGGAAGAATCGTCGCAACAACATTATTGGCCAAGGCATTAACTACCCTGGTCGCACTGCCATTGAAGGTTTGTTGAACCCACTTGGCGGCAAGGGTCCTATCAAGGATTTCTCTGCTGGTGGACTTGCAAAAGCCGCAGCCCAAGAATTTGGCGAGGCTGCCATTGCCGTTGGAAGCACAAGGCCACTTTCTGCTGTGGCTCGCAAAGCCACTGGAGTTGTTCGCTTTGGTTTGCGCAACCTTGGCAAATTGCTTCCTGATGCAAAGCAGTCAGGTACCAACCGATTTGGTGGTGTTGGTAAGACACCGTATGGTCCAGCAAGGGAGAATCTATCTCCGCTTGCACTCAACCCAGGTAAGCCACCAGTTGCTCCAAAGCCAGCGAGCACCAGGCCAGCGAGCACCAAGCCAGCCGGCACCAAGGGTCCAACCGTAAGATTCAACAAGCAAGGTGGAGTCGGTAGCCAGAAGTACGGTCCTGCTGCTCCTGCAAAGACAGCAACGACCAAGCCTGCTACCACCAAGCCTGCTACCACCAAGCCTGCTACGACTAGGGCTGCATCAACCAAGGGTGCAGACTCCAAGCCGTTGAAGCCAAGCGACGACATTCCGTTGAACTTCCCGTCCACGTACAGGTACGCAACGGAAGCAGACAAGCCGTTCTTGCAGCAACTCAACCGCGCTCAGCAAGCGATTGAAGGCAATGCTCCTGGGGCGAAGAACTACGCAACGTGGTTGAAGAACCCAAAGACACAGGCAACTCTTCGCCGACTCAAGACGGGTAAGTAAAACATGCTCTCAGCAGAGCAGATTGTTGAACTGTACCGCAACCGCCAGTTAAAACTTGGCCCGCTCTACGAGCAGATGCGCCGCGTGCGCGACCTTGCCAATGGCGAAGTGGTGGTTCCACTCAATGAGTTGGACCGCAGTGCAAAAGCAAACGTTGCAAACTTGCTCGTAACCGGGCTTGACCAGATGTCAATGCGCATTGCGTCAACGATGCCATCTCCGTATTTCCCGCCAGTCAAGGACGGCTCTGAGCGCTCGAAGGGATACTCGCGCATGCGTCGCAAGGCGATGCTGTCGTTTTGGGACCACAACAAGATGCAGATGAAGATGCGCCGTCGTGCACGCCACCTGCTTGCTTACTCGCAGTCGTCCGTATTTATCAAGCCAGACTTCCGCACACTGATGCCCAAGTGGGTTGTGCGCAATCCGCTTGACACATACCCGGCGCCCGTTGAAGACCAAGACGACATGCTGCCAGCAGACTGCATCTTCTCGCACAAGGTAACTGCGGCCTGGTTGCTGCAGAACTACGGCGACTTGGTGTCCGACCAATTACGCATGGGCGAAGTTGATACCGACTCGCGCTACACCCTTCTTGAGTATGTCTCCGCTGATGCACTGCAACTTGTGGTGATGGGCGCAGAAGACAATCCAGAACTGTCGCCAGCCCAGCGTGCAGGCATGCAGGAAATGCTGCTTGAGGCAATCCCCAACCGAACCGGCATGCCGCTTGCAGTTGTTGCAAACCGCATCACTCTCGACAAGCAACGCGGTCAGTTCGATGGACTCATCGGCATGTACTACACGCGCGCACGCCTGCAAGCGCTGACCGAGATTGCCATCGAGCGCGGCATCTTCCCGGAAGAGTATCTGATTGCACGCACTGGTGAGAACCCAGAGATTGTCCAGTTGGCTGACAGCAAGAACGGCATCTTGGGAATCGTGCGCGGTGGCGACATCCGCAGTCAAGACCTCAACCCTGGATACAAGACCTACGAAGCACTTGACCGCCTTGAGCGCCAAGAGCGTCTTGAGGGTGCAATCCCTGCAGAGTTCGGCGGAGAATCCGCAACGAACATCCGCACTGGTCGCCGTGGTGAGAACGTGCTGTCGGCAACCGTTGACTTCCGCGTTCAAGAATCGCAGTCAGTGTTTGAAGCGTCGCTTCTGGAAGAAGACAAGATTGCGATTGCAATCGAGAAGGCGTACTGGGGCGATGTACCCAAGATGTTCTTCTTGCCGTCGCGTGTCGCAACCGGCCAGGAGACCTACGTACCGAACAAGATTTGGGAAACCGACTTCCACTACGTCACGTATTCGGCTGCTGGTTCGGATGTCAATTCACTTATCATTGGGCTTGGTCAGCGTTTGGGAACCGGCATGATGAGCAAAGAGTCCGCACGCGAAGCCGACCCGTTGATTTCCGACCCGGAGTTGGAGCACGACCGCATCATCGCAGAGGGTGTGGAGGCAGCATTACTGTCCAGCATCCAGCAGCAAGCGGTCAACCCGATGGGTCCGTACCAGCCAGACGACCTTGCATACCTCGTCAAACTGGTTATGGAGCAAGATGTCAGCCTGTACGAAGCAGTGCAGCGCACGAACGCGCGCGCACAGGAGCGTCAGGCCATGGCAATGCCAGCGGGCGCACCAGAAACAATGCCGGGGTTGGCGCTTCCTGGCATGGGAGCAGAGGCGCCAGTAGCAGGACCAGGGGGCGAACCTAGCCTGGAGCAACTCTTAGCGCAAATGGGAGCCTGACGTGGCTAATCGTTTCGACCTACAGAACCCCGCATCCAAGATTGCGAAGTCCGCAGCAAAAGGACAGACCTACGGAAAAGCAACCGAGCAGATGGCCAGCCAGTCTGCAGTTCCGATGGGTGCATCCCCGGCAGATGTTGCTGCCAGCAGAGTTGCCAAGGAAGCAACCAAACTGACCCCACTCAATGCGCCAACGCAGCGCCCGGATGAACCGATTACCGCTGGAGCACCATTTGGTCCTGGTCCGAACATGTTCCAGGCGGGCATACCCATGATGACCCAGACAGACCAGGCAATTCAAGAACTACGCGCTATTGCCCAGATGTTCCCTAGCGATGATTTGGATGACTTGCTGGCCCGCTACGGGATTGGCTGATGCTATACAACAACCTCTTCCCTGAGGATAGGGAATATCTGCTGCAGATGCAGAAAGACGTTGGTACCAACCAATTTCAAGTAAGCCCTGAGTATTCGCAGTCGATGGCGATGAAGATGAATCAGATTAACTATCGCGCGCCATGGCTGTCGCCCGAAGTCAAACTTGCGTTGGCAAAGTCTGGCGCCACTACTGCCGCCATTGACCAGGTTGCCAAGATGGCATCGCAGCGCGAAATGGATTCATACGATGCCAAGAGAGAAGCGGTTGGAACGCTGCCATCCGTGGTCAGGACGATTTACGATGCAGGCGGCTGGGCCAAGCGCATCGCGTCAAAGACATTCCAACTTGCCATCCCGGCACCAGCCGAATCGGTTGCCGATGTTTCAACCAGCATTGGCGGCGCATTGGCAACCACATTGGGCCGACCAGCCAAATGGGCTTCGCGATGGTCGCTTTCAGCGCTGATGACCATACCAGAGTATGCGAACACCCTGATTGGACAGGTAGCAACCGGCAAGGGAATAGATGTTCCTGGGATGCTTTCGGCTTCTACTTTCCAAACGATGCTGGACAACCCAGAAAAACAGGGCACTGGCTGGCTGCCTAATGCACGAATCGTAGAAGAGCAGGCTTCGCGCGCACGCGCGGTACGCGGAACCATATACGGCTCGGCATTCACGCTGGGTCGCGGAGTCATGTCCACTGGCGGAATCTTCCGCGAGAACGACATGGCATACCGCTACGGCTCGGGAGTCATCGACGCCATCTTTAACGTCGTGCTGCCGGACCCATCCAAGTGGATATCCAAAGGAATACGTGCTGCCGAATACGCAGCCGTAGCAATGAAGACGGGCGAGACAATCGAGGCGCTGATGAAGGCTGGCAAGCCGTCGGCTGGACTCAAGGGAATCGTCCCGCTCCTCAGCGAAGCAGATGCCGCAAGCCTGCGCAAAGCACTTGGACCGACCAAGCAGAAGTATCTGCGCGAGTCTGGCCTTGGGATGGACTTCTCTGGCGCAACCTACAACGCCCTGCAATTTGACAAGTTCTTCCGTACCAACCCGTACGCAATCAAGTTGGTCGACACGCTCAAGCAATCGGACAACGCTGGCGTCATCTGGGAAGACATCTTTGATGGGCAGATAAGCACCGACATGGCTATCCGCCTGAAGAACGCCAAGACCGAAGACCAAGTCATTTCGGCTTTGACCAGCGGATGGGAGTTCGGCGAAAAGACACTGCAGGCTGGCATCGGCAAATACAAGTTTGAGCGCAACCTTGTCGGTAACACAATCCGCAAGATGCGCGCATTCAAGGAAGTGCCCAAGGAACAAATCGTTGTTTCCGGCGGAGACATTGACAACCAGGAATCAATCAAGAACATGGTGCTCTCGCTGCGCGCTGGCGGTGCATCTGATGCTGATGTCAAGGCGTTCTTGTCTGGTGATGGCAAAACAATCGGCGCAATCGAAGCATTCTCTCGCCTCCCAACCGCCACCCCAACGGCACGCAAGAACACACTCAATACCTATAAGCGCTACCTGAAGACCTATCTGCGTTCGTCTGGCGTGTACGACGAAATGATTGAAGAGATTCTTAACGGCGGCGAGATTTCACTCGATGCCATGCGCACCTACTTCCGCAGCCGAACTGGCGTGGAAACCGACAACGGATTGGTTCGCTCGCTGTACGAACAGGTCAAGGACAGATTGGACCCCGACTTCGTCAATGAGGTTCTCGATGGCGCTGGGTTCACCAACCGAGACATCCAACTCTTGCAGCCGGCCCAACTCGTTGACTTGCTGAACCGAGTTCAGATTCTGCCGGACACAAGGACCATTCGTCGTCTCACCAGAGGCCCGCTCTTCCGCAAACTGCTGGAGGACAGCCAGGGCAAGCAGTTGATTCCCAAGTTGCCAATCACCAGCCGTATGCCTATACGCATGGTTGACGTTGTTGATTCAAAGAACAGGGCTGCATACGAGGCAATGAAGGACGAAGTCTTCAGGCTCGAGCAACTCAAGGGACCCAGCCGCGCCAATGCGACTGCGCGAATCGACGAACTCAAAGACCAGATGGCTGCTCTCACCCAGCAAAAGAAGCGCCCGGTGTTGACTGGAGAGCAGAGACTAAGTCTGGCTTTTGCCGAACTTCTGCAACAGCGCATCTGGAAGGTTGCCCAGTTGGCCACCGGTGGATACGTCGTTCGCAACATGCTTGACGCCCAAGTGCGTATGGCTGCTGGCGGAGTCAACCAGTTCAAGCACCCAATCGACTACATCAACGCCGTTCTTGGAAAGCGCTACGGGGAAAGCATTACCGGCGTTCGCCTGACTGACCTGGGCGTTGATGCTGGCAAGAAGGCCGTAACCGAAACAGCCGAGGCAATCGAGGCTGGCGTTCGCCCGCGCATCTGGGAGCGAAGCAAGCAAGAAGATGTCTGGGAAGACCTGCGAAACGCATTCGTGGGTGCTTCATCCCGTCACGGCTGGACGGCTAGCGACACCCTGAGGCACCGCCACAAGTCTGGTTCATTTACGCTTGTGACCAGGGCTGATGGTCCGAAAAAATACCTTACCCGTTACCACACTGACGGAGTCATCCAGTCCGCCCAGAAGACTCTCTCTGATGAATTCCAGAGTCGAGTTGCAGTCGCAATAAGCGCCGGAAAGACAGACGATGAGATTGTACAAGAACTCATCGGATTCATGGATAACGAAAGGAGTCAAGCATTTAGAAGTGTAGACGC
>Ga0315909_10006624_pt1 | contig 13048 bp, 22 predicted proteins | sample LakEriMetagenome_11_FD_203527 | JGI IMG/M metagenome (GOLD analysis project Ga0315909, IMG submission 203527) | Freshwater fungal communities from buoy surface, Lake Erie, Ohio, United States - Buoy 2 MA125 | ecosystem: Environmental > Aquatic > Freshwater > Lake | place: USA: Lake Erie, Ohio...
TTTGATGCCGACTTAAAGCTGAAGCATCCATGGAATAACGCAGAAACTTTGGGCAGTTACGGTAATATGGGCGGCGGTTCACTCAGAGGCGGCAGCAGAGTATTTGTGCAGATGGAATTACCTGAGTTAAAGATAGGCCGCAGCGGTATCAATCGCTACATAACTGTAACCAATGCGCATGACGGGAGTATCAGCCTTGGCTTCGGCACAAGCAATCAGGTAATCTGTTGTCAGAACACTTTCAACATTGCAAACAAGGATGTGAGCAAGATACGGCACACGGCAAGTATGCAGCAGCGCATTGATGAAGCGGTGCGGTCGCTTCGCTCTGTGCTTGAGTTTGAAGACAAGCAGATGGAGGTATATGAGATTGCGGCCAATAGGAACTTTGACAAGAAGCACGTTGAGGATATTGTTCATGCAGTATTCGGCAAGGTTGATTTAAAGAGCGGCGATGTAAGCACCCGCACTAAGAATCAGTTGACCACCTTTGCGGCAGACTTGAATCAGAGTATCAATGAGCAGGGCGAAACCTTATGGGCATTGTTCAATGGCGTAACGAGGTACACCAACCATAGCACCAACACGAAGGACAAGGATTTCTCTCTGATGTTCGGCAGCGATGCGGCAGCCAATCAGCGAGCCTTTGATACCATGTTAAACTGGATTAATGAGCCTGCATTGAGCGAGCTTGTATTGAGCTAAACCCAATGGCCGGGGCGTAATGCTCCGGCTTTTTTACTAACTTGAAAAAACCAATGAAAGCAAACTTAATGCTAATCAGATTGTGGATACTGTCCGTAGTGCTGATATTTACAGGGGTAATGTTATTGAACGCCGTTGTATTTAACTTAGGCTTAGGCTTATTGACAATACTGTTGGTAGTTACATTTATACGGATGTTCAGATAAATTTGTAATTGTCAATTCAATTTCATTCTTTTACAACCTTGAAACTCAAACACCACAAACAATGAACAACAAAAATGAAAACGCTTTTATCCCTGATTATGTTCAGTGGAAAGAGCAGTGCCGTAATGGTGCAAAGGCTGTACCTGTTTCTTTAAAACGCTACACGACCAATGAGATCTATGTAGCATTGTGTAATCTTAAAACTTCATTGAACTATGGCAATGATAAAACTATATTTGGCGACCTACGCTAAGGTACTTATGCTGATGGCCTTTGGCTTTGTATTGGGTTGGGCTTTGTCGGCTTTGCCTAAGCGAAGAAAGACCAGGGTTGAAGAAGATGATACGGAAGGAGAAGGCTATGAGTAGCGACAATCCGGGCAAGGCTGAATGGAAGGAATTTCATTACGGCAAAAGGCCTAAGCGGCCAAGAGTAGAGCGGTGGCAGTTGCTTGACCACGGCGATATAATCATAACAGGGCCATACGGTTTGTGTATGCACATGCAGAAAGAAACCGAAAACGATGGCCGTTTCCATAACTTTAAAATAGTACCGGCTCCGGCCAATTCTTAACACCACAATGAAAAAACAAATCTTTATTTTGCTGATGGCATTCGGGATGAATGTAGCAGCGCAGGCAGACTTCAAGAACAACACCTTCACAACAAGTGCAAAAACAGGCTACGATGCTGAGAAGAAAATCGTTTTCAATACTCTTATGACTAAGGAAAAGATATTGCAATGCGATCAGTACAAGCAGACGATAAAGGAATACTCTGATACCCTTACAGAAGATCAGCGTATCAATATGTTTTTAGGCGGCAAGGTATTATTCACATTGATTATGGGTCAGATGGATTTAAAGAAACCCAGTTCAATGGACTTTCCTGATGGGGCAAGAGGTGTTATGTTTATTGATAACAGTGGTATGCTTGCCTTTGATGTGCCTATTAAAAGTCAGAATGGCTACGGCAATTATATATACGGCAAGATAATCTATATGAATGACCAAGTTAGTGTTCACATGGATTAACATTACCCCTCGTGTTTTTGGTTTAACAGTAAATCGGTGGACTTGTGGTTGAGGAAGCCGAGCGAGGGCAGGAGCAGTAGTTCAATGGCAGAACGCAGATTATCTGAAGTGCCGGTTCGATTCCGGCCTGCTTCACTAATGGTTGAAAGCATTGTTAATGGAATTTACCGAGAAGGAGTATATCCTACTGGATAAGATAGTCAGGCGGTTGGATAAATTGGAAAAGGCTTTTGATAGATTGGCCGATAGATTGGACAGAATCAATACGCAGACTAAGATAGCAACAGGTCAGGCGCAGGTTGCGCTCGTTGAGGTCAGCAAGGTCAAAGGCAAGAAGGTTCGGGCTGATATAGTTCATGGCAATAAGATCAGGAACTTTCCTTCAGCGCAGCAATGGATAGACTACATGAAGGAAAGCTTTGTTTTAATTTCAATAATGGAGGTTGACAAGCGGTACAGGGATGGCACGATGATGACAACAGACACAATCAGGCATGCGCTATCAATCAGGTTTGGAAACCATTTGGCAGATGAGAAGTTTTTGACTAATTACACCTTGAACAGATTTATCCGTGAAGCCGGATTCAGAACAGGGGTAAAGAATATGTTTTCAACAAGCACTGGTTTGAAAAAATACGGCAACATAGTGTTGTGCATAAAGAAATAATTTTATATTTGTTGACAGAAAAACACCACTTTTATGATTGGCATTGGCTACGGTAGAGCTTCGACCTCTAAGCAGGTTGAGTTCGGAACTTCAATCGTTGAACAAGAAAGGTATTGCAGGCGCATGGCAGAGGAAGATGGCTGCTCAGAATTTGTGTGGCTATGCGATTCCGGTATCAGCGGAAAGGATTCAGATAAGCGCCCTGAATTTCAAGCACTACTATCTTACATTAAAAAAGGTAATTGCAAGATATATGCTTACTCAATGAGTAGGCTTGCAAGAAACTTGCGTACAATGATTGACCTTTGGGACTTATGCGAAAAGAAGTTAGTTGATATACGCACGTTCAGCGATCAGATAAATACTTCGGGTCCGATGGGCAGGTTCATCCGTGTGGTGTTTGCTGCTGTATGGCAGTTGCAAAGGGAGATGATTGGAGAGGACACGAAGGACAAGCTAAGGAGTAGAAAGGAAAGGGGTATTGTTTATTCTCCTGCAAGGTATGGCTATGATGTAATAGGCAGAGAGGTCAATGCTGATGGCAAGGTTATCAATCCGGGCAATGAAGTAAAGAACGAATTTGAGTATCAGGTAATAGAGAGCATGGTGAATTTACGCAAGGTGGGATTATCAGATAGCAAGATAGCAAGAGTATTGAACAGGCAGGAGATACCAACAAAGAAGGGTGGCCTGTGGCGGCATAGTACAATAAAGAAAATTTTAGAAAACCATAAGTGATGAGCAAAATAAGTAATTGGGCGAACAGGGAAACCCTGCTTGTTCCCGATGATGTCAGGACTGTTATTGAAGTAGCGGCAAAAGATTTAGGTGCAAGCCGTCAGGTAGCAATGCTGATGGCTATTCGCAGAGGATTAGAAGTACTGTATGGCGGAATAGAACATTTGCCTGTTAAGAATTGGGATGCGTTTACCTATGAATACAAGGAGCGGAAAAAGAAGTCAAGCAGAGCAGTTAAGATAAAACTTGCAGATGAAACGTATTGATGTAATTAACGGACTTAGTTCTCAGCAGTATCATTCTGAGTACAGGGAATATATCAGCAGCACAATGCTGAAAGGATATTGTGAGAGCGCACTGAATTATAAGTACAAGCAGAGTGAGCCGAGAGAGTTTAAGGCGCATTTCCTAAAAGGTAGTCTATGGCACGACACTATTGCTGCAAGGCATAAAGACGGCATACCATTGGAAAACATTTATGCTTTTGTGGACTATCCTGATTATATGATTAACAAGGGTAAGCCGTATGGAACTACTTCGCAAGCTTATGCGGATGGGATAATTAGGTTGAAAGAAGAATATCCGGGCAAAGAGATAATCTTTCCTGATATGAAGGCTACAGTTGACCAGATGATAGTTAACCTTTTCCAACCCAAATGGAAACACCCCTCCCTTCCTTTGTTTATGAAGATGTTTGAAAAAGGAGTGCCGGAGGTTTCTTACTTCATTAAAGATTTTGCTGAAGGAATAAACATCAAGTTCAGACCGGACTTAGACGGAGAGAACTTTTTCATTGACTACAAGACAACAGATAAGCCTTTGTCAGAGTTTCCAAGAGTTATTGCTGAGTATGGCTATGACATTTCTGCGGCTATGTATAGAGAGGGGAAAAGAGAAGTATGGAGAGAGTATTATGGAGACGATGGCAACCATAGAATGTACTGGCTTGTTCAGCAGGTGAATCCGCCTTATGATTGGGCTTTGTTCTGTGCAGATAATTTGATTGAGCAGGCAACGGTAAAGTTTTACGACTTACTTTCGTATCACGATCTTTGCAGGCAGCAGAATGAGTATGGAGGAATAGCAAGTCTGAGTTCGGACAAGTACGGGGTATTCTTTCCTGATTTACCAACGTGGAAACAGAAATTCAATCCTTTACAGGGATAACAACGATAAACCATAAACACCAATTAACATGAACACAACAAGCAAGGCGTTAAGCCTACAGGCAAAGAAGAAAACTGTTGCCTTAGAGAACATCAACAAAGCTCAGGAAGCGTTTCTGACTATTTATGACGGCAAGTTAGGCGAAAAGAAATTTCTGCAGGAGAAGCAGTTTGCCATACTGGCTATTCAGAAGAACCCTGAAATACTGAACTGTACTCCGGCAAGTATCTTTACTGCGGTGGCTTCGGTGGCAATGACTAACCTAACATTGAATCCGGTGTTAGGTCTGTGCCATTTAGTGCCAAGAGGGCAAGCGGCTACATTGGTAGTAGATTACAAGGGGCTATTGGAGTTGTTGCTCAGAACTGGAAAGATTGAATCAATCAGTGCCGGAGTAGTATATGAGGGCGATGAATTTGATTACATGGAAGGTTCAGAGGGTTATGTAAAACACAAGCGATCATTAAAGCGCCAACCCAAAGCGGTGTTTTTGGCAGCGTATTGTGCAGCCACGTTTGCCAACGGCAAGACGCACGTTCATATTTTGGATGCCGAGCAGATAGATAAGCGTAGGAAAGTAGCTTCAACGGATAAGGTTTGGGAGAAGTGGTTTGACGAGATGGCAATTAAGACAACAATCAGAAGCCACTACAAGTATTTGCCTAAAACGCAAGAGATCACAACAGCAATGGAGTTGGTGGACAGGGAAGTGGATGCCAAGTTTAACGGCAGCATTGTAGCTAATTCTGCTCCCGAAGGTATCTTTGACGAGGAAGAAGTAACAGAAGCGTACAACGTAGAATCACAAGACGAAAACCAATAAAACAAATACAATCATGCCTGAACTTAAAGGACAAATCAGCAACCTCCTTGAACCGGAAACCGGAGAAGGAAGAAACGGAACATGGATAAAACAAAGTTTCGTAGTAACTTATGGAGAAGAGATTGAGCGGAACGCCTGCTTCACCTTGTTTGGAGAAAGAAAAGTAGCACTGTTAGATCAGGCAGCAGAGGGGGATTATGTGAGCGTATCTTTCAACATAGACAGCAAACCAGGGAAAAGTGAAAGCACATCGAACAAGTATTTCACTGAACTGAACGCATGGAAGATAGAGATCATCAGCAAAGCGCATAGGCCGCAATACTCTGCGCCTGCACCTGCGCCTGCACCTGCACCTGCACCTGCACCTGCGCCTGCACCTGCACCTAAGGCAGCGCCCGCTCCTAAACCGGCGGCAGCAAAGTCTGCGCTGCAAAGCAATAATTTCTTTGATCAGACAAGCGAAGAAGAAAGCGCACCTTGGTAACACCTATGAAACTACCTGCATTGTTTTACGCCCGAAGGACAAGCAATCACTGGCTTGTCAAGCGCATAGAGGATGATACTGTTTATCTTATCAATATGATTGAGGGAGGTAAGACAATGCAGATTAGTTTATCTGATTTTGAGAATGCGATAAATTCAAACGCATTGGTGTACAAGGAAAGTGAGAGCATATTGCTTCAGATGGGAGCAAGGGATGGAAACAAAACCAACAAGAAGAAATGAAAGAATCTAATATAAGTGAGTTCAAGATATTCAGAAGAAAATGGGTAAGTTATTTCAGGGCAAAAAGAAAGACTATGCCTGAGGTATATTACAAGCGGGGTGATAAGATGATAAGATTTTATGACTTTACTTTCTTCGTGTCTATGGAAGAGCAGAAATTGTTTTTCGATGATTTGAATAGGCTAGATACTTCAAGGGATGGTAAGAAACGTAAATTTTATATTTCTGAAAACCTAAAGGATGCTGCATGGAAATGGTGGGATACAAAAGGTCAGATACCGGCAGATGATATTGCAAAGGAGTTTCAGGTTGGAACAAAGGAATTGACCTTGTATCTGCAGGCTCAAATATTTCAGCATGCAAGCACGGGAACATTATCGGACAATCCTGATTTCTTTAATGCTTACTATGAAGCATATCATGGAAAGCCAAGTGAGCAACATTTCTTTTGACTATGGAATACAACGGTTCGCCTCTAACAAAAGCGCAATGGGATAAGATGGAAAGGCTAAGCGATAAGGATGAGCTATTTGCTAAGGTCTGGACAACGTACAAAGAGTTGTACAATGGTATGCACAAGACAGCCATTGAAACATATACTAAATGGATTAAACTAACGGAGATTGCAGTGGGAGCAGTAACAGATGGGGAGGTGTTTACCGGAGATTTGCCGTCAGGTCAGGTTGGTGATGCAGAAGCTACAATGAAGTATTCTGTTAAGCGGATGCTATCGGACAAGGATGATAAGACACCGGAGCGCATTTCTGTAATGCTAAAATCCTACTCAGAGCATATTCAGGAGCGGCAGAAGTTAATCAATTCATTGTCGGATGAAGATCAAACTGAGTTATCTCAATCTGCACTGGTAAAACTTGCGGCAAAGCATACGGGTAAAAGTTCGTAACTTGCAAAGAAAATTGTCATGGCAAGTAAAAAGAACTTTGTTCTAAAGAAAGAACATAAGAATCCAAAAGGAGGGCTTACAGCCAAAGGTCGTGCTGATTACAATAGAGCGACAGGCAGTAACTTAAAACCGCCTGCACCGAATCCAAAAACTGAGAAGGACAAGGGCAGAAGGAAAAGTTTTTGTGCGAGAAGCGCCGGGCAGATGAAAATGTTTCCTAAAGCAGCTAAAGACCCGGATAGCAGACTAAGGAAAGCAAGGAGGGCTTGGAATTGTTAATATGATCGAAACCGCAGAATTTGATAAGGTAACAAGAGAGCAAGCTGAAAGGTGGCAGCCTAAGTTCGTTTATACACCACTTGAATTTAAGAACAAAAGCGATGCGTTAAGATATAAAGAACAAGAGGAGCAAAGGTGGTATGAAGGGTATGACGGCCTTGATGGAATGTACTACAAGTTCCTTACTCAGTACAAGCTTAAAACCGTTTCAGGTCAGATCATAAGACCTTATTGGAGGGATGGCGATGATTATATAGTCAGCCGTACAACGGCAGGATGCCTGAAAAATGGCAATGACAAGTTTACTTTAAAGCGAAGGGAATACGGTTTATCCAGTTGGGATGGAGGCTTCATGCCTTTGGAAATAGCACAAAGGTATCCGGGCTGTAATATCAAAATGACCTCGTACAATGAGGATGCCTTGCGTGTACTTATGGAGAACAAGGTCGAAGCCATGAGCCACCACGTTTATGAGGATTCTGAATTGGCGTGGAAGAAAGTTATGGGTAGCACTCCGCTATGGAAACCTAACTTTAGGTATAGAGCAAGCGACCAAACATTGCATGTAGATTTTGGCGGAGGAATAAAAAGCGCAATCACCGGAATACAAACTTCAAAAGGCCCGAAGTCAGCAAAGAAAATGGAGGGCGACAGGTTAATGTATGCCTTTATTGATGAGTTCTTTCTTCATGAGTTCGCAAACAAGGTAAGGCTATCGGCAGATGCGGCAAGAATGGAAGGCTTCAGCAGAGCCGGAATGATTAGTTTAGGTGGTTCAGCGGGAGATAGTACAGAGGATGGAGCAGCAAGGGCGCAAGACTTGTGGTACAATCATAAGGCTTATGAAATTGATATTGTTTTCTTACCGGCTACATTATGTATTAGCAAGGCAGAGGAGAGAGATGATCACGGAGTAAAGACAGGTCGAACTGTTTCTTTTATGATCAATGGCTACTCCTTGCAACAGGAAGCCTACGAATGGATTGGAAAGACAAGAAAGGTTCTTTATTCTTTAGTTGACAAGACCGCCTACTGGCAATTTGTAAAACAATATCCGCTGCATGTAGAGGAAGTATTTGAAACCACTACTCACAGTCTTTGGGATGCGGAGGAAAAGAAACGGTTTGAAGCGCAGAAGAAGAGGATATATGTTAGTCCTACTTATGTTCCTCGCACAAAGTCATTGATAATAAATTCATTTGGCGAAGTCGAAATGAGGGATTCAACAACAAGTGCTATCAAAATTATTGAAGAGCCTCAGCCAAACGGAAGCTACATTGCAGGGGTTGACCCGATTCCAATTATCACCAGGAGGGAGAGCGATGGCACTTCTGAGTACGCAATGGTAGTTAAAAGATTAGATACCAATATGTATGTTGCCCGGTACATGGAAAGGTCAAAAGATAGCGCAAGGCTTGCCCGGAATTCATATATGCTGCAAAAGCTATACAACAATGCACCGTTGATGATTGAACGCAACAGAGCCGATGCTATCTTGGATGAATACAGAAGAAACGGTTGGTATGAACTACTGGCAAACGAACCGTTACCTATGCGCCCCTCCGGCGCAAAGTCAGTTGAGAAAGGGTATAGCAAGAACATTCATAATATGGATGACCTTGCGGACAACTTACTGAAATACGCCCGTTGGTATGACGAAGAAAAACAAGTCGGAGGGATTGAAAGCCTCTGGGATTTGGAAATGTTAGATCAGGTATATACAATGGATTCGGGCAACAAAGACTTGGCGGACGCCATGGTTAGCTGTGAACTGCTGCATTGGTGGATAGTGGAGAAAGCTTTTAGGGCTGGCAGGTTCTCTCAAAGGCAGGGGGACTTCAAAAGAAAAGTTCCGGTTAAGCGTATGCAAAACGGAAAGATGATAGTTGAATGGGTAGAGATGGGATCAGGGGAAAGCAGATTAGGCAAAGGTTACAAGACATTTGATTTCAATCCCTTTGACAAGCCGTTCTGAATTTAATCTTCTGACATTCAGCGAATTAAGCAAATGAGTTTGCTTGAATGTTTTATTTTCATACATTTGCATTTCAAACACCACTTGAAAATGAATCTTTTAGAGTACAAAAAGCGAAACAATCTAAGGCTGCATCAGCTTTGTTTCATGCTTAAAGTTTCAGCTTACAGGCTGCAGAATCTTCTGTATCACGGAGCAACACTTACTGACCGAGAAGAATTAGAATTGGCTTTGGCTGACACAAGTTTACCCCTTGATGTAAAAGCACAAAAGGTTGGGGATACCTATTTAATTACCTTAAACGGTGTACCGTTTATGCTTCATCCGTGGCAATCAAAACACATGGATGCTGGAACAATAACAGCTGACGATGATAATACCTTTGTTATCTGCAAGTACAAAGGCCGGGAAGTTGTTAAAATTATACAGAGAGGAGTGGTAGTCTAATGCCGATTTTTGATATTCACAACGTGACCGGAATTAAGGAGTACCGGCACCAGGAAAGATTCAGCGTTGAGGTTGAATACGATGTTGATCCGGTCAATGATTTTCAGATAATTAAAATTATGGATGGCGATACTGATATAACTGAGTTGTTCGAGAACGAATCTGATATTCATCAGGCTATCTTTGAGCATATTGATGAATACGACAGACCCGACCCCGATGACAAATACGATGAACGCTATGATTACTGACAAGGAAATTGCTGATAATGTCCGGGAGGCATTGAAGCAGATTAAGGATGAGATACTGGAACTCTATACGCTGTGCGAAGATTGGCCGGATAAGAGGGATTGGCGCAACCGTTTGACCCGGTTGCAATTAAAGCAGTATTTTTTGGAAGAAATAATTGAATCTGAATACAAATGAAACACATTGGACTGTTTGAGGGGATAGGCGGATTTTCATTGGCTGCACGTTGGGCGGGATGGAAAACAATTGCTTGGTGTGAATGGAATGAATTCGGTCAGCGAGTATTGCGACATCATTTCCCCGAAGCCATCGGTCATGGCGATATAACTAAAACAGACTTCACATCTTATGCAGACACAATTGATATTCTCACCGGAGGATTTCCCTGCCAACCCTACTCACTTGCAGGAAAGCGAAAAGGCAAAGATGATGAGAGACACCTCTGGCCGGAAATGCTTAGAGCAATTAGAGAAATTCGACCTCGTTGGGTCGTGGGCGAAAATGTTCTCGGCCTTGTTAATTGGTCAGGGGGATTGGTATTCCACGAGGTGCAAGCTGACCTGGAAGCTGCGGGGTACGAAGTATGGCCGTATGTACTGCCAGCTGTATCCGTCAACGCTCCCCACCGAAGAGATAGGGTTTGGTTTGTTGCCTACGCCAAGTTGTATGCAAATGGATTACGAACCGAAAGAGGGATGGACTTGGGAGGGGAATTACTGGAGAGACCAAAACGGGAAGAAAAAACAAACGGACTTAACAACATCAGTAAAAATGAATGGCTTACTCCCCACCCCAACGGCAATGGACTCAACCAACGCAACGGCAACGATGAAGAGCAACCAAGTAAAGGAGGGGAGTATGCACTCGGTAACGCTGACACGGGCAATGAGTATGGGGATGTTGCCGACACCGAATCAGAGAGATTACAAGGACAATGTTGGGAACGGCATAGATGCTCCGAGCATAGGAGTAACAAGGGGTTATTCATTGGGGCAGAAAGTAAATTCAATGTTGCCGACACCGATGGCATCCGATTGCGGGGAGAAAGTAACAGGACTGGAGAATCAGGATTCATTGGTGAAAATGACCCGAGAAATTACTGGCAAAACTTCCCAACTGTCTCACCACTTCGTAAACGAGATGATGGGGTTTCCAATAAATTACTTAGATTTGTGGTAAATGAATTTTATGATACCATTAGCTACACAAGCGAAAAAAACAGAATCAAAAACCTGCAAGAAGTGTGGGAACACATTCAACAGGAGGAGATTTGGGAACAGATTAGAGGACTTTACTCGTTGGAATCAAAGAATGTACTGCTCCAAACAATGCAACTATATTCGGGAGAGTATAAAGAGCAAGAGTTCTCATCACCGTTTAGCGAGAAATTATGCGAACCAATCATGCAACACCTGCGGAAACACAAAGAATTTAGATGTTCACCACAAGGACAGGAATTGGAAAAACAACGAACAGAGCAATTTGGAAACTCTTTGTCATTCTTGCCACATGAAGTTGCATTGGCAGCAAGGAGATTTGAAACCGCAGTTGCAAAATTTGAATCGTGGCACCGTAACGAGTCAATCAAAGCAGCCGGTAACGCAATAGTGCCGCAAGTTGCTTATCAAATTTTTAAGGCTATTAATCAAATGGAATACAAATGAAACAGACCGCAGTTGAATGGGTTTTTGAATACTTATGGAAAAATCATCATTTAGCTTTTTCTGATAATATCTTTAACCAAGCCAAACAAATGGAGAAAGACCAAATCAAACAGGCATGGATTGACGGCATGAGGTCGGTGAGTATTGCCCCGTTTGAGGATGAATTTTATAAGTATGATGCGGAGGCATATTATGATAAAATGCGGGAACTTGGCTAACGCTTTTGATGCGAGGTTGCAAACTCAAATCATTAACCGGATTTGCACGGAGACAACAGCCCGCATTTATTTTAAACTTGAATACAAAGAACAATGAACGAAGAAACATTAAAAGAATTAATTAAAGAAATGGAGTTGCGAGTAACTTCATTTGAATATAATCGTGATTTGAATAAAGAAGTGGATGCACAACACGGTTATTGGGATGGCAAGCGTTCAGAGGCAGCATTTATGGTCGAAAAGTTAAATTGGATTCTGGAGAATGGTAGTCTTTAAGGTTGCCGATAACGTTCCCACGCTTGGCGAAGAAGCGGATTTAGAATTACTAAACTTTCAATTTAGCACAAATGACAAATAGAATTACAGAACTTGATATAAGCACAGAATCCGCTTTTTTGCCAAACGTGTGTTATGCGATGCCTTTGGTTAATTCCCTTTCAGGTGGCAAAACATCATCTTATATGGCAAAACATTATCCAGCAGATTACAACATTTTTGCTTTGGTTAGAATTGAAGCTGATTACTGCAAACCAAAAGACGAAAGCATTGTAAAATATGCAAGTGATAAAATAGGAATGGATTTTATTGCAACTGCTGAAAGTGATAAAACACTTTTTGTTATGAGAGATTTAGAGCAATTAATTGGTAAGGAAATAATTTGGACTACTGGCGAAACTTTTGAAAATGTAATTTTTAAGAAAAAAGCATTACCAAACATGATGTGGCGATTTTGCACTACTGAAATGAAAATGAAGCCAATTTTTGAATACTGCCAAAACGAAATTAAGCAAGTGGTAGAAATGCAAATTGGATTTAGGTATGATGAAAAAGAAAGAGCAAATCGAGAAAATACAAAATTTAAAACAATCGTAGGACAAAGTGCAAATGGCAGAAACAAATGGGATGATATTTATTGGCGTGAACTAAAATATCCAATGATTGAAGATAAAAAAGTACATCCGCAAATTGTAAAATGGGTTGACGAAACAGGTTTAATATTTCCACCTGATAGCAATTGTGTCGGATGTTTTTGGAAGCCATTTCAACAACTTAGAAAGAATTGGGAAGATGAGCCACAAAAAATGCGATGGTTTTCCGAAATGGAACGTAAAATGAAACGAAAATTTAAAAAGGAAATGTCTTATGATAGTGTCAAAAAAATTGGATTACAGCAAGAATTTTTCTTTGGTACTGGTTCAGGTTGTCAGGCTGGGTTCTGCACGGATTAAGGTATCGCCTAACGTTTT
>Ga0315909_10006625_pt1 | contig 13048 bp, 27 predicted proteins | sample LakEriMetagenome_11_FD_203527 | JGI IMG/M metagenome (GOLD analysis project Ga0315909, IMG submission 203527) | Freshwater fungal communities from buoy surface, Lake Erie, Ohio, United States - Buoy 2 MA125 | ecosystem: Environmental > Aquatic > Freshwater > Lake | place: USA: Lake Erie, Ohio...
ACATTTTCAAGATTAGAAAAATTAAAAGAAATTAAAAACCAATTAAAAAAATAAAATATGTCATTTAACGTATCATCATTACCAGCATATACAGACCAGTTATCTACCGACCTTATTAGTGCGGCGTTATTAAAGTCTTTTACTACCGAATTCGTAACTATCGAAGCAGGTAAAACAGCAGGAACTTCTACAATCAATTTAATGAATTCAACAGTTGACATCAAAGACGCAACTTGCGGATTTGCAAGTGGTCAAGTAGGAACAAACGCAACTGTTTTCTCTCAAATTCCTTTGGTTGTAGGTTCTAAAATGTTAAAGGAGCAAATGTGTCCTGAAGATTTAAGAAGCAAATGGACTTCATCTCAATTGGGTGCGGGTGCACAACAAGAGACAGTTCCTTTCGCTGAATTAATCGCAAACAACAAAATGGCTAACATCGCTAAGTATGTTGAGAACACAATTTGGCAAGGTGACGGAGCTACATTAACAGGTTTGTTATATCAAACTGAAAATGCTCAAGGTTCAATCAATTCAGCTGGTGCTTATACTGCATGGACTGCTGCAACTGCAATCTCTGAATTTTGGTTAAACGTAGGTTCATTAACTCCTGAATTACAAACTGAAGATGATTTAGTAATGTACACTAGCTATGCTAACTATCAAGCATTAGTAGCTGCATTGATAAACACAGGTGCTTCAGTTATCGGACAATTTGCACAAGTTAGCAACGCAGCTGGTGTTAACGCTCCAAGCTCATTCGTTTTCCCTGGTACAAACATTACAGTTTTCGCAGCACCTGGTATCAATGACGCAGCTCGTGTTATTATCGCTCCTAAAAAATACATTTTCTTCGGAACTGGTTTATTGGATGAAATGGATACATTCAAATTCTACTATAACGAAGCTGATGATATCATGAATTTCAATGCTAAATTCAGACTTGGAACAGCGGTTTATGCTTCTCAAGTAGTATCAAACAAATAATCATAAAAAAGGGAGCTAATAACTCCCTTATTTTTCAACTTTAAAAAATATTTATAAACATGGCATGTAGCATATTAAGCACGATTAATTTAGATTGTATGAGCGCCTTAGGTGGTGTGAATACTATCTACGTTTTTGCGGGCGACAATTTCGAAATCCAAACAGTTACAGCGGGTGAAGTAACCTTGGCTGGTGGTAGTGGAGATTTCTTTCAATACAAATTTGCAAAAGATACTGCAAAATTAACAGAAACGGCAACGATTTCAAACGCAAACGGAACAGTTTTCTATACAACTGAATTAAGCGTAAACATCTCAAAAAGAGACGTTGCAAAAAGAAACGAATTCTTATTATTAGCAAAGAATCGTGAAATCAGAGTTATCGCTTTAGATAACATGGGTCAATACTGGTTACTTGGTAACACACGTGGAGCGGTTTTATCTACTATGGTAGGTGAAGGCGGTCAAGCAATCGGAGACATGAACGGATATACATTTACGTTTCAATCAATGGAAGCGGATCCTATGCCAGCATTGAGCTCAGCAAGTAGAACAGCAATAGCAGCAATCGCACCGAATTCAACAGCAGCGGTTTGTGGCTTTGATTTCAATACTTCAGCTAACTAATATTAACCTTTAAAAAAATAGGGCGGTGCGGTCAATCGCATCGCCTTTTTTTATGTCATGATTAATCTAATAGAAGGAAAAAACGAGTTTATAATTTACGGAGATTTCACACAAAACATGAATTCTTATCGAATACATTTATTCAATGGCTTTGATAGGATTGACCATGTTTGTAAATTAGAAAATAAAACAAGTAGTACAAGATTTGCAGAATTTACCATTTATATTAACGATGGTATTACAGGCGATTATCATTTGAACGGATTGCCATTTGGTAATTTTGATTATACTATAAACATCGAAGATGACATTTACAATCGTGGTCAAGCGTTTTTAGCTGGCGATACAGAAGTACAAAAAATTGAATATATATCTGATAATGAAAAAAGCGAAAGCGTAATATATGTAAGCTAATGAAGACAATAATCGACACATTAAAAGAACCCGTAAACGTATTAAATGCAACGACTTTTGGAGTAAGTTTAACAACTTTGCCCGAGGATTTAAAGATAGTTTTCTACATTGTATCAATTATTGCATCAATATTAGTTAGCGTGAAGTATATTTACGAAATTATTTCATTGCGAAAAAACGCTAAAAAAGATATTTAATAACATATGAACAATTTTGCATTCAATTCGATTTCACAAATTCAAATAAATTTGCCTACGTTTTCAGAGCGTGGTTCTAAAAAATGGATAAGCTATGGAGAGGACAATTTATATCCACAATTTATAGCGAGCTTATTTTTGCGTTCAGCCATCAATAGAACGGCTATTCAATCAAAGATAGACGCTACCATAGGTAATGGATTAAAGACCACTGACGAGGCTTTGAATTACGTTTTAGTGCGTGCGAATCCGATTGACTCATGGAACGATGTGTTTGAAAAATGTGCTCAAGATTATATCACTTTCGGTGGCTATGCTTTGAACATAATTTGGAGCAATGATGGTAATACAATTAGCGAAATTTACCATCTTGACTTCACAAAAGTAAGAAGTGGAAAAATTGAGCCAGGTGATGACGCTCCGAAAGAATATTTTTATAGCACAAATTGGGAGAACTCAAATAAATATAAGCCAACACAATATGCTACATATAATCCTGCATTATCACTTGAACAACCTTCGCAAATATTGTATGCGTTTGATTATGAACCTGGCAATATCTACTATCCTTTACCGACATACGCTGGATCGATTAATGATATCCAAATTGATATTGAGGTTAGTAAATTTCACATCTCGAATTTAGCAAATAGTTTGAATCCATCTTTGTTTATTTCTTTGAACAATGGAATCCCAGCACCCGAAGAACGCAAAGAAATTTACGATGAATTAACGATGGCTTATAGAGGTACGGAAAATGCTGGCAAAGCATTCGTTGCATTTAGTCAAGACAAAGAACACGCTCCCGAGGTTACGCCTATAACAAGCACAAACGATAATTACTACACTACTTTAGAAACTCGAATCACAACGAGAATCTTAACAGGGCATAGAATTACAAGTCCGTTATTATTGGGCCTTTACAATGGTGGCGCTGGCTTTAGCTCGAATGCTGATGAATTAGCGGTTGCGTATGGTCATTTTATAGGCACATGTATTAGACCAATCCAAAAAAGCATGTTACGAGTATTCAATAATTTAATGTTGAATAGTGGATATGATACCGACCTTTACATTATGCCAACAACTATTATCGAACCAACAGCAATACCAACAACAACAACTTCAATCGTAGAATAATGGCAATAACTAACGTACTATTCGTATCAGAAACGAAATTAAAATCATATACTTCAATCCATCAATCGGTAAGCCCTGACGATTTACAGCCGTTTATATTACAGGCGCAAGATATTTATTTGCAAAATTATTTAGGTGCTACGTTTTACCAAGAGTTACAAACTCAAATCACGAATAACACATTAACGATCCCGAATAAAAAAATACTTGATGACTTTATTGGGGCCATGTTATGTAACTATGCTTTGTATCATGCTTTGCCTTTTTTGAAGTACAAAGTATTCAACAAGTCAATCATGAATAATGATAGCGAAAGTGGTCAATCGATTGATTTGGAAGCGTTGAAATTCTTACAAAACGAAGTTAGAAGTGTGGCTGAAAATTATACCAAAATGATGACTACATATTTAAAGAATAATTTAAGCGACTACCCAGCATATAATAGTTATGATTTCCTTGATGGTATAACTCCCGACAAAGGCACGCCTTACTTTAGTGGACTTCAAACAAATTCGAGCTTCAATTTATCAAGACGTAGAATAAACAGACGTGGCGATTGTAACGATTGCAACGGCTATGAATATTAAAAAATTTAACTAAAAAACAAATATAAAAAAATGATTGACAATTCAAAATTCATTATTACAAATGAAGTAGTAACCGATTTATTCGATTTAAGAATAATGACTGATTTAGTTGGTAACCCATCTATTTTTAAAATAGAGGAGCAAAACGTTGGATTAATTTACTTTGGCAAATATGACAACTTAAATTTTTATACAACTGATACATCTTTGGTAATTATAGGTTCAAATTTTTACGGGGAATTTTCAGAAAATAATTGTAATAATTTTACAACTCCAATAGCTAAATTACAAGATTTATTAACAGAAGTAACAGGATAAACCATGACAAAATTAATATTACAAGCGGGCCAACTAATTGACGTAATTAACTACAATGAGAACCAATATTTTTCTTTAGTTGTTAGCGAAGATTTACCAATGCCAACGGCAATCTACAAAGAAGATACATCAATCGGAGTGAACGTTCAAAGATTTATCGTAGATAGCGTAATTATAGCAGTTATAAACACTAGCGAAAATTTAACTGATAACAATGGTAATGTTTACGAAAGAGTTGAAAGTGCAGCCATCCTTACTGAAAACAATTTTAAACCATTAAAAGAAACAGATGAAGCCGAAAATTAAACATTGGTACGAAAGTAAAACAATCGTTATGAATATCCTGGTATCTATTACAATGGTAATGGCTTTATTACCGCCATTGTTTTTGGACCTAAAACTAGATGAAAATTTAACGTTAAGATTGACTGTATTAGTAGGATTTATAACGAATGTAATTAACATCGGTTTACGTTTCATTTCTACTGATAAAATAAAGCGTAATGCCTAATTCAATCATAACTGCAAAGTTTGATTTGATGCGGTTAAATTTGCCTAAAAATAGCGAGTTTACGCTCGATAACAATACAATTAAGGTAAAGCATTCAGACATAAGTTTAAAGGCTGAAATTGAGGCTAAAATAAAGAATATAACGGCTTCTATTGGGTGCGAGATAAACGACAAGTCAACAAGCGCAAGAATAAAGTTTGAAGTCAAATTTTAATATCTATTTTTGTAATAACATGAAACCGAAAATATTTAGTCCCGCTGAAATGGTAAAGTACTTTGGAAAACCAAATCCACAAGGTACCTATTTAACAATGATAGATTTGCCATATACAATGTACTACGATAGGCAACCAGTTAAGCGTATGAGATGCCACAAAAAAGTAGCACAGGCATTTACTAATGTATTCAATGAATTGTTATCAAGTTACGGAGAGCGCAAAATAAATGAACTTGAAATTAATGACTTTGGCGGTTGTTTTACTTATCGTTTAATGCGTGGATCAAAGACTAAACTTTCAGCTCATTCATGGGGAACGGCTATTGATTTGGATCCTAACAGAAATACTCTAAAAGAAACTCATAAAACAGCACGTTTTGCACGAGCAGATTATAAAGCTATGATTGACATATTTGAAAAACATGGCTTCGCTTCATTGGGTAGATTAAAAGATAAAGACTGGATGCATTTTCAATACGGACTACCGATTTAACTCGTTTTTTTCATAATTAAAATTTAGTGTTTTAGGCTCTACTTTTCTAAGTAGGGCTTTTTTTTTAAAAATTTATAGCCTTTATTTATGCACATTTCAGAGAATTAACAAAAAAAATTTGTAAAATAATTTGGTAGTACGGAATGTTAGTATATCTTTGTATTCACAAAACAAATAATAATTATGACAAACGAAACATTAGAACTAACAAAACAAAACACCAAAAAGATCATGGATTTATTAATGGAATGTATTTTAGATAAAAACATCTCTATTGAAGATAGAAATAAATACTATTCTGATTATTTACAATTATCTGCAAGTTTATTATTATTATCTAAATAAAAAAACAAGGGGTGCGACTTCAACGCACAATTTTTTTAAAACTTAAAAACAATAATTATGATTACACTAACACAACAAACAAGCGAACAAAACACATTAACTCAACACCATTACGATATGGTTACAATGAATGAAGTTAAGAAAGTAAATTTAGTATGCCAATTAGAAAGATTAGAAATTGAGATGCAACAGCCAACAAAGAATTGGGATAAAATTGCATTCTTAAAAACTGATATTGCTAGATTAAAAAACTACTTAAAAAATAATTAATATGCAAATAGTAAACACAACCATTGTGACATCGGTAAGCGAAATTAAAGAGCTCATTCAACATTGTATTATACATAATATTGAAGGTCAAATTAATCTCACTTTTGAAGATAATAAAATAATAGTTAGCGAGCCATCGAAAGAAATAGCTCCCGACTATATTTCATTTAAATTATAAGTAATGAAAACAGGACAACAAATAAGAATTAAAAGCACTCAAGAAGTAGGGACAATAACTGAAATCAATGGTGAATCCGTTAAGGTATATGTTCCAAAACGTGGCACATTTAGATATCTCAAATCTAATTTAGAACCAATTGATAGAATCCCAAAAAGCGATTGCATAGAAAACACCCAATAAAAACATGGAAAATAATAAAAAACTAGGTAGAAAAAGTATATACATCAATCCTAAAAACAACACGTTAAAGACATATCGAAGTAACAATCATAAATTGTTAGATATCGTGAATAAATTAATCCAAAACAAAAACAGGATCAATCCTCAAAAGCTAACTGATAAACAACGTCAAGACATTAGCAAAACCATTAACGAATTATTATTTATATAAAAAAATTTAATTATGAATTTAGACTTATTTGGAAATGAAATTATAAAAGATGAATTATTAAGAGATAAATTTATCGAGCCACCATTTAGCATATTAGATACAAAAAGTGGTAATTGGCAAAGAAGAAAAAAGCTATGGCAAAAATTGGGAATAAAAAGTGAAGTAGGAAGAAAAGCAAAATCTATAAATAGTGGAACTGATATTTATAGAGATATATCTAAAAAAGAAGGCTACGATAACAAAGATAATTATACTTCAATTTTTGATCCTGCTTTATGCGAAGTTTTGTATCATTGGTTTTGCCCTATTGGAGGAAGTATTTTAGACCCTTTTGCAGGTGGTTCAGTTCGTGGAATTGTAGCTAATAAACTTGGGTATAAATATACAGGAATAGATATTAGACAAGAGCAAATAGATTGCAATAGAGAGCAAGGATTAAATATTTTAGAAGTAAATAATCAACCACAATGGTATGTAGGTGACTCAAATGAAGTATTAGAAGGTTTTAATAATAAATTTGATTTAGTATTTAGTTGCCCGCCTTATGCTAATTTAGAAGTATATAGTGATTTAAAAGGTGATATTTCTAACATGCCATATTTTGAATTTATGAAAGCCTATGAAAGTATAATATGTAAAAGTTGTAATCTATTAAAAAATGGTGGTTATGCTTGTTTTGTAGTTGGTGAAGTAAGAGATAAAAAAGGTAATTATATTGGTTTTGTACCTGATACAATAAACGCATTTAAAAAATGTGGCATGAATTTTTACAATGAAGCTATTTTATTAAACCCAGTTGCTAGTGCTAGTATGAGAGCTAATGGTAATATGAATAGTCAAAAGTTAGTTAAAATACATCAAAATATATTAATTTTTAAAAAATAAATTTGGTAGTACAAAATAAAGAACTATATTTGCACTCTATTAAACATTTAAAAATAAAAATTATGAAAAGAAAAACAACATTCAACACCGAGAAATTTTTAAAGTTATCTCAATTCTTATGTGACAACGAATACACATTTGATGAAATGCGTGGAATCTTATTTGAGTATGCAAATGAGACCGCCATGATTGATTTGGATTTAACAATTGAGAATAGAACTATGAGCACATTTGTTGAAATGGCTATCGAGGATCCAAACATGGATTACCAATTTAGAATTTTTACTCAATGCTTTGTAAGACGTGAATACGATGTAATGAGCGAAGCAGAGGAAAAGGAATACTGGGACGAGGAACAATTCAAAAGCGACCTTTGGAATATAGGATATTAATTAACGGGGGGTAACTCCCCCACTAAAACAAAATAAATTATGAATAAAGAATTAGCAAAACAAACAAAGGCTACGATAACAAGCCTATTTAAACAATTAGATTTAGACGTTGTACCATTAGAGCAGTTGAATGTAATACTTTCAACACCGCCGCCAGCGACATGGGTAAAACAACACCCATTTATTAAAGGTTACAATTACCTACCGATTGACAAAGTAGAATATTTATTAAGACGTTGTTTCAAAAAATATCAAATCGAAGTTATTAAGACCGCTCAATTATTCAATGCTATTGAAGTGACAGTAAGAGTACATTACTTAAACCCAGCGACTAACGAGATGATGTACCATGACGGCGTAGGCGCCCAGGAGTTACAAACTACAAAAGGGAGTGGCAATCTTAATATGGATATGAGCAATGTAAATAAAGGAGCCGTAATGATGGCCCTACCGATAGCGAAATCAATTGCCATCAAAGACGCATGCGACCACTTTGGAGATTTATTTGGAGCTAATTTGAATAGAAAGGATATTGTGCAATTTACAGGCGATACGGAGCTATTAAGCTCAGAAGCTATACACACATCAAAAGAGAAAGAAAGGGTTGAAAAACATATTTTAAATGCGAATAACGTAGATACTTTGGTACAAGTTGAGTCATTGGTAAACAAATACGAATTAGAAATTATTTATAACGATAAAATGCACACTTTATTAAATGGAAACTAAAATTTTATTCAGATGCAGCGGTACTGGTTCATTAATGACAGAACCAAAATTGAAAGCCGATAAAGAAGCCGGCAATCTTTCAGAAACCGCCAAAACTTTTGTTGAAGACAAGTGGCTATTCGATACGTTCGGTTTTTCCGAACTACTCAAAAACGACTACATGGATAAAGGAAACGAATGTGAACAGGATAGCATGGATTTAGTTAGCCAAGTTGTGCCTGGTGGATTTCGTTCACGATACAATACAAAGCTACAAAACGAGTATGTTATAGGAACGCCCGACATCGTGTTACAAGATTGTGTTGAAGACATTAAGACTTCATGGAATCTTAAAACGTTTTTCAATGCTGAATTATCAAAGATGTACTTTGCCCAGGCTCAGTGTTATATGTGGCTTACAGGCAAAGAAAAGTATAGATTGATTTATGCTCTGGTGCCAACACCACAGCACATGGTACTAAATGAATGCGAGAAGTTGGCTTGGAAATATGGCAAAAATTACGATAATGAAGATTACATCGCACAAACACAACAAATCCAAAAGAATAACGATTTAATCAAAGATTTACCTATTGAGAAACGTGTGAAGGTATTTTACTTTGATTATGATCCGGATTACATTGAATTATTAAAGATTAAAATCGAGAAAGCTCGAGAGTATTATAACACATTAAAATTATAAATTATGAAAAACGAAATACAACAACACATCACAAGATTGAATGAATATGAAAATACTTTATTCAGCACAATTTGCCAATATGCAAACATTCAGATTGATGACTTAATAGGGCAAAAAAGAAAAAAAAGATTTGTAGATGCAAGGAAAGCAACCAGTTTTATCTTGAAACAAAAAGGTTATACACATCAACACATCGGAGAGATTATTAGTTTAATCCCAAAAGACCATACAACTATTATGTACCATTTTGCAAAAGCGAAAGCTCACTATGACTTGGAACTTGAATTTAGAAATCTAGTTATTATGGTTAAAAATAAGATGAAAGTATTTGAAGACAAACAAAAAGAATTATCAAATGCAGAAATTAAATGATTATATCAAAGAGAATCCTCAAATGAAATTAGAGCACATATCGAGGTTATACGGAGTGAGTGTGAGTGCAATAAGCAAACGTAGGAAAACGCTTGGGATTAAGCACGAAACAGGCGAGCTTTGTAAGAAAATTGCATCTATGCTGGATAAAAGAAATATCGAGATAGCAACTGAATTAAAATGCTGTCAAAGATTGGTTGCATGTGTGAGATTTAAGAACAATAAAGAAAAAAGAATGAATAAAAAAGTAGAATTGAATCCAGAACAAATAAAGATAGTAAAGGCAAATTATGATAAGATAAGCATTGATAAGCTCGCTAAATTAGTAGGAGTGACTAAAAACATCCTGCGTTCTAGAATGATTGAAATGAAGTTATACAATGAGAAAAGCAAGGTTAACTTTTACGGCTACGATTTAGACAATGGCAATGGATATTTTGATTTAGATAAATACACTAAAATTATGTACTAATATGGATGCAAAATACTTAAAATCAAACACCGACATTACGCTCATTCTTACCTATGCAACGCAAATTAGTAGACTTTGTGAGAATGTAATCTTGGATATGCAGTTAACAAAGAATCTTAAAAAGGATTTCACAGATGCAATGCAATCAGCTAACAGAATCCACAAGATTATAGCCAGTATTACTAACTACGAAATGCGCAAAGAGATACACGAAAGAACCACGAACAACTACGATACTGGCGCATTTGATAATATCATGTTCACAATTGGTCAAATGTCGGATGAACAACGTAATTTAGCAGATGAAGTCTTAACTGAAATATTAAACAACACATTAAAAATAAATAGAAACAATGAATAAAAATTTAAAAGGGTTTGAATACCTTGGTAAAACTAAAAATGACAAAGGAAAAACATTTGAGACAAAAGAAATCGATGTTGCTAAAATGAAAGCGGTTAGGATTGATAAAAAAACAATTAAATTAGTAAAGAAATGAAAAAAAGTGAAAGAATAATTAACAATGCAAATGGAATTGAATATTATAAAATAATGTTTGAAATTTTGAATCATCAAGATATTACCTCAAATCAATATAATGAAATATCGTATTTTATTTTGCAGAAAGTAAGAGAATTTACAGAAATAAACTCCCAAAATTATGACACCGAAAGAGAAAGCTAAACAATTATATGATAGTTTTGAAGATGACTTAATGGAAGCCGATGTTTATTTTTTAGAAACTGCAAAAAAAAGATGTGCATTAATAGCAGTTAATGAAATTATTGATATTTTTGAAAACATTGATGATATACAAGGATGGTACTATTCATATTGGGAATCCGTTAAAATTGAAATAGAAAAAATCGAAATACAAAAACTTTAACAATTAAAAACAAATAAACAATGAGTACAATGATTAGTGGGTATATTACCCTAGAAAAAATGAAAGAAATCGTGAAGGTTTGCGAAAGTAAAAATGAAACAGGCTTTAAATTTACAGCCTCTATTTCAGACCAGTCAAACCAATATGGTCAAAATGTGAGCTTCTTTGCAGAACAAACAAAAGAGCAAAGAGATGCGAAAGTAAACAAGTATTATTTCGGTAATGGAAAAGTATTTTGGACTGATGGAAAAATTAGTCTAGGAACTAAAGACCAGCCAATACAAACAAGCGAAGTAAAGTATCAAGGTGGCAAAGTTGAAGATGTAAGAGTATTACAGGCTGGATCCGATGACTTGCCGTTTTAACCATGTTCCTGACGCTAGGAAAAAGGTTAAGTCAAAAAATAATATGTAAATTTGAATCGAAAATATAGCTGGTACCTATATTAAAAATCTTCCACAGCCCTCATTTTTTAAATGCAACGTACCAGGTTCATTTTTAATTTGAGGGTATTTTTTTAAATTATGATTACATTAGACAGATGTTTAAGATTGCTCGAAAGTGGTTTATCACTAGCTACTTTAAGCGAAAATAAACAAGCCAATTTTAGTTGGAAGCCAAACCAACAAACACCACTATCGAAAGAGGAATTTGCAAAGCGCTATCATTACCAGGGCGGGATCATGCTGAAAAGTGGTGAGCAAATGAAAGCGACTTCAAACATAGCTTTGATTACAGGTTATAATAACATCGAGGTTATTGATGTGGATTTAAAAGTATTTGCAACATTACCCGAGCAGAATAACTTTTGGAATGAGCTTCATGAATATCTAAAGTCAAACATTGATGACTTTGATTTGAAGTTTGTTATTTACAAAACTAAAAACCAAGGCTATCACATCATTTATAAATGCAATACGATTGTAGGTAATTCAAAGATTGCTAAATTGAAAGGACATAAAGAATGCGTAATTGAATCCCGTGGAATAGGTGGTTATGTAGTCGTTTATGATAATCAAATTAGCAAATTAGACTATCTCGAAATAAAGGCTATCACAGAACGTGACAGGCAAATATTGTGGGATATTTGTAAAACTTACAACTATGTTGAAGAAAGCGAAACGATACAACCTGAAAAGAAAGAAGTTAAAGAGTATGCAGAAAACGAGATAACGCCTTGGAAGGATTACAACGATAAAACCGATATATTTGATGTTATTGGTAGTGACTTCAAGATAGTTAAGAAATTAGCTAACCATTACATAATTTTACGCCATGGAGCTACGAGTGTGCAAAGCGGTTATGTTTATAGAAACTCAAATTGTATGTACTTGTTTTCGACTGGGACTATATACCCAAACGAAAAACTAATAAGTCCTTTCAGTGCATACGCAATAAAATATCATAATGGTAATTATAAAGAAGCCGCAAAAGATTTATACAATCAAGGTTATGGAAGCCGTATCGTAACTAAAAAGAAAGCTATTGAAGACAAAGAAATAATCAATATCAATGCAGATGAATTGAATTTTCCTATTGATATATTCCCGCAAGATATTCAAGAATATATGATCGAATGCAATAAGACTTTGGATAGCTCGATTGATTACATGGGATGTTCAATGTTATGGTTACTTTCAGTTATTGTAGGTAATTCAATTCAGATTGAAGTTAAGCGTGGATGGTACGAAACTTGCAACGTTTGGATTGCCATCGTTGGTAAGGCGGGCTTGGGTAAAACGCCAAGCATAAGTAATATAATTTATCCATTGCAGAAAATCAATTCAAAGAGAATAAAAGAATACATCAAACAATACGATAAATACGAAGCCTATTCAAAGTTAACCGCAGATGAACAAAAGCAAAAAGAGGAGACAAAGAAGCCTATTAAAAATCAATTCATTGCCAATGATATCACTTTAGAAGCCTTAGTCGATTTACATCAAGAATCAAAGAAT
>Ga0315909_10006627_pt1 | contig 13045 bp, 7 predicted proteins | sample LakEriMetagenome_11_FD_203527 | JGI IMG/M metagenome (GOLD analysis project Ga0315909, IMG submission 203527) | Freshwater fungal communities from buoy surface, Lake Erie, Ohio, United States - Buoy 2 MA125 | ecosystem: Environmental > Aquatic > Freshwater > Lake | place: USA: Lake Erie, Ohio...
CGCGCGGCCGCCGCCACGGCGTTGGAGGCATCGCGGCTTTCCGACGAGCAGCTCATGCGGCTCGCCCCGGGGTTGGCCCGGCTGCCCGCCAACGACGTCGCGCAGCTTCTGCCCCTCTTCAGGACGCGGGGAGAAGGACCGCTGGCCGCCGCGATTGCGTCCCTCGCCGGCCACGCCGACCCGTCGTCTCTCGGCCGCGACGCCGTCGCCGACGCGGTGGCCGCCCTGCCGGCGGGCGAGGAGGCGGGCGGACGGCAGCTGCTCGAGCGGATCGACGCGGCCCGCGCCGGGCAGCGCGAGGCCTACGAGAGGCTGGCCGCGGCGCTGCCGCCCGGGGACGCGGCCCGCGGGCATGGCGTCTTCGTGTCCGCGAAGGCCGCCTGCACCGGCTGCCACGCGATGGCATACGTCGGCGGGCGGATCGGCCCCGACCTCTCGAAGATCGGCTCGATCCGGACGGAGCGAGACCTGCTCGAGGCGATCGTGCTGCCGAGCGCGAGCTTCGTCCGCAGCTACGAGCCGGTGACGCTGCTGACGCACGACGGGCGGGCCTTCGGCGGCATCGTCCGCGAGGAGACGCCGGCGGAGGTCGTGATCCAGACGAACGTCACGACGAGCGCGCGGATTCCGCGCAATGAGATCGAGTCGATCGAGCCCGGCACCGTCTCGCTCATGCCCAAGGGCTACGATACGATCCTCTCGCCGCAGGAGCTCGCCGATCTCGTCGCGTTCCTGGCCCGGGCGAAGTGAACGACGAGGCCACACCCCCGGAGGTGGAACGATGACCGTTGACGACCCGCGGAACGACCCGCTCTCCCGCCGGGACGCGGTGGCCAGGCTGGCCGTCGCGGGATCGGCCGCGGTGCTCGCGGCCGCCCGGGTGAGGGCGGACGACGACGGCCCGGGCAGGTCCGCGATCCCGTCCCTGATCCAGGCGGAGAACGCCCGGCCCGGCACCCGGGACTGGATGATCACGAACGTCGCCATCGATCCCGCCACCAAGTACCGCAGCCCCGCCATCGAGGGCTACTGTTCCCATGCGAGCGTCCGTGCCGGTGACACGCTCTCCATCTTCGTGAGCACGCGGCCCGCGAGCCGCTTCACGATCGACATCTACCGCACCGGCTGGTACGGGGGCGACGGCGGCAGGCTCATGGCCCGCCTCGGCGAGTTCGCCGGCATCGAGCAGCCCGACCCGCCCGTCGGCGAGAAGCGGCTGCGACGGTGCGAGTGGCATGCGGCCACCGAGATCGAGATCCCGGCCGATTGGCCCAGCGGCGTCTATTTGGGCAAGCTCACCAGCCTGGCGGAGGGCCGGCAGAGCTACGTCGTGTTCGTGGTGCGGGACGACCGCCGGGCGGACTTCCTGCTGCAGACGAGCGACTTCACCTGGCAGGCCTACAACCGCTGGCCCGACCAGTACGCCCTCTACGACGACGGCAAGAACCAGTGGTACTGGGGCGGTGGCGTGCGGGTGGGATTCGACCGGCCCTACGGCAAGTACTGCCAGATCCTCGACCAGCCGCTCTCGGTCGGCTCCGGCGAGTGGTTCCTCTGGGAGTTCCCGCTGGCCTACTGGGTGGAGTCGCAGGGCTACGACGTCTCCTACATCTCGAACCTCGACACACACCGCGACCCCGCCGGCCTGCTGCGGGCCCGCGGCCTGTTGAGCGTGGGGCACGACGAGTACTGGACGATCGAGATGTTCCGCAACGTGCAGGCGGCGATCGCGGCGGGCGTGAACGTCGCGTTTCTGTCGGGAAACGCCGTCTGCGGCAGGATCGTGCTCGACGACAGGCAGCGAGCGTTCGAGCGGGTGGGCGTCTACGGCCCGCCGGGCGGGACCCAGGAGTTCACGGCGATGCAGTCGCTCGCCCACGAGCGGCCCTACGCCAACGAGCTGATCGGCGCGCATTCGACCGGGCCGGTCACCGGGGGCGCCGACTGGATCTGCACGCTGCCCGACCACTGGGTGCACGCCGGCACCGGCATGAAGCAGGGGGACGCCATCCCCGGCCTGATCGGCTGGGAATGGCACGGCGATCCGGCGGCGATTCCGTCGCTCGAGGTCGTCGCCACCGGCCCGACGCAGTCGGCGCCGGACAAGCCCAACGGCGGCACCTACACGGCCACCGTCTACACCGGACCCAAGGGCAACTACGTCTTCAACGCGGCGACCTGCTGGTGGGCCGACGGCCTGGCGGCGCCCCCCGGCTACGTGCGGCCGAGCGTGTACACGAGCCCGCGCGGCCCGGACGAGCGGGTACAGCGGATCACGCACAACCTCCTGCGCCGCGCCCTTGGCCGGTGACGCGGTCGGGGCGGCTCGCATTCGACGCGCGTGCGTCGTTTCGTCGGTGGGCGATCGACGCGGGCACCCGTCACGGCAGCGGGTGCCGCGTGAAAAACTCCCACATCATGTCGTTCGCCGAGATGTCCCGCGTGGAGACGCCGAGGGACCGCATCCGCGGCTCCCTCCCGGGCCACGTGTGCCCGCCCCCCTCGACGACGACGAGCACGACCTCGCTGCCGTCCCGCCCGTCGCCGTAGCGGACCTGACGCACCGTCGTGCCGTCGTCCGCGCGATCCGCGAGCTTCTCGGTCGCGGGCGTCCGGCCACAGCCGTTCGCCTCGACCCAGGCGTCGATCGAGTCCTGCACCGAGCGGAAGCGGGTGCCAGATGGGCCCCGACCCCGGCCCCCGGCGAAGGGGGCGAAGGCGTCGGCGTCGCCGTGGAAGTGCATGACGGAGACGGCGCGGCCGGGCCGGCACTCATTCGTACCCATCGGTCCGCCGACAGGGGCGACGGCGGCGATGCGGTCCGACAGCTCCGCGGCCAGACGATAGGCCATCATGGCTCCGTTCGACATGCCGGTGGCGAAGATCCGCCGCGGGTCGACGGCGGCGACGCCGGCGAGGTCGTCGAGCAGGGCCCGCGTGAACGCGACGTCGTCGACACCCGTCGCGGCCGCCTCGCCACAGCAGTCACCCGCGTTGAAGGTGTGCAGACGCGGGAGCCGCCCCGTGCCGTCGGGATAGACGGCGATGAAGCCGGCACGGTCGGCCGTGTCGTTGAGGCCGCTGAACGAGACCATGGTGCCGGCGTTGGCACCGCCGCCGTGGAATGCCAGGACGACCGGCGCGGGTGTGGCGGAGTCGTACTGCGGCGGCACGTGCAGCAGATAGCTGCGCTGACGCCCAGCGACCTCGACCGTCCGCGCATGGTCGCCGGGCTGAAGGTCGCTGGCCAGCAGCGAAAAAAGCACGGCCAGGAGCGGGAAGGCGACCACGGGATGGCGATGCTCCTGTCGAACACCCGTCCGCCGGTTGGCGGTGGGAGCGCCACGTCGCCCCGGCCGGTCGACCGGCGGCTTGAGCGTTCCGGGACACCCCCCGTATTCTGCCATCCATGACCGCACGACGACCACCCATGGCCGACCGACCGATTTCACGGTCACGCCGCGGTGTCGCGACCGCCCTCGCCTGGGCCGTGGCTGCGTGCATGGCCGGGAATGCCGCGACCGCCGACATGACCGTCGCCGCGGCCGCACGGGGCATCCTCGACGCCTACCACGCCGCCGATCCGCAGCCGGCCGACCGCCGGCTGCACGTCGTCTGCTGGCGGACGAAGGATCGCGGGTTTCCCGCCGGCCATCGCGAGCGGCTCGACCGGATCCTGACCCACATCGAGGGTTTCTACGCGGGCGAGATGGAGCGGCTCGGCCTCGGCCGCCGCTCGATCCGCCCGGCCCGCGACGCCCGCGGCAGGCTCATGGTGCACGAGGTCGCAGGGGAGGGGGGATTCGCCGACTATGGCAAGCCGGACGGCGACAGGATCCGCAGGGAGTGCGGGCCCGTGCTCAGGGCTGCCGGCATCGACATCGACCGCGAGACCGTGATGATCTTCACGAACCTCGCCACCTGGGATCCCGAGAAGCTCTCGTTCGTCCACAAAAGCCCCTACTACGCGGGCGGCGACCATCGCAGTGGGACGGCCTACCAGCTCGACTCGCCCGAGCTCGACGTGCGAAACCTGCCGCGGAAGACGCCCACGATCACCGACGGCGAGTACGGCCGGATCTCGCTGGGAAGGCACAACTCGATCTTCATCGGCGGCATCGCGCACGAGCTCGGTCACGCGCTCGGGCTGCCCCACTGCCACGCCACCGATGCGCAGGCCTCGGCCCACGGCACGCCGCTCATGGGGGCCGGCAACATGACCTACGCCGAGCAGGTCCGCGGCGAGGGGAAGGGGTCGTTCCTGACGCTGGCCGACGGCCTGCGGCTGGCGGCGCACCCGCAGTTCTCCGGATCGATCAAGGGGCTGCATGACGACGCGACCGCCGGCCTCACCGACGCGTCGGCGGCCCCGGCGGACGACGGCAGGTCGTTCACCGTCACCGCGCGCGTCACCGGCGCGCCGCCGGTGCATGCGATGCTCGCCTACCTCGACCCTGAGGGGGGCGGCGATTACGACGCGCGGACGGCGACCGCGGCGGTCGGGCCCGACGGCCGCTTCACGCTCGCCTGCGACGCGGTCGTGCCGGGCAGGCCCGCGGCGCTGCGGATCGTCGCCTGCCACGCCAATGGGGCCACGACGACCTGGAACCACGCCTACTCGGTCGCCGCCGACGGCACCGTCGACATCGAGGCGCTGCGGCTGGGGTTCGAGCTGGAGGCGTTCCTCGCCGCCATCGATCGCGGCGACATGCGGCAGGCCGAGGCCGCCAGGGCCGCGCTTCCCGCCGACGGTCGGGCCGCCGGCATCGCCACCACCATCCTCGCCGGCCGCTCCACTGTCCGCCGGACGTCGCCCCCCGCCGACGTGCCGGACGACGTGAAGTCGCTGCCGCTCTCCGCCGCGCGGCCCGCCTCGGCGGCGGTGGGTTGGCTCGAGCCCGCCTACGACCACCTGCCGCGGCGCGAGGCGATCCTCGCATCTGCGGGCAGGGTGTTCGAACGCGGCATCTACGCCCACGCGCCGGCGAGCCACCGCTACGACCTCGCCGGCCGATGGGAGCGGCTCACCGGATCCTGCGGCCTACCGACGCAGCCCGGCGGTTCGGTCGTGTTCGTCATCCGCGCCGACGGCCGCGAGGTCTTCCGGTCGCGGAGCCTCGGCCCCGACCGGCTCGAGCCCTTCGACATCGACGTCACGGGCATCCAAGAGCTTTCGCTCGAGACGGAGGATGCCGGCGATGGCAGGACGGCCGACTGGGGCACCTGGTTCGACCCGCGGCTGACGCGGCAGTGAGCCGGCTCGGACGGCGTGGGACCAACGGCGTTGCCGTGTCCTCCCGTTTCTGGCCTGACTCGGCCGCGAGTAGAATGTCGGGGGTCGAGCGTGCCGCTCGCTGCCGGGCCGCCACCATGCGTCACACGCCACCGAAGAGCTTCGCGACCGTCGCCCGCCGGCCGATCTGGCTCGTGGCGATCGCCGCGACGCTGACAGCCGGTCGCGCGACCGCCATCGCCGGCCGCGAGGTGTCGTTCAACCGCGACGTGCTGCCGATCCTGGCGGCCAACTGCCTCTCGTGCCACGGCTTCGACGCCCATGCCCGACAGGCCGGGCTGCGGCTCGACACCGCCGCCGGCGCGACGGCCCGGCTCGACTCAGGCCACGCCGCCGTCGTGCCCGGCGACCCGGCGGCGAGCGTGCTCGTCCGCCGCATCGACTCGGACGACGACGACGAGATGATGCCGCCGCCGGAGTCGGGCCGCACGCTCTCGGCCGCCGAACGGGCCACGCTCCGCGATTGGGTCGCAGCCGGCGGAAACTACGAGCGGCATTGGTCGTTCATTCCGCCGGCGGCCCAGATCCCGCCCGAGGTCGCCGGCCAGGAGCATCCGATCGACCGCTTCGTCGTCGCCCGCCTCGCCGGCACCGGCCTGACGCCGTCGCCCCCCGCGCCGCCGGAGACGCTCCTGCGGCGGCTGCACCTCGACCTGACCGGCCTGCCCCCGACGACCGCCGAGATCGACGCCTTCCTGACGGCAACCGCCGCCGATCCCGAGGCCGCATACACGGCCGCGGTGGACCGGCTGCTCGAGAGCCCGCACTACGGCGAGCGTCTCGCGCGGTGGTGGCTCGACATGGCCCGCTACGCGGACAGCAACGGCTACTCGATCGACGCCCCGCGGGAGATCTGGCGGTATCGCGACTGGGTGATCGACGCACTCAACCGCGACCTGCCGTTCGACCGGTTCACGATCGAGCAGCTCGCCGGCGACCTGCTGCCGGACGCCACCGAGGAGCAGAGGATCGCCACCGGCTTCCACCGCAACACGCAGATCAACGAGGAGGGGGGCATCGACAGGGAGCAGTTCAGGATCGACAGCGTGTTCGACCGGGTGGCCACCACGGGCGTCGTCTGGCTGGGGCTGTCGATCGGCTGCGCCCAGTGCCACGACCACAAGTTCGACCCCGTCAGCCAGCGGGACTACTACCGGCTGTTCGCCTTCCTCAACAACCAGGCCGAGCCAAAACTGAAGGTGACGGCGAAGGGCGTCGATCCGGCCGCGCTGCAGGCCGACCGCGACGGGGCGCTCGCGGCGGCCCATGCCTACGTCGAATCGAAGCTCGCCGAACTGGCCGCCTGGGAGACGACGCTCTCCGACGAGCTCAAGAAGCCGTTCGGTCAGCCCACGCTCGCGGCGCTCGGGAAGCCGGCCGCGGAACGGACGCCCGAGGAGCGGCGGCTGCTCTACGCAGCCGGACCAGGAACGGGCGACCCGGAGTTCCGCAGTCTCAACGAGCAATTCCTGCAGCTCGAAGGCCAGGTGGCGAACGGCCCCACGACACTCGTGCTCCAGGAACTGCCGCAGCCCCGGAAGACCACCATCCTGATCCAGGGCGACTTCACGCGGCCCGGTGAGGAGGTGCTTCCCGGCACGCCCGAGGTACTGCCGCCGCTCGACGCCTCGGCTGCGGCCCCGAGCCGGCTCGATCTCGCGAGGTGGCTCGTCAGCCCCTCCAACCCGCTCACGCCGCGGGTGCTCGCCAACCGGATCTGGCAGCGCTGCTTCGGCCGCGGGCTCGTCGAGACCGACAACGACTTCGGACTGATGGGCTCGGCGCCGTCGCATCCGGAACTGCTCGACTGGCTGGCGACGGAGCTGGTGCGGCACGAGTGGAGCCTCAAGGCGCTGCACCGGCTGATCGTGACGTCGCGGACCTACCGTCAGAGCTCCGTGGAGACGCCCGCGCAGGCCGCGGCCGACCCGCACGACCTGCTCCTGGCGAGGCAGCGGCGGCTGCGGCTCGACGCCGAGATCGTCCGCGACGTGGCGCTCGTGGCCAGCGGCCGGCTCGCGCCGGCGATCGGCGGCCCCCCGGTGTTTCCGCCGATCCCCGACGGTGCCACCGCCGTCGGACAGGTGAAGCGGGCGTGGAAGACGAGCACGGGCCCCGACCGGCACCGCCGCGGCCTCTACACCTTCGTCTACCGGGCCTCGCCGCCGCCGGCCCTGTCGGTGTTCGACGCCCCCGACGGCTACAGCTCCTGCACGCGGCGCAACCGCAGCAACACGCCGTTGCAGGCGCTCACGTTGCTCAACGACCAGGCCTTCATCGAGTTGGCCGACGCGCTGGCCGAGGTCATCCGGTCGGAGGGACTCGAGACGGCCTTCCGCCGCTGCACGGGCCGCCGACCCGACGCCGACGAAATCGCCGTGCTCTCGCCGCTCGACCCGCGGGAGCAGGCCCGGGTGCTCCTCAATCTCGACGAGACCATCACGAGGGAATGACGATGCACGACCGCGACGCGATTTCCGACGAGCTTCTCCGCGAACGCACGCGGCGGCACTTCTTCGGTGAGTGCGGCCTCGGCGTCGGCGCGATGGCGCTCGGGTCGCTCCTGGCCGCGGACGGCTCCAGTCGCGCCGCGGAGCCGACGGCCGCGGCCGCCCCCCACTTTCCGCCGCGGGCCAAGCGGGTGATCTACCTCTTCATGGCGGGCGGCCCGTCGCAGCTGGATCTCTTCGACCACAAGCCGGAGCTCGTGAAGCGGAGCGGCGAGCCGATTCCGGCGAGCTTCGTGGCGGGGAAGCGGTTCGCCTTCATGGACTCGACCCACCGCACCGACCTGCTCGGCTCGAAGCGGTCGTTCTCCCGTCACGGCGAGTGCGGCGCGTGGGTGAGCGACCTCCTGCCGCACGTGGGGGCAATCTCCGACAAGCTCTGCATCGTGAAGAGCTGCACGACCGACCTCTTCAACCACGCGCCGGCCAAGCTCTTCATGAACACCGGCACCGGCCAGTTCGGCCGGCCGAGCATGGGCTCCTGGATCACCTACGGCCTGGGGAGCGAGTCGGCCGACCTGCCGGGCTTCGTGGTGCTGCAGAGCGGGCCGCGCGGGCCGCGGGGCGGCGCGGTGCTCTGGGGCAGCGGCATCCTGCCGAGCAGCTTCCAGGGCGTGCCGCTGCGGGGCACCGGCGACCCGATCCTCAACCTCTCGTCGCCGGCCGGGATCGACGCCGCGGGCCAGCGGAGGGTGGTCGAGGCGGTGCGGGAGCTCAACCTCCGCCATCTCGCGGCGACGGGCGACGCCGAGATCGCCACGCGGATCGCCGGCTACGAGATGGCCTACCGGATGCAGTCGAGCGCGCCGGAGCTGATGGACCTCGGCGGCGAAACGACCGAGACGCTCGCCCTCTACGGCATCGCCGACGGCCGCGAGGCGACCTACGCCCGCAACTGTCTGCTCGCCCGGCGGCTGGTGGAGCGGGGCGTGCGGTTCGTGCAGCTCTACCACACCAACTGGGACCACCACGGCGGCCCCACCGAGAACCTCGAGAAGCACCTCCCGGAGGTCTGCGGCCAGGTCGACCGCGCCACCGCCGCACTGATCACCGACCTCGACCGCCGCGGCCTTCTCGACGACACGATCGTCGTTTGGGGGGGCGAATTCGGCCGCACGCCGATGGGGGAGAGGCGGGAGAGCACGGGGCGCAACCACCACATCGACGCCTTCACGACCTGGTTTGCGGGCGGCGGCTACCGGCCCGGGATGGTCCACGGCGAGACCGACGAGTTCGGCTTCGCGCCCGTCGCGCACCCGGTGCACGTCCGCGACCTGCACGCCACGCTCCTGCACCAGCTCGGCCTGGACCACATGCGGCTGGCGGTCCGCTTCCAGGGCCTCGACTACCGGCTCACGGGAGTGAAGCCGGCCCGCGTCGTCACCGAGATCGTCTCCTGACGCATCGCGGCACGCCCGGCGGGCGTTGCCGCGCTCAGGCCAGCACCCCGTCGAGCCGGCCGGTCGCGTCGCCGAACGTGTCGACCGGCGCTCCCACGACGTCGAGCATGGTGACAAAAAGGTTCGACATCGGCTGCTCGTCTGCCAGCTGCACGTGGCGGCCCGGAGCGAGCCGGCCGCCCCCGGCGCCGGCCAGGATCAGCGGCAGGTCGTTGTGACGATGCTGGTTGCCGTCGGAGAGTCCGCTGGTGTAGACCACCATCGACGAGTCGAGAAGCGGCCTGCCCGCGGCGTCCTTCGTCTCCTTGAGCCGCCGGAGCAGGTAGGCGAACTGCTCGACGTAGAACCGGTCGATGCGGGCGATCTTCGCGATCTTGTCGGGATCGTCCTGGTGGTGGGAGAGGGCGTGGTGCCCGTCGGTCACCTCGATCTCGGGGAACGTCCGATTGCTGCCGTCCGACGACAGGACGAGCGTGGCGATCCGCGTGGAGTCGGTCTGGAAGGCCAGCACCATCATGTCGGCCATGAGACGGACGTGGTCGCGATGCAGCGCCGGCGGCCGGTCGGGCAGCTCCATCTCCGGCGCGAGCGGCACGCCGAGCGCCTCCAGCCGCTCGATCTGCCGCTCGATCTGCCGGACGCCGTCGACATACTCGGCGAACTTGTGGCGATCGTCCTGGCCGAGCCTGTCGGCGAGCCGTCGGGCGTCGTCGGCCACGAAGTCGAGGATCGACCGCCGCTCGGCCAGACGCGTTGCGACGTTCTGCGCCCGCTCGGCGCCGGTGCCGGCGCCGAAGAGACGCTCGAACGCGAGCCGCGGATTCGGCTCCGGGGTGGCCGGCTGCGTCTCGCTCCGCCACGACATGTTGAACGAGTAGGCGCAGGAGTAGCCCGAGTCGCATTCGCCGCTGCGACGCACGGCGTCGCAGGTGAGCTCCAGCGACGGAAAGCGGGTGAGGTGGCCGATCCGCCCGGCTGCGACCTGGTCCACCGAGACGCCCACGCGGATGTCCGAACCGGCCGTCTTCCGCGGCCGGGCGCCGGTGAGGATCGTCGCCATCGCACGGGCGTGATCTCCGGCGCCGTCCCGCCCGGCCGTCCCGTTGCGGTGCGCCAGCCCCGACACCAGTTGGAAGTCGCCCCGCAGGTCGGCCAGCGGCTCGAGCGTCGGCCCCGGCGCGTAGTCGGCTCCGACGCCCGTGGGCTTCCAGTCCTTCATGATCACGCCGTTGGGCGCGTAGACGAAGGCCATCCGCACGGCGGCGGCGGCGGAGCCGACCGTCGGCTCCGCGGCAAGAAGCAGCGACTCGAACGCGGGCAGGGCCAGGGCCACGCCCACGCCGCGGACCGCCGTCGCCTCGAGGAATGCCCGACGCGACGCGCCACGGATCACCTGGCCACCCGTTCGTCCGCTCATGGTGCTGCTCCCGTCGATTGTGGCGTCGCGCTCGGCGGCTCCACCGCCCTGTCGGCACGCATCATCGTGAAGGGCACGCTCGTCACGACCGCGTGCACCAGCGACCGCATCCGGCCGTCCTGCTCGAGGCCCGCCACGATTGTATCGACCGCCGGGGCGTCGAAATATTCGATCGTCCGGCCGAGCGCATAGGTGAGGAGTTTTTCGGTCAGGCAGCGGTGGAAGTCGACCCGGCGGGGCCCGGCCAGGATTCGCGACAGCTCTCCGACGTCCGCGAACCGCTCTCCCGTGATCAGCCGGCCGGCCGTGTCGATCGGCTGGCCGCGGTCGTCGTCCCGCCAGCCGCCGACGGCGTTGTAGTGCTCCAGGGCAAGGCCCAGCGGATCCATGCGGGCGTGGCAGGAGGCGCAGAGCGCGTCGCCGCGATGCCGCTCCATGAGCTGCCGCATCGAGGCGTCCTTGCCGGTGTCTGCCGCGGCCTTCTCCAGCGGCGGCACGCCCGCCGGCGCGGGGGGCGCGGGCGTGCCGAGCAGGTTCGCCAGGACGAACAGCCCCCGCTTCACAGGCGACGTGCGGGAGGGATTCGACGTCACCAGGAGGAAACTGCCGTGCGTGAGCAGGCCGGCGCGGTGGCTGCCGGGCGGGAGCGACACGAGCTTCATCGTGCCGCCCTCGAGCCCCGCGACGCCGGACAGGCCGTAGTACGCGGCCAGCTCGTCGTTGAGAAACGTGGCCTCGCCCACCAGCAGGTCGGTCGCCGGCAGGTTCGCTCGCACGAGGTGGCCGAACTGCAACTCCGTCTGCTCGCGCATCGCCCGGCGGACCCCGCCGGTGAACCTCTCGGCCTCCTCGCGCCGGTCGCGGCCGAAGACGGCGTACGGGTCGAACGGCAGCGTCTCCACGTCTCGTGTCTGCAGCCACTGGCCGACGAAGTTCCGCACGAAGGCGTCGCTCTTCGGGTCGTCGAGCATCCGATCGACCTGCTGCGGCAGCTGCCTTCGCAGCTCGCCCTCCCGGCAGAGCCTCATGAGCTCGGCATCGGGCAGCGAACTCCAGAGAAAGGAGGAGAGTCGCGCCGCCAGCGACCAGTCGTCGAGAAAGACCGCCCCGTCGTGCTCCGGTGCGGCGGCCGCAGACTCGACGCGAAACAGGAATCGCGGCGCGACGAGGATGGCCGTCAGTCCGGCGCGGACCGCCGCGACGGACCCCGGATCGCCGCCGCCGGCCGCCGTGGCGATCGCCACGAGCCGGTCCAGCGTGGGCTCGTCGACCGGCCGACGGAACGCCCGATCGGCCAGGCCGCGGAGCGTGGCCCTGAGCCACTCCGGCCGCACCGCGGCATCGGCGGGGACGGGGCCCGCCGACAGCACCCTGCGGGCCGCGTCCTGCTCCATGCCGCCGACCGCCTCGGCTGCGATCGACTCCGCGGCATCGACGTACTTCTCCATCAGCATCGGCGACAGCGACAGCACCTCGCCGATCGTGTCGAACCCATGCCCCGTGTCGTCGGCCGGAAACGTGTCGTTCGCGTCGAACCGCACGCCGAGCAGGTCGCGGATCGTGTTGGCATATTCCTGACGGTTCAGACGCCGCACCGTGACGCTGCCGGGGTCGGGCCGGGCGGCGTCGATGCCGAGCATGCTCGACCCGACCCACGCGAGCAGCCCGGCCCGCTCCGCCGCGGATGGCTGCGGCTCGTCGGCCGGCGGCATGGTGCATGACCGCAGGTTCTTCCAGACGGCCAGCCACGCGTCGTGGTCGGCCGCCCGCACCGCCGGCGGCGAACCACCCGTCGCACCGGAGACCGCCGGAGCCGCCGCCTCCAGGAGCCGGTCGATCGCGAGGCCGCCCTCAGCCGCACCATCGGCATGACACTGGCCGCACAAAGCGCGCAGCCGTTCGGCGGGGGCCGCAGCGGGCTGGTCGTCAGCGCGGACCGAGACGGTCAGGACGACCGCCGCGGCGAGCAGGGGTGGGAGGCGGAGGAAGGAGGTGATCATCTGCGTCCAGTGTCGCATCCGCATCCGCCGGACGCCACACGGGCGTTCGGCGCTTCGGCAACGCCCGGGCGGGGCCCGAGGAGCGGCCGCTGCACACGCTTCGGGACGGTTACCGCCGCAGGGCGATCACGCCGACGGCGAGCCGGCCGTCGGTGAAGTAGGGATCGCCGCCGCCGTTGCGGCCCTGGCGCACGCGGTGGAAGCGGTCGACGAAGTAGAAGCCGTCGAGCGTGCCGGCGCGGGCCGTGTCGGTGACGAGCTTGTTCCGCTCGCCGTCGATGTCGGGGCCGATCTTGTGCGTGATGCCGCCCGTGGTGCGGCTGATTTCGACCCGCTCGTCGTAGGTGGCGGCGCCGAGCCAGAGCGGTTCGCCGTCGCCGTCGACCTCGGCCGACCGCCAGAAGCGGACGTGATGCCGCTGCTTCGGG
>Ga0315909_10006628_pt1 | contig 13040 bp, 16 predicted proteins | sample LakEriMetagenome_11_FD_203527 | JGI IMG/M metagenome (GOLD analysis project Ga0315909, IMG submission 203527) | Freshwater fungal communities from buoy surface, Lake Erie, Ohio, United States - Buoy 2 MA125 | ecosystem: Environmental > Aquatic > Freshwater > Lake | place: USA: Lake Erie, Ohio...
CGCCTGCTTCTTCAACTGCTTCTTTAATCCTCTTAGCAACTGCAATTATTAGAGGTGCTATTTCTGCAAAGGCTTTTTTCAACGCACCATCAGCAATAAACTTGAGTTCATCCAATGCATCGCCAGCTTCTTCAATGGCTCTAACATCAAAGTCGCTAAGTGCGATACCCAATGCTTCTGCTTCTTGTTTGAGTCTTTCAGCGTTTTGTGCAGCCTCAAGTAGTCTTGGACCCTGTTTGCCTAATAGATCCATTGCCAGTGCTGAACGTTCTGTTGGATTAGGTATTTGATTGATTGCTGTGGCAATTCTTTGGAACTGCTGATCAGCGCCCAGTGTGGATATTTCTCTTACGTTGATGTTTAAACGCTTTAATGCATCATTGGCAGGACCTGTGCCCTTGACCAATGCATCACCTACACTGACCTGTAGTCTGCGTAGACCTGCTGTGAATTCATCTGCACCAACACCTGCTAGAATTGCTGAGTTTTGAAATGCCTGTAGACTTTGAACAGTGGTGCCCAACTGTTTGGCTGTATCAGCCAGTGCACCTACTGAATCAAGTGTTTTAACAGTAGCAAAGGCCAGGGCACCAGCTGCGGCACCAACCACAGCCAGCGCACGTCCAGCGGCATCACTAACGGCTTCTATGTTGGCTAATGCCTGCCCAAGCTTCTCTATCTGTCGTTCTGCTTGTGCCGTATCAGCCGTTATTCTAATTTTTGGATCAGCCACCTTACCCTCTCCTTTGACTCTGTTTTTTCAGTTCTTTTGCTTCCCAACTGTAGAATGCCGCCCAAGTTTGGAATTCATCTACAGTCATATCAAACACCTGCTCTAATGTAAGACCCAGATCTTTGCCCAGCCTACAGGCAAACATCAAATCTGGATCCTTTACGAGTTTTTTTCCACACTCTCCATATCAGCGGCGTCAGTCTTTGCGTTGATTTCACTGACTACACGAATAAGAACGTTTGGATCAACTTCGTTTAGTAATACCTGACGGTCCATCTGTGTAAACATCTTGGTGCCGTCTTCGTTGCGAGCCTTAACAATCAGACTCTCAACCAATGCTTCTACTTGCTTGCCTGAACTTGCTAGTTCAATCAATTTGCCTTGTTCTTTGAGAGTGATAGTGGGCTTAAAATAAACTTTTGCTTCCCATTCTGGGACTTCAATGCTCATTAACTCCGCAGATAGTTTGTTGCGGAAGTGTGATGTTGCTTTCTCTAATACCTTGCTCATTTAAATTTTTCCTTTTGTTGAATTAAGTGCTGGCCCTATTATCCCTCTGCCTTTGTTTGCTGCCCTCATTTTTGATGTTCCACTTTCTAGATACGGGACATATGGAGCATCGTTAGAAACTTCTGGTCTTTTAACAGAAGTATTCTTACGCCATCTTGACTGTGCATAGCCTGTTCTCACAGGAGTAAAGGCTTTTACTTCGTCAAGAAATACGTCAGTGACCCTTTGATAAAAAGCGTCCACGTCTTCATTGAGTTGACGCATGGTCTCATCAATGCCTAGGACTTTTATCTGTATCTTCACTGACATATTAATTAAGCGTAGGTTACTACACCGCTACCTTGGAATGAAATTGATGCTTCAATCAATCCATCATAGCTTGCGTTTACTGTGTAACCAGTAATGATTACGTTACCTGTGAAACCAGTGCCTGAACCTTCTGGGTATAGAACGATCTGTGCAGGTGCAGAGCCAACTTGGCTTGTGCCTGTTACGTTTGGATTCATACCGTTTGTAGTCCAGTGACTAGCGTTCCATAGAACGTCAGCACTTCCTGAGAATGTGCTTAGACCCTTTACGTATACACGAGCGTCATTGCCCATTACGCTTGTTTCAATAGTGTCTGCTGTTGCTTCAATGCTCCATGTGCGCACTTCAGCAACTGCTGATCCACCAAAATTTACTACTCCATTGTTACCTACTGTTGCCATGATTGTTCTCCTTAAGCATTAGCCTGATAGTATAGTGGACCATTACCTTGGAATGAGATTGAAGCCTCAATTAGTCCATCATAAGATGCATTGATTGTGAAACCAGTTACTACAACTGAACCACCAATGATCTTGTCTGTTGCACCTGCTTCACCTTCTGGGTAAACCACTAGGTATACAGGATTTGCGCCTACGTTAGAACCACTAGCATTAGGATTCAATAGGTTGAATTGTGTTGCATCAAATAAAACATCAGCATTGCCACTCCATGTGCTCATGCCCTTGACATACTGTCTTGAGTCATTGCCCATTACTGAAGTTTCAATAGTGTCTGCTGTTGATTCAATTGAATAACTGCGGATCTCACCTACTACGGTGCCGCCTGTTGGTGCTGAGGTGCCAGGAGTTGTCCAAGTTATTGCACTTGAACTGGTTGAAACCCTGACAACACCATTATTGCCTACGATAGCCATAATTAGTCTCCTTGAGTGTTATCGTTGTTGCCAACCTCTTCTGGGGCGGTGGGTTCTGGCGATACCGCTTTCTTGGTCTTAGGTGGACGAAGGACAATTACTTCCTCCATGGGCACCCAACCAAAATTCTTTAGATACTCTGCATCTTCAATGCGCCCTAATCGCTGTTGCATAGTTCCTGGTTTGTGATAAGTTATCATCTTAGCTCCTCACGCTCTGTTATGGATTTAATCTATTATAAAAATAACCAACTTCAAATGTAATCAATATTTCTGCCAATGGCGGAGCACGATCAATTACTTCAATGGTTCTTATAATACTGTCTTTAACACCTGAACTATACAATTCTCTGTAGCGTTCACTTTCAAGTGTTGTTTCAATTTGATTGATTAATTCGTTGCGCTGTTTGTCAAGTTCTTTGCCTCTGACAAAGCCACGAATGTTAAATGTGATCAGTCCCTCTTTGATACCAGCAGAGCCCATGGTAGAAAGATTTCTTTCTTCAGCGGCAAAGGTTACTAATACAGCAGGGAATTGTGTGATGGCTAGTTCTGCAACTTCAAATGGTTCACGTGTTACAAGAACAGGACGTGGATCGTCCATTTCTTTCAGCGCATCTATGACGTGTGTTACAATGTGTTCTCTTAGGTTCATCTGCGTAGCCTTAAGGAAACAACTGGATCTTTTTCCATATTCTCAACGGTGCCATCACCGTCTAAATCATAGAGAACACCTTCACGTAAGATTAGATCCATTTCATGTTCAAATCTGCCACTGTAATACTTCATCATCACTGAGAACTTGTCTTCTTCAGGAGTGAACTGTGTTAGTTTAGGGCAAATGTGATAGGCCATTGCGTGATATATTGTGGCCTGAGTGAATTGACTGTCTGTCAACTTAGTAGGATCAAATTCTACGGTAAGTGCAAATTTCTTTGCATAGGATTGATACCAGCGAACCTTAAGAACGCGGTTTATTTCAGCTTCTGAACGGGCTAATTCAGCGTCCCAGTCCAAAACGCCATAATCTGTTATTGTGGGTTCAACGACCAACAAGTCGTCTATTGTAGCATACGCCATAGAGTCCTACTCCTGATTGATTGACAGCAAGTCCTACTTGCTCATAGTATTTAGCGTAAATGATCTATACGCCAAGAAAAAGCCCCTAAATCCTAAGACTTAGGGGCTTGGCACTTAAAAATAAGGAAATGTAGTAATGTCAGTAACTACAAATTTATTTATTAAGCAGGATCAACTAATGAGCTGTCAGCAGTGATCTTAACACCGTAGCCATCATATAGTTCGCCAACGCCATAGTGTGCAGAAGCCACGATGTCGTCACCAACATAAGAAGCACGACGCTGAGTCTCAATAGAGATATCACCAATCATTGCTAGGCCAAGAGCGTCACGATGGAATACAGCACCAACGTAATCACCAGCTGTGCCAGTGTTGTCAATGTTGCTTGACTCAAATACAGGAACGCCAAATAGAGTTCCTACGTAGCCCATTTGCATTGCTTCATTCTGGATGATGCCAGCATTTGGGTTAGCAAAAGTGTTGGTCAAGTTTGCTTTTAGGTCATAAGCAACAAATGGGTTTACAACGCAGGCCAATGCATCTGAAGGCACAGCGTTAGCACGTAGACGTGCAACTGCTTGAGCGATTAAAGCGGCGCTCATTGCTGTAGATGCACCACCTACACCAGTTGAGAAACCACTGAACAGAGCCAATAGGTCCTTGTCCATTTTCTTAGCGATTGCTTCGCCAAATAAGCGACCAACGTCTGCAACAACGTTAGAAGCGGCACTTGCACGAATCAAATCAGTTACAAGTGTGCGAACTGCAACTGTGCTTACAGTTAGAGTAACACCGTTAGTAGATACTTCAGTGTTTGCAACTTCTTCACCCTCTGTCAATGCTGTAGCAGTTTGAGTTGGGTAAATTGGAACTGTTACTGTCTTACCTGAACCAGCAGGTAGTGAGAAGTTCTTTACGAGTCCACGCATAATTGAACGCTCATTGGCAACAAACATTGCTTCAGCGACAATTTGTGGAAGTAGATCATTTAATGTAGTTGTGGTTGAACCAGCCATGATATTTTCCTTTTATGTTAAATTAAAATCCGCTTTTCTTACGATATTCTGCGTAAACTTTGCGGTGTTCTGGATTAGTCATATCCAATTTGCTGATGTCCAATTGCTCTTTGCTGTTATTAATTGAAGTCTTGGTATTTGTAGTGCTTGGGGTTGGTTGCACAAAATGTGGATTCGCATCTAAAAATTCTTTAACCAACTCCTCAACTCCTAGTGGCTTGCCTGCGTCACTGTAACGGACTGATCCGTCTTGACCAATGACTTCAACATCGCCTTCGTCGTTGAGCCTTACATTACTCTTCAACAGTGACTTAACTTGTTCTGGGTTAACAGAACGATATTTTGCCGCTGTGCTTAACAATGGTGTATCCACCTTGTATTCTTTAATAATCGCATCGCGCCTTTGTATTTCAGCGTCCTTTTTTGCTGCCAGATCCTGCATTAGCTTTTCAAACTCACCGCGTTTCTTGGCTTCTTCAAATTTAATTGCTTCTGCCTTCTGCTTGAGTTCGCGGAGTTCATTTAGATCACCTAGTTCAGCAAATTGCTTTTCAAACTTCTTGCTGATGCTTGCCTTTAGGCCAGCCATGTGATTGTCAAATTCTTCCTGCGTGTAGGTTCTAGCGGGTTTAGCCTGACTATTGTCGTTTTCTGAAGTGTCAGTTACTTCGTTTATTGCCGTGTTTTCAGTGGTCACGTTCACTACCTCCAAATTGAGTTATTGTAAGTTTATTTATATGATGTGTTGTTAACTGCTACGAAAATGGCGTTATTTTTTAGGTTTGACAACCTTACGCTTTGGAACCTTGGGTGTTTTGATTTTGTGAGTAGGATGAATCAGTTCAGTGTGCTGTCTAGAGATGTAACCTACAACGTTCGTGGTCCAGTTACGCAGTCTTGATTCTGTAACTTTGTTGCGAGCAAGATTGTTTTCTAGTTTGCCTAGTAGGGCATTGCACCCTCTGTGTAGGACTGCACGTATCAGCCCTGTTTTGTGATCATGGTCTAGAACAGCATCGTCTAGGATGGGTTCTAAACAAAGAGCACAGCAGCCACCTTGCTGTGCTAGAAGACTCTGTCTATGGGTGGCTACGTCTTTATACTTTAGTTTCTGCATTACAATTAATTATAATGTAGGGCAGATAGTAAAGTGCTAAACAGAATCTAATCCATTGATCGTAGGCGATTTCGTATGGCATTCAATTCTGCTCTGTCTTGTTGTATCAACACAGGTAGAGGAGTTGACTCTCCACCATATCTAGGATGACTCCACAGCCATTCGTATTTTGGGTCTTGGTCTAACTTCTGACTTAACTTTTTAAGTCTGCGAGGGTTAAGATCTACAATGTATACTCTTGCACGGTATGGCTCCAAGTCTATGACTTGCCTTCGCCATTTTTGTATTGCAATCTTACCCTGCTGCCAGGCAGCATAACTCCAAGGACAGGATTTACGAATACTGTAAAAGTATTCGTCCCAATTAACCTCTACGCTTGCCGCCGCCGCCTTTTTTACCACCACGTTTTGCCATGATTGTTCCTTTATTCATCTTCATGCACATAGCCTAACTCTGCGTAGGCCAAGTGTTCTTCTTCAGTTCTAGCAATAAACTTTTCACCTGTTTCAGGATTTACCATGAAGTGTGGTTCAAATGGATATTTTGCTGGTAACTGTTCTGGAGGTAGATATTCCTGACTGGTCAATACCAATTCAGGTTCTTCACCTAACCATTCTACTAGTTCATGATCAATCAATTCCAATACTCTTGGATCAGTTGCTGTGTCTTTGGCAACCTTAAGTTGGTTAATTTCCATGCTGGTATCACGTATATTGAATGAGCCTGGATATTCAATTTCACCATCCCATTCCATGTCCTGATATTGTGCATAGAACTTCCACATCTGCTCTTCAGCAAGTTCTAGGTTATCTGCTTTCTCTGATAATTTTGCATTAAGCAATTGGAATTCTGTTTCCATTGCAACGCCACTCATTGTTCTGCTTTCTACGGCACGCACAGCACCAATGTTGGCCATCTTATCAATAGCAGAGATACTGTTCTGTATGCTGGAGTAGATCTGTCCAACGTCTGTGCTGACATTTAACAAATATGGCTTTAGACTTGGGTCTAGATCTTCTGGCATTGATACAATAGCACCTGCACCGCCCACTGCTTCTACGCTTGGTGTCTTAACCAATGCAGGGTGACCATTTAGTCTAATGCTTTGTTCTATTTCTGAATATTCGTTATAAATCTTTTTCTGATGATCTGCAATATCAGTAATGTCTGAAAGACCTAATCCACGCACAGGTGAACGATGATTGTAGGCCACAGTTACAGGCACAACACCTAGTTGGTTTTCTTCTAGATATTCTTCTAACATGCGCTCACGCTTGGTGTCCACAATTGAAGTCTTGATGTATTCATTGGTCCACTCTTTGATCACTGTGGTATCACCGTTTACATCTTCAATGTATTTGATGTAATCCAAAACATACTGTCCATTTGGCTTACGTGCCCAATTCCAATCTGTAACTACAAGTGGAGTAAGAATTGAAAGATACGGTCTGACACCCTGTGCAAGTTCCTCAGCACGAGTAGTTGCATTGATATTTGGTTTGGTTAGGATCATAAAGCAATGCCCAAACACTGAACTCCAAATTGACACTTCTTTCATAAATGAATCCAATGAACGACCATCATAGTCAGCGTCTTTGAGGAAACTTTCTAGTGCTGGGTCACCTTTAAGTGTTCCAAATTCACGCTCTGGATGCTCACGAAATAAGAAAGAAACATAAACTGCAATCACTGAACGGCAGTGATTGTCCAGGGGTGTTGCTCTGAGTCTGGCAGCGTATTCAGCGGCAGTTTCTAACTGATACTTGGTTAGATGTGCAGCCTCGCGATAGTCTTCGCCACCTAGATAGCTCTGTAGTAGGTATTCCCAACGTTTTTGAAACCTAGTGTAGATATCATTTGTTGATACCGCTAAGTTATATGCATCTTGTATAATTTTATCCATTTATATTACCCCAGTTTGTGTCCCCAGCGTGTGGGTTGTTGAATTTGTTCGCGTTCTCTGTTGATTGGGAACAAGCCATCTACGCAGTATCCCAATGCGTCCATCATGTGATCCAAGCCACTTGACTTGTCAGGCTGTGTAGTGCCTTCTTTGTAGATCTGTTTTTCTAAGCCTTCTATGGTGTGCTTGCACTTAGGGTCTATAAACATTTTAATTTGTCCGCTGACACTCTTTAATCTTGAGTTTACAGCATTTACCCTATCTCTAACAGCAGTATGCACACTCCTGGCCTTTACTGTCCAACCTGCGTTTTGTAAGATTCTAATATCTGTTTGTCCATTGGCTGAAGTCTTACGCTGTGCTCCTGCAGGATCTGGGAACGCAATGATCCTTGCTTTGGGATAGCGTGAGTGAACTTCATCCACTAGTTCATTGGTGTTTGAACTAAAAATTCTTATTTCATCAAATGCGTGTAGTGTATCACCTTCACGTGCAAACAGCACAGCACTCATTGGGTCAATGTTAAAGTCACAGCCAATGTAGATAGTGTGTGGTGTTGCGCCTGCATAGGTCATTGCGTGAATGCGTCTATCAAATGCGTAGTAAACACGACCTGCATATTCTTCAAATGTTGCCATGAATTCTTGGCGGAATGATCTTTCATCTAGATCACGACGTGCTGCCTCAATTTCTTCTAGAGGAACATTGCCGCCATCAATGGTTGTAAACTGAAAACTCTTCCACGCAGGGCTTTTGGTCTCCATCATATACATGTCATGTGCCCAGTTGGAGAAGCCTTTGGGTGTGCCAATAAACATTGCACCACCCTGCTTGTCTGCCAGTGTTGGGCGTAGAACTTCAAACCATGCTGAACTGTCCATTTCTGCAAACTCATCTAGCACTAGATAATCAAGTCCTACTCCACGTAACGAGTCTGCATTGTCAGCACCCTTTAATTGAATAGTTGATCCATTCTTAAGGATGATTGTGAGTTCTGCTTCATTGATTTTTTGAGCCCAACGCAGTTCTAGTAACTTTTTCTTTAATTTTGTCCAAGCAATCATTTTGGCTTGGCGATAGGTAGGCGCAACATACCAAACGTCTCTGTTTGGAAAGCGAGCATTGCGACAGATCTCACGTATGGCAAGGTGTGTTTTGCCAAAGCGGCGACCTGCAACCACGACTTTGAATCGTGTGTCTGTGTCAACTATGCTCTGTTGGGCCTGACTAAGTGCCATTAGAGATACCTGTCCTCTACTTTGATTCTAAAGCGGCGTGCATCTACGTCTGCGCCTGAAGTGGTCACTGTGCAGGTTACTGTGTATATTTCACCTTCTTTACCACCACTGAGTTCAACGTAGGTTATGCCACCCGCTTGTATTCCTGAGCTTTCTATGGTCAATGGTGTTGTGTCACCTGTAATGGTGCTCACTGTGTAGGTTACTGCACTGATTGAATTACCCTGTGCTAACCACTCAGTGCCCCAGTCCATTGCGTAAACCAACTGTGCGTCAGGATCTTTGGGTATCCAACTGCCCTTTACATCTTGTTTGTATCCAGTTTTGATTGTCATACCGTTAATATCCTTGTTTCTTGTTTTACTAATAGACCCCTATCTTCACTCTGCACCTTGATCTGTCTAGTTTCCTGTGGCACAATCAGTGTATAGTAGTCATCTATGTTAATTACTCTACCAGCAGTTAGTTGGAATCCGCTTACTTGTAGGTCTGCACGAGCGCTGACCAAGTAAGTGATTACAAACAAACCACTGGCCTGTGCAGTCATTGAGGCTTCAAAGAAGATTAAGATCTCTGAAACTGGCACACTAAGACTGGTAGTAGTATTTAAGCCAACCGCGTTATCGCGTATGCGATTTGGGGTGAAAACAGTCTCTGCTGAAGTATTGAATGAACCTGTGATGTCAGTGATCTTCTGACCTGGTATTGCAACTGCAAAATTGCTCTCTAAGGCAGCTTCAACACGCTTGATCTTGTCTGCGGCAATCGCACTGGTAAATTCAGCACCAAGTCCTGCAGCACCAAATACAGTCTTGATTGGATCTGCACTGAACTGTGCTTCAACAACTTGATTGCTGACCACATCAGTCTGTTTGAATGCATCTGCTGTGAGTGCAGCCACAGCGTCTATGGTTACAAGACCTTGTCCAGTTTTAACAACAACAGAAAGTTGTGTTGCAATTGAGTCAGTTTGAACAGCATTGTCTCTGAATCTATCATTTAGAGTAGATTGAGCAAATTCACTGTTTAAGAACGCACTTGGTGTTTTGAGTATTTCACCAAATGGTAAGTTAAAATTGGCTGATGCTGAAAGAGCACTATCTGCGTAACGAACTCTACGTCCACTTGCTGATTGGGTTGCAGTTACAGTTTGATTAGAAATACCTCTTGCTGTCTTACGTGCAATACTATTTTGAACAAAGATTGAGCTGAGTGTTCTTGCACCAGGACTGCGTATTCTATTATAAGTTATATCCAGCGCAAATTCAGAACTTAGTGCAACACCAGGATCTCTAAGGCGTCTTGCACTTGTAGATTGTGTAGCTGTAGCTGTAATATTTGCATCAGCATTTACAATAACATCAATATCGCAGGATACAGTGGATGTTGCGGCTGCTGACGCACTGAAGTCAAATGTATAACCTGTTAGAACTGTGCCTACTTTGGTATAGTTCCAAGCAGGTGCTACGTTGTTGCCTGTTTCATAGATACCCTGTTCCCAGTTATGATAGACTTCTGGAGTTATAGTATCATTGACATTGTCAAAACCAGGTTCATTAGGCAATACTTGTGTAGAAGTTACAACACCATTAGTGCCATAGGCAATTTCCCAACCTGTTGCATCATTGTAGAAATCAGTATTTCTGATTACATTTGGGAATTGTGTTTGTTTAATCCACAGTTTGTTGATGTAGATGCTGAGATCAGTTTTGCTACTGTCTCCCCATATACCTGGATTTAAACTGTTTTCAACATAACCATTCAATACATTGCTGGTTGAGGTAGTTAAATTAAATGCAGAATTATTTCCATCAAATGATCCAACAGCACCAGCACTATCAGTAATTAATGGTAGTGTAACATTATGCCATTGAGTAAAGTCAATATTAGTTGCTGTGGTTGTTAAATCTGTAACAGATAAAATATATGTGCCTTCACTCTGCACAGTATAACGTCTACTAGTGAATCTATAAGCACCTGAAGGTAATTTAGTTACTACTAAGCGGCTAGTATAAGTTGGATCAGATACAAAACCTCTAGCCTTAGATTGCCATATTGTAATAGTTTCATTGGTGTTAAGATTTCTACTTAATCTCAACCACATATTGGCCATGCTCTTAGAACTTAACCAAGTTAATGTATTATCTAAATCAGCCGCAGTGATTGTAGCGCCGTTAATTAACTGTAGATGTTTGAAGTTTGCTGTTGCACTTAGAGATGCTGTGCTCTGTAGATTAGCAAATGTGCCCTTGTTCTTAATCGCATCAGCAGTTAGTGTAGCTGAAACAGGAAGATTTAATATAATGCCCTGCAAGCGTTCTGCGTCTGTGACCTGTGTAGTAACGGTTTGGAGTTCACTGACACCAAATCTAGTTCTATCACCAATGGCCACAACAGTTGCGATTGCTGTGGCTTCCATCTCACCAGGATTTAGTGCGCCAGCATTGATTACAAATGTGAGTGCGCTGTCAATTGAGGCACTAACTTCTATGGTAAATCCACCTGCGGCATTTACAGCAAACTCAGAAGCTAATGCGCTTGCGGCATCATTTACCACAGTGGCACTAGCAGTTAATGACGCCTGTGCTGTAATAGAGGCAGCAAGTCCTGTTATAGTGTCAGCGTCTGCACTTAATCTTGTTTCTGTGCTAAAATTAGCAACAACAGGAACTAGGATTGACGTGTCATCGTTAGCATTAGCATCAAAGTGAACTAATAGACTGGTTCTATCATCATTGTAGAATCTGTCTGTGGGAACTGTGACAGTGGTATTGGCAGTAGACCAACCATATGGAAAACTGGTCTTGCCTCTTACAATCCTAAATTCATCTACATAGGCGCTGCCTGCATAACCTGTTTGGCCAATTCTAATTGAACCATTGGCCAATGAATAGCCTGTGTTTATTGTGGCTCTGGTTCCTCTGGTGCCATTGGTATAAACAGCAACGTTGTTAGTGCCTGTGTGCGATAGAATTAATATGTGATTCCAAGCATTTGCAGTAAGTGTGCCACCAAATGCTGTGGTAGATCCTACTTGGAATGTGATGTTAGATGGTGATGCGGCGCTGGTAATTGCTGTGTAGCGCACAGTTCCACCTGAATCTTTAACTTCAAACAAAGGCACGTTGCTCACACTACCATAGATCCAGAATTCTATGGCAAGATATTCATTGTTGAATGACGTATTGTTTGGTATGCCGTAAGTTACTGAATTGTTGGTGTTGATCAGCGCAGAATGTGTGCCAAACTTCTTGATATTTGTAAAATAATCACCTGCACCCAGAGTATTTGCAGTCTGTGTGAGTGGACGACCTGGATTGAACGGTGTTACCAGTGCGCCTAGACTAAACGCATTTTCAAATCTTGTGTAAGGTAATTTTACAGCGTAAGTGGTCTGTGCTGAAACTGTAGCTGTAGCAGAGAGACTTGCACTGGCTTCTTTGGTATTAGCATTTGCAGAGACTTCAAGAGTAACCGCGGCTTCAATCTGTGAATCAAAGTCGCGGCTACGAGCACCCTCTGCTGAAGATACAAACATGTTGCTGGCTGTGGCATCACTGCTTCTAACTCTAACATAGTCAGTGGCAATGTCAAATATGTCTGAAAGTGCAGCCTCATAGTCTCTGCTGGCAGAAATGGCTGCTGCCAATGCTGCCTCAGCAAAGGCAAACAGGTCAGCGCCTTCAATGTGACTGATTGTGCCTGAGCATGCGAACTCTGCATTTAGAGCGGCAGCGTATTCTTTGATTACACCTACGACGGCATCAACGGTTGCACTAGAACTTAAGGCTGCTTCTGCTTCTTGTAGTGCGCCTTCAACTTCTGTAAGTTCACAGCTTAACTGCGCAAAGCCACCAAAGTCTTCGTAATAATTGTATTCAATCCAGTCTGGATCAATGTAGAAGCCTGCGTCAAGACGTGCCTCAGCACTATAGACATAGTATTCTTCTGGTGTAAAATACCCTAGTTCTATGTATAAATTGTCAGTGGCTTGTCTTGACATTCTATTTCCTTAGTTGTAGTGTGTTGTAGACACACCGTTGTCGTCTATAAAGGTTGTTATGGCATCAGTGCCATCCATGTGCAATAACAGTAATGTGTTAGCATCATTCTGGAATGGTGCTGAGGGTGCTGTGAAACCAGCAGTATATCTGGCTGTATTACTGTAACGCACTTCGTCAATGTGACCATTGAAACTTTCAATGCCGCCACCTGTGCTTACAAACGCACCAATGTCAATGTCTCCATTAACATCTAGACT
>Ga0315909_10006632_pt1 | contig 13039 bp, 20 predicted proteins | sample LakEriMetagenome_11_FD_203527 | JGI IMG/M metagenome (GOLD analysis project Ga0315909, IMG submission 203527) | Freshwater fungal communities from buoy surface, Lake Erie, Ohio, United States - Buoy 2 MA125 | ecosystem: Environmental > Aquatic > Freshwater > Lake | place: USA: Lake Erie, Ohio...
GATTGGCTGCGGAACCCCGACCGCGTGGACGTCGGTTACGGTTAAGGTATACATTGGGCCGCCGACCGATGCACCGACGCCGCCAGGTCCTGCGTTTTCGCTACGTCCAATTAATGTTCCTTGGATTGCGAGGGGGATTCCGACGCCTGGACCAGCGCCGCCTTGAGGGTTGGAGGCAATTCCTTTCCTCGCCTTTCGGCCCTTCTCAATATCCCTGCACAAGCTTTCGGACTCAAAAAGTACCGCCGCGGCAGGTCGCCAATCTCCAAGATATCCGACAAGTATGCATCTACGGCGTCGCTGCGGGACTCCGAAGTATTCAGCGTTAAGAGTTCGGTAGGCGATACTATACCCGAGTTTAGCCAACGCCCCGACAAAGGCGGCGAAATCGGCGCCTCCTGGCTTACCGGCAGAATAGACGCCTGGCACGTTTTCCCATACAATCCATCGGGGTCGGTGCTTTTCAATAAGGCCAGCATATGCGAGAGCGACTCGGCCGCGAGGATCGTCGAGGCCCAATCGCTTTCCTGCAACGGACCAAGCTTGGCAGGGGGTTCCACCGACGACGAGGTCCACATTTCCAACTGGTAAGGGCCATTCGTCGAATTTGGTAAGGTCGCCATAGTTAGGGATATTTGGGTATTTGTGTTGGAGGAGGGCTTTTGGGAAAGGTTCGATCTCGGAAAAGGCAAGCGGGGTCCAGCCAAGGGGGTGCCAGGCGACCGTCGCGGCCTCCATTCCGGAGCATACGGATACATAACGCATAGGGATAAGGGAATGATTTGGACAAACCGACGCAGCGGGGCGAAATGAAAATCAACCCCCTGCGCCGGATATGTCGGTCGGTTTACTTGAATACCTTGGGGGCGAGGAGAATGAGGACCAGGAACAAGATCGGGACAAGGACGACGTCCAGGAAATCGCGGAGGTCCGCGTCGGTGAATGCGAGAGGCATCGGGTTAGGATTCGGGGGTTTCGCCGTTGACGTGGGCCTGGCCCCATCGGACCGCCCTATTTAGGTCCTCCTCGATTCGATCAACGTAGGATTCCATATGATACCCGAAGTAACCGCCCATATCGTGGCGGGCGTCGGGGTCGAGGCGTTCGGCGATAAGGGAAAAGGCCGCGTGAAGCGCCTCCTCGGCGATTTCGGCGATTTCCTGGTCGGTTAGCTTTTTGGGTTGGAGGGCCATAGGATTAGAGGGGATTACCGTTGATGTCGTAACCGCCAACGTCGGGAATCTCATTTGGGGGCGTGGCCGGCGGGAGGGTCCCGTTGGCCTTGGCCTTTCGATACTCTCGGACCGCCTCGTTACGAGCGAGGCGGGCGGCGTGGTTTGCGGCGACCTCGGCCTCCCTGCGGAGGCGCTCCTCGCGGCGACGGGCGAGGCGGTTAGAGGCCGCCAGGTTGGCGGGGGTCTTGGGGTTTGGGTCCATAGGATTAGGCGGGTCGGGTTGTGATCGGTTGGGATTACGAAACGAAATGGGCGAGGATTTCGGCATCGGTAAGGTCGATAACGAACGCCTTGAAATCGGGCTTGGCCTTGGCGATAGCGACCAGGCGGTCGGGCGTGGAACCCGATGCGAGGGCTTTCTTAAAGGCGTAATATTCGGCCTTACCGCAGGAGGTCGTAACGTATTGCATTTCCTTGGCCGCCTTGGTCCGGATTTTCTTAACCAGTTTCTCCTCCTGCTTTTGGCGGTCGATCTTATCGACGAGGAGGGAAACGAGGTCGTCGAAACGCATTTCGGTAACGAACGTCCAACCGAAATCGGCGGGCTTGGCGGCCTTGGCGAATTCCTGGGCGGTCGATTCCGCGAGAGGCGAGACGAATCGGGTAAAGGTCGAACCGCCGTGGCCCTCGTTAGCGGCCTCGCCGACGATCTTACCGTCGAGGAGGACCGTGGCGGTGAAGCATACGGTTTCCTCGCTCATCCAGGCGACGGATTTGTATCCCTTGAGGGAGAGGGTTCGACCGGCGACGACGAGGGTTTGGGTATTGGGCTTGTTCATATGTGTTTTGGGTACGAGGCCAGTTATGGGGAATGATTTTCATTATGACAAGGGTAATTTGCAGAATAAATGCGAGGGGGTATTTCCATACGAAAACCCCAGTAAATACGCACAATCCGGGCGGGCAGCCCCGCAACCGATCTGCGCCTCCTCCTTATATACTACGCCGACCGACGACCGAAAACCCGCCAACCCGCCGCGGCCCCGACCATACCGCAACCGACCGCCAGGGCCATTGCGAGGTCCCGACAAGTACGCAATGCAATCGTCGCCGTCGTAAGCTGGCCCTCCAATTTCTGGTCGTCCGATTTCAAACCCGCATCAGTAATCAGGAGGGCCATCGTATTAGACGAGGCGAACCCGTCGAGGACGTACGAACAAATCCAAGACGTCGTTACGGCGACGACCGCAGCAGAAACGACGACGACGCAAACGACGACCAATAGGTTTCGATCACCGTTTGTTTTTTGTTCGTCGTTTGGCATTCGGTTTTTTGATTCCTACCTTTTCGGCGGCCTTGCCGATTTCGGCGTTAGCACGTTTGCGGATAAACCGTAGCAAGGCGTCCAAACATTCCGGCGCCGAATAGCCCGCGGCCCCGACGACCGAATATCGCAACGCAACGGATTCGATATTATCTTGGGCGTAGAATCCGACGAACAAGGCGGTTATCGCCGCCGCCATTATCCTCCGGATTACCCAACCCGCCGATACCGGCGTTTCGGACAAAAGTAGACGCCCCGCCATTGCCAACCCGCCGAGGATCGACGCGGTAAGGCCGTCCTTTACGGATTGGGGGACGTCGTCCGGACTGATTGGGGAGGCGCTCAAGTAATGCGAGGAGGTTTGGCGTTCGGTTCGAGGAGGACCTGGCGGTAATTCTGCGCCCATAGGACGTCGCGGATATACTTACCCGCTGCGTCTACCTTGGCCTCCGGCAGATCGGGGCCGAAAAATAGATGGACGGCCTCGTGGACCAAAACCTCCAACCGGCGTTTGGCCCCAAGGCGGGGATCGATTTCCACCGTCGGGGCGACTGGGTCGTAATGACATTGGCCCCAAGCCCCCTCGCGGCCGAGCTTTCGGACGATAACTTTAGGCCGACGGAGGGACATCGTTAGGAGGGGAGGGGACGTTACCCCTTTCGGCGTTAAGGTCGCGGACGTAATCGTATAACCGCCATAGGCCGAGGCCCGCAGCGACCGCCAGGGTTAGGCCCGTCGCCCAGGGGAAAAACTCCGATTCGTATATATGAGGGAGCGCCCCGCAAAAGGCGGCGCATACGAGGATTACCCCGCCGGTCCGGAACCCGAGGAGCGCCGATGCGGCGGCCCCCGCTACGGCCAAGGCGGCCGCGGTTAGGGTCCAGATATTGCGGGACGCATCGGCCTCGATCTTACGGATTCGGGCGTCGGCCTCCTTTTGGACGGCGGCAACGCGGGCCTCCAGCTGGTTAACTTTGGTAAGGGAGGCGGCCAGGTCGGAGGCGTTGCGCTTGGACTGGGCCTCGGCTGCTTTCCAATCGGCGTCGATCTTGGCAAGGAATGCCTTGGCATATGCCATTTGGTCGGCGTACGCCTTGGCGTCCTGGGCCGTGGCCCTTTGGCGGGCGTATGCGAGATCGCCGGGGGCGGCCTCCGGCAAGTATGAGAGGGCCAGCTTACCCTCGGCCTCGACGACGGCGGGCTTATCCTTATTCTCGACGGCGACCTGGACGGCGGCAGCGACGCGGGAATCGGCTTGGTCAATCTTCTCGCCGACCGTCTTAAGCGCCCCCTGGGATACCGCGGGCTGGACGACGACCGGCGCCTCGGGGTCCTTTTGGGGCGTGCTGCAACCCGCCAGGCATAGGGCGACCAATGCCAGGGGGAGGCGCATCGGTTATTCCCCTTTACCCTTAAGGGCGGCGATAAGGGATCGGCCTTTGGATTCGGCGGCCTCCAGCTTATCGCGGTGCTTCCGGGAAACGAGGACGCCGACCGCCAGGCCGACGACAAACGAGATAATTGCGGTAATCATACGAAATATTTGTAGATGCCGGGGACATACGAACTTCCGACCTGGGGGTAAAGAGGGCCGGCGGTCGTAAGGTCGCCGGAGAAAATAAGTTCGTTAGGCGTCTCGTTATTGACCATAGAATAAATTGCAGATCCGTCCGTAAGAAAAAGGCCGGTTGCATTGGTACGGATTGCGGTATCTACCCCGCCGCTATGGTTCACGACTGTCCGATTGTTTCCCGAGTCGTAAGTCACCGTCGTGGAATAAAGAGTGTAATTCTGGATTAGCCAAAGGATTCCGACGTTTGTCGGGGTAGGCGACCAGGAGGGAGGCGGGGTCGTCGCGGCGGTCGTTTGGACCGTCCCGTCGCCGAACATAATACCGTTTGTATCGACCTTAAGCGCCGCGGTCGCATCGGGGGATACGCCGACGCCGACCTTGCCAAACTGATCGACGACGAAAGGCGTTGCGTCGGGGGTCGTCGAATCCTCGACCTGGATAGCGTTTCCGGTTCCCTTTTGGGTAATACGGAGGGCCGCCGTCGTCGAGGACGTGGTATCAATTACAACTTGGCCCGTAAACGTATTGAATTGGTTTAGGACGGCCAAGTTATAATTAACCCCAACGGCCCGATAAGTAAGCTTAGGGGAAGCTGCGTTTGAAATCCAAAGGTCGCCATTGACCGCGGACCCCGGGGCGGGGTCGCATTGGCCCCCGATATTGAACCCAGGGGACGCCGCCGAGATTGTGGCAAGGTTTACTTTGCCGGTAAACGTGGCGCCGGAAAGGTTGGCCTTACCCGCTGCCGACGAGATCGTAAAGTACGTCGAGGCCGCCGTCGTCGTATTTAGCTTGGTATCGAGGGCCGCCTGGAGGTCCAGTTGCGCCGAAATTACCCCGGTGATCGAACCCCAGGAAACCGATTGGGCGGGGACCGTACCCCCGACGTTAACGACCCAAGAGGAATACGTCCCCGATCCGGTATGGGATAGGACGTTTACGTCGAGCTGGCCGGTCGTCGGGTTGTACGCCAAAACCCGGGCGTGCATATGGTTTGAGGCGTTAAAAGAAATTACCGCGTCCTGCTGCGTCGTATAGGACAAGCCCGTCCCGACGATAAACGTCTTGTCTTGGTTGTTAATCGTATTGGTCGTCGTCGAGCTGGTAAGGTAGCGATCTCCTGGGATAATGGTCGTCCAGGTAGAGGAATAATCGGTATTGTCGGCCTTGGTTAATACCTGGGCCGTAACCCCGCCGGAGGGGAGGCCGCGGGCGAATACCGCGTACGTCGAGGCCGCGGTCGAGGAAAGGAGGTACGGCGCAAGGGCCGACGAATCGATATAACCCGCCGGGTTGGTAACCGGGTATTTGGAATCGAGGGCGAGCTGGAGATCGACCTGGTTTGCGATTTGGCCGAGGATATCGCCCCAGGATACGACGTTATCGCCGGTATACGCGGTTACCTGGACGGAGGCGTCCGGGAATACGATGCCGGTCGTTTGAACAATAACCGAGGAATTGTTATCGAATACCTCAAGGCCGTTGTTTCCCTGGCTGCCGAGAATGGCCGTAATCGTGCCGGTTTCCGCAATAACCGACGTAAAGGTTACCTGGTTAGATAGGCCGAGGGCGAGGTTATCGCGGGCCGTTACCAGATCGGTAAGCCCGGCCAGATTCCCCGCCTTGGTAAGATAGGCCGACATACCCGAAATGGGTTGGTACGTCGAGGCCGCGGTCGAAACGTCGAGCTTAAGGGAAAGCGCCGAGGCGAGATCGAGCTGATTGGCAATTTCCCCGGTAATCTGGCCCCAAACCGCGGCATCGTCCTCGGGGGTAACCCAATGGGTATTGTAATTTTGGGCGTCTACTTTCGCCAAAATCTGGCCCGCAGCTCCCCCAACAGGGACGCCAGGACCAGCGGGACCAGGGACGCCTAACGCCGTAATGATCGAACCGGCGGGTTCGGAATAATTAATGGTCGTCGTAAGGGTTGCCATTTAAAGGGTAATTTGCGGTTCGATAACAAATCGGGCCGTCGTGGAATAGAAAACGACCCCATTCTCCAGGCATCGGTAATCGAGCGCCGCGGTACCGGCCGCCCATTCGGACGTATCCCCAGGGTAGAGGATGTTAAAAGAGAGGTTTCCCGGCAGGATTGAGACGACCAGGGGGTACCGGACCTCGCGGTTGTCCATAACGGCGCATTCGACGGTTACCCCCGACAGATCGGAGGGGTCCCCTGCGCCTGGGGTATAGGTTACCGAGGCCGCAAAGGTGCTGCCACGTTTCCAGGATACCGTCGGGGACGCCATAGACCAACGCGGGAGTCAAACCCCCAGGGTTAGGCGGGAGGGGTAACCGAGGTAACGCAAATATCGTTAATAAAGGTAACGTAATTCCCCTCGTTAAGAGGGATTTCAATCTCCTCGGATTCCAAGCTCGTCCCAATGGTAATCTCCCATTCGGCCGATCCCGCGGGGTCGTATGGCCCTTCTGGCATTTCCCCGGAGGCGCCTTGCCAACCCCATTCGTCGCCTAAAGGGGTTTTATTTGGCTGCATATCTACATAAGCTTTTGAGAAAAATACCGTCCCGCTAATCGTCGTCCCCTCATTCCAACAGCATTCGGTAACCTGGAGGGTTACCTTAAAGCTTTGAGTTTGGCGGTACGTTGTCGTCGCCTGGGCAAAGGGGTAAAACTCAAACTCTCCGGATTCCTCGTTATACACGTTAGATTCAAAATTTGGGGCCTCAAAATCTATTGAAAATGGCCTAAATTTTGTGGTCGGGTCGAGGGCGACTGGAATCTCGAAAACGAAACCAGGCGAAAAACAAAACGGATTGCTTAGGTTTAACGATAGATCGTAAGGCGTTTCCGATTCCAGGCGCGGGTAAACAAGGAAATTGGTTTCCTCTCCGTCCCCATCTACGTCGTCGGTATGGGTACCACCGTTGGGGTCTGGTGCCGGTTCGTATAATGGCGGCCCTGGGTTATACTGAGACGTAATGTTATCCGGGTACGATTGGGTAAAAGGCGGGACGATATTTAACAGTTTAATCCCCAATAACCCAGGTCCCACCCCCTCCGCAGGGGTTACAACGGCGATAAAGTTTGCCCCATATTCGGGGTAATACCATTGGTACGCCGTAAAATCGGGTTGGCTGGGCTGCTGGAGGCCGGTAACGACCGGCGACCCGAAGATCGACCCGATTAGGGGTTGGGTCCCGTTGTCTTTACCAAGGATGACGTAAGGGACGCCAATCTTATTGGGTAAGGCCATTTATACGGCGCTCCACCAGTACGTCGCGGCGTTGGTCCCGCAGCGGAACCGTTCCGACCATAGGGAGTTACAACCGATCAGCTGTTGAATGGTAAACCGTTCGGAATAGGCCGGAGGGTCCGAACCGGGGATAAGCTCCTTAATACCCGAAACAACGCCGATAAGGATATACGAATAATCGTTATCGTCTACCCGGTCGGCGGCCTCGCGGACGCGGATTGAGGGATACCCTTCTCCGGAGATCGAGGGATATTGCGCCTCGGTCGATCCCGATTGGGCGGTATTCCCGCAACGGATATAGATAAAGTTTTCCGTCCTGGTCGTCGATAGGCCGCCCGAGAAAACCTGGATTTCGGGGGGCGGGTCGTTTGTAAGGAGGACGCCGTCGTCCGATTTTACGATTAGGTTATTAACGGCGCCGGGGGCGATATTGATATAATAAGCGCCGTCTTTAGGCAGGAGGTTATAGATCGAGAGGGGGCAACGGTTCCCGTCCCCGACCGGCGTATCCTCCATATATCCCGCGATAATCCCGCCGCCAGGGGTATAGGAAACCGACGGCCCATACCCGACGTAAGGTTGGGGGAGTGCCGCCTGGACCCCTGCGGCCAGATCGTTAAGCTGCTTTGCGTAGATCGGCGAACCGGCCTCGAAACGAGAGTTAAACCGCGACCCGGTTCCGTTAAATCCGGAGTCATTCATTTTAAAGGATGGTCGACGCCTGGCCGTAAATGTCCTTATCCCAACCGATCTCGCCGCCGACCATAATATCGTAAGTTACTTTAATGGCGGCAGGGTTGTCGGGGTTGCCGATGCATTCCGCGTTTGCAGCCGAAAGGAGGGCGTAGTTTTGGTCTACGGATTCCAGCGCCCCGGTAATATCGTCGATAACCAGGGCGTCAACGTCGCCGTTTGTTAGGCGCTTCCCGACGTTTTGGAGGAATGCCGCGGCCGTAGACGCCTTGGACGGGCCGAGGAAAATCTGGCCTCGGACCGTTGCCAAGGGGGCGAGATATTGCCGGATACCGGCTTTAATGTTTACCTCGCCGTCGGTACGCAGCCCGAACCCGCGAAACGTCCAAGTAGCGTACGGGTCGGTCGATTGGACGAAAATCGGTTTATTGTTAACGACCAGGTTGGACGGGGGGTAACCCGCCAAGACAACGCCACCGGCCCCGGCGTTGGTAACCTTGGTAAAGTTAGGATGGGCCTCGATTGGCTGCGCCGTGGACGTGGCGATCCCCGTAATTTGGGGTTTGGTATACCCATTGCTCCCCCGGACGCCCATATAATCGACGACCAGGGTTGCCACGCCGCCCTTACCATAGGACGCGGAAACCTTGTACGATTTCAGATCAATACCGACGTTATACGGGTACGATTCGCCGTCGGCAAAGGACGCCAAGTAGGCGCCGAGATTGGCGTCGGACGAATCGACGGTATAGCTTTGTTGCGCTTGGGCCAGGCCGAAACCGTCTACGTTAATCGTACCGGTCGGGAGGGCCTGGGCGTTGACGAGATCGTTACCGTAATCTTTCCGGGTCGGTGAGGGGGTAGGCATATTATTTGGCGACGTTGGGCGGGTTGGGATCGGGTTGGCCGGTTTCCGCGGCGAGCTTGCCGGTATTGGCCGCGGTTTCCTGCATTGCGGTTAGCATACTGGCCTGGATTGTTCCGGATAGCACCGAGGAAATGTCCCCGCCCCCGATTGCCTGGAGGGAGGAGGAGGTTAGTAATTCCTTAACCAAGGGGATTTCGAGGCCCGCCTTTTTCTCCTTTGGCGCGGACTCCAGCTGCTTAACGTAAAGATTGAGGGATTTTCCAAGCTCCTCCATATATTTAACGATCTGGTCCTGCTGGCCCGCCCAAGACCCCTTATTACTGGCGATTGCTGCCGCCTCTTTAATGCCAGGTAAAAAACCCTGCATTTGGCTAACAATAATACCGGCGTCCGATTTTGCCTGTTGGGCAATCGTACCCCCGCCGGAGGTTTTATCCGTCCGGAATCCAAAAAAGTTAGTTTCAAACGCCCGATCCCTGGCGCGGGTAATTTCCGAAACGGCCTGTTGCCGCGTAAGGTAATTGGCGTACCCCTCCAAAGGACCCTGTTGAAACGTCTCTTTAAGTAGACGTTGCATATGTTCAATTTTTGCCTGGGTTTCCGACAGTCGGGTAATGGATTCCCGCGACATTGTCGCCATTGATTTTGTAAACGCCTCCAGGGATTCTCGGCCATTCTTAAAGATTGCCGAAAGCTCCTTACCGCGGATACCGAAAAGGTTCATCGCACGTTCACCGACCAGGCCCTCGTAACCGGTTTTATCGTATGCGTCGGCCAAGCGCCCGAGGACCTCAATCGACGAGATATTGCCGGAATTGATCTCCTTTTGAGTAAACCCGAATTGCTTTAAAATCGAAATATACGTTTGGTTACCCTTGGCTGCCTCCGACCGGACCTTATTAAAGTAATTGGTCGTCCTGGCAACGGTTTCCATAGATACCCCAACCTCCTTGCCATACTTGGCAAGCTGCTGAAATTGGGCGTCCCCCGATCCCCCGAACCGTTTAAGGGCCAAATCCATTTCGCGGAAATATTGGAGGGTTTCGGCGGCCCCCTTTACGAAATTGGAAAAAATATTGGAAAGCGCCAGGGACGAGATTATCGACGCCGCAATACTTTTTTGAAAATCCCCAAACCAGGCCGAAAGGGAGGCCCCGGCGCGGTTGGTTGCCTCGGACGCCCCCTTGGCAACGTCGGTGAAATCCCCGCCAAATTTAACTTTTACGTCGTCGGCCATAGATTAATTTTTGCGATCTCCTGGGGTTTTGGCGGCCAGCTTGGCGGCCTCCTCGGCCTTGTATCGCTCCATTGCGGACCATTCGACGTCGGATACGACCTCGACCTTTGCGCCCGCGGAGATTGTGTTGGCAACGTGCAGCCAAATGGCCTCGGCCTCCGGCATCGTCCACGCCTCGGTTAAGGTACAACCGTTCCTCGTAAGGGAGGCGACAATCGCCAAGGGCCAGGGGACGCCTCCAGATCGGCCCTCGCTATCCTCCTTGGACCAGAAACGCGGCCAAAGGGATTGCGCCTCCAGGTATGCCAGCAGCTTGGCGGCCTCTTGTGAAAGGATAGCGTTACTAAACGTCATACGGCCAATCCACCAGGATTCGCGGAGGGTATGGGGGCGCCGGATATGCTCCAGGTCGTACGTTGAGAGGATACGGACCGCGGCAATCATATGTTTTGCGGTAAGGGCCTTGGTCGTATCCAAGATCGGGCTATCGATTGCCTCCAAGGCGACCCGGTGCCGGAGGCAGAAAGGCAAAAGACGAACCCCGCAAACCAGGATTTCGGGGCGCAGGATTGTCGCGGCCTGGGTCCAACGGGAGGCCACGGGCGTAAGGTTACGCGGGTTAGGCGATCTCCTGGTATTTAACCAGCTTCATCGTTACCTTGCGAAAGGCGTTGTTAGCGCCGTCGTTAGTAACGCCTTTAATGATATAAAGGACACCGTCGTAAGTAAATTGCATACCGGCCTCGGGGATCGATCCGCCGGTCTTAAGGACGCCGGACATCGTGGTTTCCAGGCGCTGGTCGTCCAGGCGGTCGGTAATAACGCGGCCCGTTTCGTCCATAACCTCGACGTCAAGGGCGGGTTTCTGGTCTACGGAATCGGTTTGAATCGTAACGAAAATCCCCGAATCGAGGACGCCGAAAACGTGGGAAACGCCGTAAGTTTGGGGGAGGGCCATAAGGGTCGGTCGGTTATTGAAACAACGCGGGAGTCAAGTTTACGCCGGATAGGCCGCGACAAGGGTATACTCCACGATATTACCGTACCGGCGATCCGCGACGCCCTCGTCGTCCGAGACGACCCAAGAGGCGTAAAGGGTCCCCTGGGTCCAAGCTGCGGCCAAACCGGCGGCGTCCTGCATAATCCCCTGGACGGCCTCGACCCGTTCCCGGTGCTGCGCCAAGGTCGAATCGTCCGCGGACGAATAGACGTAGATTTTAAGGGTAACGACGAAATTACCCAGGGGGTTCCCGCCAAGATCGGGGTGCGCATTGGCGCTTTCCGCGTGGAGGATAATGATCGGAACGGACCGGATTTCGTCCGTTTGGCCCGCGTGCAGCTCGACGCCAGGGAGGTAGGCGGCGTTTTGGGTAAACCAGGCAAGCGCCGATTGTTCGGCAATGGTACGGATTCCGTAGAGGGTAGGCATAAGATTAGAAATATTTGGCGGTCCGGGTCGTTTGACCGCGGGCCGATGCGACCCAAAGGGGGACCTTTTGCTTATTCAGCTCGGCGGCCATTTTAACCCGCATTGCGTAAGCCCGATGAGAAATCGCCATTTTAACGAATTTATCGTTACCGGCCTTGCCGCCAATCAAGTTACCAACGGTAACCTCGGGTTTCATCGGTTGGGCGACCTTATCCTGGGCGATTGCGTTTTCCTTACCGCCCGCCTGTTTAGCCCAGGCCGGGGCCTTAATCTTTCCCTTAATCTGGACCCCGGCAAAGTAATACGCCGATTTTAACGTCCCGACGTCCTTCTGTTGCTGCTTAATATATCGCTCGATATCGCGGTCCTTGGCGACGATTGCAAAGGGTTGTTTAGCGCCTCGGGCCGTAGACGAGAGGGAACCGCGTCCATTGTCGGTACGCAGGGATCGGTGGATACGCCCCATCGTCGAGAGGTCGCCGGAATCGACGAACGCCATAAGAGGGCCGCCGCCGTACTTCTGTTGGAAAGCTTGCCACCGAATGGCCTTACCCTTCCCCTGGACCCGTTCGCCCTTGCGCTTGGTCCACATTTTAAAGACGTCGTACTTACCGACCGCGGCAATCTGCTCCTTTGTCGCCAGCTCAACGGGTCGGAAAATTTTACGGATTGAGTTTTTGACGTTATCGTTACCGGTGGTCTTGGCCTGGCCGGTCCCGCCCGATCCGGGCTTTTTGCCGGAAAAGGGCCGGGAGTAGGCGATCATATCCTGGCAGAATAGGGCCGCCTGGTCGCGGACGACCTCGCCCAAGGTTTTCCCCATAACCAAGGAATAATCGTGCAAATGGTCCATTAGCGCCGAGGCGTCTACCTGGACGTTTTTTCGGGCCGTGGTCGCCATTAGGCAGGACCGGCAGCGCCCTCGACGCGGACAATAACCCAGGCCGACGGGGGACGGTCGTTAATGGCGACGATTCGGTAACTAAGGCCGTTATAGCTCATAAGGTTACCATATACGATAACCCCAGGGTTAAGATCGGCGTCCGTCTTTAAAAACTTAACGTCGAACGCGGTCGTATTAAGGAAACCGCCGGTTTCGAGGTTTTGCTGGACCATCGGCGGCCCCATTAGGACGTTAAAGGCGGTTGCGGCGCCCGATCCGCGACGGACCGTTACGGCCTTGGGGATTTCCGCAAGGATTGTGGCGGCGTCGGCAGCCCATTCGGCGTCGTAAAGGCCCATATGGCAACGCGGGAGTCAAAAGCCCGCCAAGGGCCACCGGGAGGGGTCTATGGCCCTACCCAAAAGAAAAGGCCCCCGACTGGGGGCCTTGCTTTCGGACTAACCCGTTAGGATTAGAGGTCCGAGATAACGACGCGGAGGGCGGCGTTGGGGTTACCGACCGACTGGCCGATAATCCAGGACGCCGAGATATTGGACAGGCCCTTGGTCCAGTCGTACCAGCTACGCAGGGAGAAAGCGAAACCGCTATCCGGGTCCTGGACGGTGAGCTGCTCGCC
>Ga0315909_10006633_pt1 | contig 13039 bp, 11 predicted proteins | sample LakEriMetagenome_11_FD_203527 | JGI IMG/M metagenome (GOLD analysis project Ga0315909, IMG submission 203527) | Freshwater fungal communities from buoy surface, Lake Erie, Ohio, United States - Buoy 2 MA125 | ecosystem: Environmental > Aquatic > Freshwater > Lake | place: USA: Lake Erie, Ohio...
GCCCGTTACCTGGCCGGCAAGGCCGACTGACGCCACCTGGAGGTGATATGTCCGCACTGATGGATGCCCTGCGCCCCTATATTGGACTGTCCTCAGGAGTTGAGGTGGCCTGTGATCCGGTCGAACAGGGCGCCGTGCGCCGCTATGCGCAGGCGATCATGGACGAAGACCCGATCTTCGGTCCGCCCGAGATGGGCAGCACGCTGTATGGCGGGCCGGTTGCACCACCCCTCTTGCCCACGCATCTGTTTCGGCGGCCCTTCGGCACCGAGGACCCGATTCAGGCCAATGCACGCGACCCCGATTTCGACGGATTCGTGGCAGCACCCACGTCATCCGAAGGTCTGCCCGAGCTGCTGCCGCTCAGAGGCTATGCCCTGCTCAATGGCGGCTCTGAGGTCGAGTTTTTCCGTTATGCGCGTCATGGCGACACCGTGACCGTGCGCTCCAGCTACACCGACATCCAGGAAAAGCAGACCAGCAAGGGCCCGATTGTGCTGGTCACCATCGAATCCGAATACCGCAACGGCGATGGCGAGTTGCTGCTCAAGGCGCTGCGCACCGCCATCCGGAGGAAATGAGCATGGCCATGGGCAAGACCCCCTTCTTCGAAGATGTCGAGATCGGCTCCAGCATCCCTGACCTGCCTAAGGGGCCGCTCACCACCGCGCACCTGATGCGCTGGTCGGCCGCGATGGAGAACTGGCACAAGATCCATTACGACAAGCCCTTCGCCATGGAGCATGACAAGCTGCCCGGGCTGCTCATCAACGGCTCGCTCAAGCAGCAATACATCATCCAGATCCTCAAGGACTGGGCCGGGCCAGGTGGCTGGGTCTGGAAGGCGAGCTTTCAGTTTCGCGCGATGAATCTGGTGGGCGAGGAGATCCGTGTCTGGGGCAAGGTGAAAGACAAGCGACGCGCGCCCGACTTCGGTCTGATCGACCTGGAGCTGGGCATCGTGAACGAGGAGGGCAAGGAATCCACGCCCGGTGCCGGTGTGGTCGCGCTGCCTTATAGGGGTGGCAAGCCGGTGCCCTATCCCTTCGTGCCGCCGGTGCTCTGAGTCACACCCGATGAACCCGTCGCACCTGAAGCATTGAGCACATCCAGCATTCAAGAGGCGTAGCGCATGACCCCTGCATCGTCCGCCACACCGCCGCGCGCTGCCCTCGAGCCCAATGGTCGTGAGCCGCTCAAGGGGCTGCGTGTGGTGGAGATCGGCGTGGCCATGGCGGGGCCGTTTTGCGCCATGCTCCTGGGCGATTACGGCGCAGACGTCGTGAAGCTCGAGCGCCCGCAGGTGGGCGACGACAGCCGCAGCTGGTCGCCGTATTTTCATGAGTCGCTGAGCTACTACTACGCGGCCGCCAACCGCAACAAGCGCAGCGTGTCGGTCGATATCAAGACGCCCGAAGGCGCGGCCATCGCCCGCAAGCTGCTCGAGCAGGCCGATGTGCTGGTCACCAACTTCCGGCTGGGCGCACTCGATCGCTGTGGGCTGGACTACGACAGCCTCTCGCGCATCAACCCGCGATTGATCTACTGCGCGATCAGCGGCTTCGGCGCCACCGGGCCGCTCAGTGCCGAGCCTGCTAACGATCTTTTCATGCAGGCCTATTCGGGCGGCATGAGCATCACCGGCGAGCCGGGTGGCAGCCCGGCCAAGATGGGCATGTCGGTGGCTGATGTCGGCGCCGGCCTCTTTGCCACGGTGGGTGTGCTGATGGCTTTGCAGGTGCGACAGGTCACTGGCAAGGGGCAGCGTGTGGATGCGTCGCTGCTCGAAGGCCAGATGGCCATGCTCACGCAGTTTTTCACCCGTTACTACGCCAGCGGCGAAGTTCCGGGACCCAGCGGCAGCGGCGCGCTGAGCAGTCCCACCTACCGGGCGTTTCAGGGCAGCGACGACTGGATCGTGATCGCGGCGTTCAATCAGCGCATGTGGCGCGGTCTGTGCGAGGCCTTGGAGCAACCGCAATGGGTGGATGACCCGCGGTTTGTCGATGGCACGCAGCGCTCCGACAACCGGCAGTTGCTCATCGGCATGATTGCGGCCGTCATGAAGACGCGGCCGACTGCGTACTGGCAGGACGCCCTCAGGCGTTGCGAGGTGCCGTGCTCTGCAGTGCACACCATCGACAAGGTGGTGGTGCAACCCCAGGTGCTGGCCGCGCAGATGGTCCAGCAGGTCGAGCTCTCGGGGCTGGGCATGATGTCGATGCCGGGCTTGCCCTTGAAGTTCAGCGACTCGCCGGGCTCGATCCGACTGGCGCCACCGCGCCTGGGGCAGCACACCGAGGTGGTGATGCAGGAGCTCGGGTATCCGCCGGCACAGATTGCACAGTGGGTCGGCAGCGGCGTGATCGAACTCGATCAGGGCTGGACCCAGGGCGTCTGAAGGGGCTCTGAAGGGCCCGCTCAGCCGCTCTGGTTCCCCTGATCTTTAGGGGCGCGAGCCTGGGATCGCGCCGCATGCGGATACGATCCGCGCATGCCCGCCTTCCCCAAACCCCGACCTCTGCCGCGATCACCAGCCAGGGCGGGCGCCTCCCCGGCACCGCGTTTGGCCTCACAGCCTGACCTCGAATCACCGGCCGAGCGGCGTCTGCCGAGCGGGTTGAGCGCGCCGCAGCCTGTCGACCCGGACGCCTGGTTCGAGCGTCGCGGCTGGCAGCCCTTTGCGTTTCAGCGTGAAGTCTGGGATGCCGTAGCGGCTGGCGAGTCGGGGCTGTTGCATGCCACGACGGGTGCCGGAAAGACCTACGCGGTCTGGTTCGCAGCGCTGCGTCAGGCCCTGAGTCCGGGACTGAGTCCAGTGTCAAAGCGCTGGCAGGGCGCCGGCCTGAAGCTGCTATGGATCACACCGATGCGAGCACTGGCTTCGGATACAAGCCTTGCTCTGTCTGAGCCTCTGGCTGAACTGGGTCTGGATTGGCGGGTGGCGGTGCGCACCGGCGACACGCCATCGAGCGAGCGTGCCCGCCAGGACAAGCGTCTGCCACAGGCACTGGTGACCACCCCGGAGAGCTTGTCACTGATGCTCTCGAAGGCGGATGCACCCGACCGGCTGGGCGGCGTGTGCATGGTGGTGGTCGACGAGTGGCACGAGTTGATCGCCAGTAAACGGGGTGTGCAGGTGCAGCTTGCGCTGGCGCGTCTGCGGCGCTTTCATCCGCAGCTGATCACCTGGGGGCTGTCGGCCACTCTGGGCAACCTCCCGCACGCGCTGGAGGTCTTGCTGGCCGCGCCGGGCGGGCGTCTGGTGCAGGGCAGGCTACCCAAATCGCTGCAGGTGGATACCCTGCTGCCGGTATCGACCGAGCGCTTTCCCTGGGGCGGTCATCTGGGTACGCGCATGCTCGCACCGGTGGTGGCCGAGATTGAGTCAAGCGCCAGCACGCTGGTCTTTACGAACACCCGCTCGCAGGCAGAGCTCTGGTACCAGGCGATTCTGGAAGCGCGCCCTGAGTGGGCCGGCCTGATCGCGCTGCATCACGGCTCGCTCGATGCGTCGGTGCGCGCATGGGTCGAGGCCGGGTTGAAGGCGGGGCAGTTGAAGGCCGTGGTCTGCACCTCGAGTCTCGATCTGGGAGTGGATTTCTCTCCGGTCGAACGCGTGCTGCAAATTGGTTCAGCCAAGGGCGTGGCCCGGCTGATGCAGCGGGCTGGGCGCTCCGGCCATGCGCCGGGCAGGCCCTCGCGCGTGACGCTGGTGCCCACCCATGCACTGGAACTGGTGGAGGCCGCGGCAGCGCGTGATGCCGTGGCTGCGCGGCGCATCGAGCCGCGCCATGCGCCTGACAGGCCGTTCGATGTGCTGGTGCAGCACCTGGTCACGCTCGCAGCCGGCACGGGTTTTGAACCGGCCGCAGCGCTGGCAGAGGTGCGCAGCTGTCATGCCTACCGCGCACTGACCGACGAGGAATGGGCCTGGGCGCTGGATTTCGTGTCGCGTGGCGGCCGGTCCCTGGTGGCTTACCCCGAGTACTGCCGTGTGGCACCCGATGCACAGGGCGTCTGGCGGGTGCCAGATGCTGCGATCGCGCGGCGCCATCGGATGTCGATCGGCACCATCGTGGCCGATACCGCCATGACGGTGAAGTATCTGAGCGGGGGCACCATCGGCGCGGTCGAGGAAAGTTTCATCGCACGTCTGAAGCGTGGCGATTGCTTCCTGTTTGCAGGACGCCTGCTGGAGCTCGCGCGGGTCCATGAGATGACGGCTTGGGTCAAGCGCGCGACCGGCAAGCGTGCTGCCGTGCCGCGCTGGAACGGCGGGCGCATGCCCTTATCGTCGGAGATGGCCGATGCCGTGCTGGCCAGACTCGCGAGCGCGGCGCGCGGAACATTCGAGGGCGCGGACATGCGCATGGCGCAGCCCCTGCTCGCGCTGCAGCAGGCCTGGTCGCAACTACCCACGCCCTCCACCTTGCTGGCTGAGCATTTGCGCACGCGCGAAGGACACCACCTGTTCCTCTATCCCTTTGCCGGGCGCAACGTGCATCTGGGCCTGGCTGCGCTGCTGGCCTGGCGCGTGAGTCGCCAGACGCCTGCGACGTTTTCGGTCGCGGTGAACGACTACGGACTCGAGCTGCTTGCGCCTGAGCCCGTGGACTGGTCAGGCCTTGCCGAGGGTGTGCTGTTGTCAGACGAGGGCTTGCTCGAGGACGTGCAGGCCAGCCTGAATGCGGGCGAGCTGGCACTGCGCAGGTTTCGCGAAATTGCGCGCATCAGCGGCCTGGTGTTTCAGGGGTTTCCCGGTGCGACCGTGCGCACGCGCCAGCTGCAGGCCTCAGCCGGGCTCTTCTACGAAGTCTTCCGCCAGCACGATGCCGACAGTCTGCTGCTGACGCAGGCAAGCAAGGAAGTGCTGGAGCAGGAGCTGGAGATTGGCCGGCTGCGTAGGGCGCTGGAGCGTCTGCGCGGCATGCAACGGGTGTCGGTCCAGATGGAGCGCCCCGGACCCTTCGCCTTTCCGCTGATGATCGAGCGGCTGCGTGAGCAGATCGGCACAGAGAAGCTCGCGGACCGCGTGGCGCGCATGGTGCGCGAACTCGAGGCCGCTGCAGGGGGCGGTTAACCAACTAGAAAGTGGTCGGATAGCTTGAATAGGGCTGTGGATAGAGCGAGATGAACTTCCCGGTTCCGTGATGTGCAGCACTGTCTTGTGTTGTTTGACGAAGTACGGTCGGGGACTAGCGATAAGTCGACTGTCCCCATATGAAAACTCTGACTCTCCGGCGGTCCATTCGGATTCCCGCCAGATACCAAGGCTCCCCGCTACCTGTCAGGGTGCGCAATGAGTTCGTCCCCGCCGGTCCGGCCGGAGAGGACCTTGGGGCTCGAACGATCGATCATCCTGAAAAGTCTCAAGAAACTGTTGTCTTGGTTGGTCCTGCCGATTGGCCTCAAAACATCTACTTGGCAGAGGCTGTTTTCAATTCAGGGTACAGAGTCGAGTTTGTCTCCACTGCGTGGGCTTACGCGAACGTGTTGCCGTGGCTTCACGTACGTCAAGTTGAAAGTTTTGACCCCGCCGCCCTGGCCGACGTCATTCGCTCTTACAGCGAAAATGATCGGGTCAGGTGGATTATTCCGCTTTTCGAAGACACCATCTGGGCGATCAGAAAACTGCTCCCAAACAGCGTGAAGGTTTTTTCGCCGCTCTCTGAAGAAAACACGGCACGTTTATTGAGCAAGCAGTCGATGGGAAGGTTTGCGGCAGGCCTCGGAGTCACCGTTCCCAGGGAATTCGCAGTTGATTCTCTCAACGAAGCCATGGCGGCGTCGCATTCGTTAGGTTTCCCATGCGTGCTGAAAGGAGAGGCTGGTTGCGGTGGGGCGCAGGTTGCGATCTGCCGCGACAACGAAGAGCTCAGTCAGGGCTGGGCGCGACTTGCTACGAAAAACCCGTCTTTACAACAGTTTATTGACGGAAATCCATGGGCTGCCGGCGGTTTTTTTCTCAAAGGTCAGCCGATCAGAGTTCACCTCTACGAGAAGTTGGAGCAATCGCCGCCTCGCATCGGGCCGCCCACTCGGATACGCCATGATTCGCCTAGTGAGTTGCGAGAGGCGTTGTTCCTGATCGCACGAACGATGGAATGGACCGGGTTCCTTCAAGTCGACTTCATTCGTGCTGCAGACGGCCAATTCTTTTTTTTGGAAATTAACCCAAGGCCATGGGGGTCCATGACAGCGGCGAACGTTGTGGGTGCGGATATATTTGGGCCCTTCGTCGATCTACTCCACAATCGAATGCCAAAGTCGTGCTTGGAAAACGGTGACGGATGGTCGGGCTACGTATTCCCTAAACCTGTTCTCAATCACCTGACCCATGGAATGTTGATCGGCGCATCTCTGACCATGTTGACGCCGAAATTTTGGCGCTCTATTCCAAGAGGGTACCCTTGGGCTAAACGCCTGTTCGTTGCGGAGTTCTTGAATATAAGACGAGCCTATTGGGGGGTTTCGCGACGACTCAATCAGATGTTTTAATCAGGCCTCGCCGTCCTCAAGTACGCGATCAGGACCCATCCCTTCACCAGGTCATCGAACATCCACCGGCCCGCGGGGCGCCGTTAAGGTCCTTCTGGTAAAAGATGTGGATATGGTCAATCAGCCTGACCCGCATGCTTAGTCGCGGGATGAACTTAAAAAAGGGAGCGCACGATGCGCATTGGTGACAGCCTCAAAGGCAAGCGCGTACTCATCACGCAAAGCGAAGAATTCATGGGCCCGGTGCTCATGCAGGCCTTCACCGATCATGGCGCAGAGGTGATCGGTGACCCGTCATCGCTGGTCGATCCGGCTGCCTCGGCTGCGGTCGTGCAGCGTGCCGGGCGGGTCGATGTCCTCATTGCCAACCTCGCGGTGCCATCGCCCTATACCGCTGCCACCGGTGTAGACGACGAAGAGTGGCGTACGGTATTTGCCAACCTGGTGGATCCGCTGCCGCGGCTCGCGCGTGCGGTGCTGCCCGGCATGATCGAGCGGCGCTCAGGCAAGATCGTGGTGATGGGCAGTGCCACCGCCTTGCGGGGTCAGAAGCGCGTGACCACCTATTCCGCAGCGCGGGGCGCGCAATTGGCCTGGACGCGCTCCCTGGCAGTGGAGGTGGCACCTCATAACGTGCAGGCCAACATCCTGGCCCAGAACTTCGTCGAGAACCCCACATATTACGGCCCGGAAGTGCGGGCGTTGCCGGCCTTCCAGGAGCGCCTGAAGCGCGAAGTGCCCGCCATGCGGCTGGGGCGCCCGGAAGAGAGCGCACTGCTGGCGGTGTTTCTGGCGGCCAGCGAAGTGGAGTTCATTGTGGGTGAAAGCATCAGCGTGTCCGGTGGCTGGGCTTGACCGCAGGTCATCCTGAACAGGGTGGGGATGCGCAGGCATTGAGCCCCAGTGCGCTGTTTGTTTCGCACGGCGCGCCCACCCTGCCACTGGACGACATTCCGGCACGCGATTTTCTGCGTGCTCTGGGTGCGCGCATCCGCAAGCCGCGCGCCATCGTGGCGATCAGTGCGCACACCATTGCGCAGGGTGTAGTGGTGGGCTCAGCACCGCGCCTGCACGCTGTGCACGATTTCAACGGCTTTCCCGCAGCACTCTACGCACTGCGTTACGAGCCGCCCGGAGACCCGGCGTGCGCTGCGCGCATCGCCCATCGGTTGCGTGCCGCGGGCATCGCGCAGGTCGGCGAGGCCAGCATTGAGGGCCTGGACCATGGTATCTGGGTGCTGCTGTCCTTGATGTTTCCGCACGCCGATGTGCCGGTCGTGGTGATCACGCTGGATGCGCACCTGGACCCAGCGCTGCATCTTGCGGTGGGCGCAGCACTGCGCGGCCTGCAGGACGAAGGCATCCTGGTCTTTGCGACCGGGTCTGTGACGCACAATCTGCGCGATGCCTTCAGGCTGGGCTTTGATGCACCGCTCGAACCCTATGCCGAGGCCTTTACCCAGTGGGTGAACCGATCGGTCGCCGCGGGTGACCGCAACGCACTGCGCGATTGGACGCACACCGCACCGCACGCCGTGCGCGCGCATCCCACTGCCGAGCACTTCGTGCCCTTGCTGGTGGCTGCGGGTGCAGGCGGGCTGGGCCATGTGCTGCATGAGAGTTTCACGTACGGCGTGCTGGGGATGCACGCCTACGCGTTCGATTGAGTGGACTTAGCCGATCACGTTCGCTTCAAGCAGGCGACGGCCTTGCGCCACGCGAGACACCGACAACTCCGACAGATCCAGACTCAGGTAGCGCCCGTGCAGAATCTGCTCAGCGATCCCACGACCGGCGGCCGGCGCCTGTTGCATGCCGTGCCCTGAAAAGCCGGTGATGCACAGCAGGTTGTCGAAGCCGGGGTGTGGGCCCAGCAGGGCGTTGTGGTCGAACAGATTCATCTCGTAGTACCCGGCCCAGGCCCGCTCCACGCGCACAGCTTCGAATGCCGGGACACGATGCGCGAGCTGCATCCACATCGCCTCGTCGAACTCGGCAAGATTCGGTTCGAGCGGCAGATCGTCGGTATCAGGGTCAGGCGTGGTACCGAAGAGAAATCCGCGCCCTTCCGGTCGAAACCAGAAGCCACTCGGGTCAATGACCAGCGGGCAGCGTGGTAGCGCCACGGGGCAAGACAACACGAAGACCGTGCGACGCCGTGCATGTACCGGCAGGTCGATCCCTACACTCGCCGCCAGTCCACGCGACCACGCGCCCGCCGCATTCACCGCCCAGCCGCAGGTAATGCGTTGCCCGTTGGCCAGGCGCACCGCCTGGATGCGTTGCGGGCGGCTGGCATCACGCTCGAAACCCGCGACAGTGGCCTGCATTAGTCGCACGCCGGCTGCGCGTGCGCTGCGCAATAAAGCGTGGTGCAGGGCAGGGCCATCGAACCAGCCTTCCACGCCATCGCCCAGAGCGCCCAGCGCCAGGTCAGCGCAATGGAGCCAGTCAAAGCGCTGCGCCAGGGCATCCGGACTCAGCAGCTCGATCTGCGCATCGTGGGCGCGTTGTACCGTGTTCAAGGCACGCAGCCCGTGCGCCTGTGAGGCGTTGGCCAGATACAGATATCCGGGCAAGGTCAGCCCCAGTGCAGGCGCCTCACCGTCGATGGACAGCAGTGAGGGCGCATCACGCAAAAACTGCAGCCCGAACTGCGACATGCGGATGTTCACGGGGCTGCTGAATTGCTGTCGGATGGAACTGGCCGAACGCTGGGACGAGGCGCTGGAAAAACCTGTGTCCTGCTCAAGCAACACGACCGACAGTTGCGGATCGAGCCGCTTGAGCCACCATGCGGCGGCCGCGCCTGCGATGCCAGCCCCAACGATGGCGACATCGCAGGTCTGTACCTCGGCTGCAGGCGCATCGATTGCATGCGATGCCGTTGAGGGCGATCCATTCGTCTCGCGCGTCATGGCGCTTGCTCTGTCATGGTTCAGTGTGATGGGCGCTCTGCCATGGCAGCGTTGTAGACCAGGCGCGCCGCCACCGCATCTTCAACGGCCTGACCCAGTGCCTTGAAGATCACGATGCCGGCCTTGTCGGGCAGTGTCCGTGTGCCGGCCAGGATCTCGCCGATTTCAGCGTAAACAGTGGCGCCTGAATGCATCACGTCGCCCGCTTCATGTTCAGCCGAATGGCGGCTGTCTGCGATGACGGTGTGTTGCATGGCTTCATCGTCCAGCTCGCGCCAGCTGGGCCGCGGTGCGCCAATTGCGGCCACGAAGGCATCGGCCTTCAGCCAGGCGCCGCGCAACACGGGTTCGGTGGCATTGGTGACGGTGCAGATGATGTCGGCCCCCCGCACCGCCTCTTCGGCGCTTGTGCAGGCGCGCCCGCCGATCTCGGCTGCGCAACGCGCCACATTGGCCGGGCTGCGGCTCCAGATGCGGATCTCGCTTACCGGGCGCACGGCCCGCAGCGCCAGCGCATGGCTGCGCGCCAGCGCGCCACTGCCCAACATGGCCACCACCTTGGGCCCTGCGCTCACGATCGCATCGGCTGCCACGGCCGACACGGCTGCGGTGCGCAGCTCGGTGATCCAGGTGCCATCCATGACGGCCAGTGTCTGCCCGGTGACCGGGTCCATCAGTACGATGGTGGCCAGCAGCGTCGGCAGCCCGCGGGCGGGGTTGCCTGGGTACAGCGTGATCAGCTTGGTGGCCAGCGCATCGCTCGTCATGGCTGGCTTCAGAAAGAGCATCCCGTCGCGCTCGGGCATCTCCACCACGCTGCGCAGGGGCTGCAGTACGCGGCCCGCAGACAGATCGATGAGCGCGCTGCGCATGGCGGGCAGCAGCTGCTCCAGGGGCAGCAGTCGGCGCACGGTGGCGTCGTCGAGGTAGAGCGGTGTCGTCATCGGGCAAGGTTAACGCAGGTTCCGTGCGCATACAGCAGATGATGAGAGGGGCCGCGCAGCCACCCTTGCAGCGGCGCCGACAGCAGCACCTGCAGCAGCCCCGATAGAATCGGCCCTATGCAAGACATTGCGCCCGCGCCCCAGCGCACCGGACTGGACCGTGAGCTGGCTGGCGAATCGGTCCGCTTTCTGGCTGATCGCGCCCTGTGGTGGCCGCGGGAGCGAACCCTTTTTGTGGCCGACGTGCATCTGGGCAAAGCCGAAAGCTTTCGCGCACTCGGCGTGCCGATGCCCTCGGGCCCCACCCGGACCACCCTGGAGCGCTTGTCGCAACTCGTGAGAGCCTGCTTGGCCGTGCATCTGGTGGTGCTTGGTGATCTGCTGCATGCACGGGCCGCACAGTCCGATGCTGTCATGCGGCCGTTGGGCGACTGGCGCGGCGCGCATGCCGACCTGCGTATCTCACTGGTGCGCGGCAATCACGATCAGCATGCGGGCGATCCGCCTGCAGGCTTGGGCATCGAGGTGGTCGATGCGCCCCATGCGATGGGGCCGTTCGATCTGTGTCATGACGATTCCGATGCGCCAGCGACGACGCAGGCGCACGGTCCGGCGCAGGCACGGACGGGCTATCGGCTGGAGGGGCATGTGCACCCGGCCGTGCGGTGTGCAGTGCGTGCCGGGCGCAGCCTGCGGCTACCTTGTTTTTGTATTGGTCCCAACCGCACGCTGCTGCCTGCGTTTGGCGACTTCACCGGCACAGCGCTCATCCGCCCCGAGGCGGATGAATCGGTCCTGGCGATTGCCGAGGACATGCTGATCGCGTTGCCGCCTGGCGCTGTCACGCCAGGCCGACGTCCCCTCAGCGCTGCCCGTGCTTTCCCCAGGTCAGGCAACAGGCGCTGATCCGGGACGGGTCAGCTGCCCGTACGGATGCGGCGCACCGTGGCATCGATCAGTGCGCGCGAGATGCTGTGCCGAGGGGGCAACTGCGGCAGTGCATCGATGTGGAACCACTGCGCATCGGCCAATTCAGCCGGGTCGTGACGGACCTCGCCGCCCGCATATTCCGCAGTGAAAGCGATCATCAGTGAGTTCGGAAACGGCCAGCTCTGGCTGCCGAAATAGCGCAGATTTTTAACCGCGACATTGGTTTCTTCGCGCACTTCGCGGATCACGCAGTCTTCGATGCTTTCGCCGGCTTCCAGAAAACCAGCCAACGCACTGTAGCGCCCGGCTGGAAAGTTGATGCCACGACCGAGCAGCACGCGATCGCCATCGGTGACCAGTGCCATCATCGCAGGCGAAATACGCGGATAGACGCTCAATTTGCAGGCCGGGCAGCGCTTGGCTCGCTCACCAGGCATCTGCTCGGTGCTTGTGCCGCAGGCGCCGCAAAAGCGATGGAGGCGGTCCCACTCCAGCATCTGCACCGCACGCATGCCGATGGCAGCGGTTTCATCATCCAGTGAACCGAACCAGTTGCGCAGGTTGGCCGCGCGCCAGCCGTCGGGCATGAGATCGGCCGGATGGTCATCAGGCAGCGCTACCGCGATGTGGTCGACCCCCATGTGGCGGCCGATCGGCTGCACTCGACCTGCCCGGAACCCCATGGCACGCCAGGTGCGCCACAGCAGCGGGCGCGGCTCGTCCAGGCTTTGCACCAGCGCATCGCGCACGAACAGATGCACCACGGCATCGTCATGCAACTCGATATTGAGCTCAGGCAGGAAATCAGCGGGGGATTGGATCATCGGACAGCCTCGTGGTCATGCGTGCCGCAGCCTGCATGGGGATGGTCTTTTAACCCGAGGATTGTCCCACGGACCCTCAGTGCCCGTCGCCCGTGCAGCAGCCGGTTTGGAATCCGTCTGGCGACGTGGGTGGAGCGATAACGCCGCTTGACTGGTCACCCGGGTCACCCTCGTGGGTGTGGGCCGCCGGTTTCAGTGTCTGAGCGGGCGCGACCGGGGCCCCCGAGCTTGGGGTATCGTGACCGCCTCCCATTTCTTGCGTGTGATGCCATGACGCCCTCAATGACGGAACCCCGCCGCGCCAAGCACACCCTGCTGGTGGCCGGTGCCGGCGGACTGGTGGGCTCGGCTGCGGTCGAACACTTCGCGATGCTGCCTGACTGGGAGGTGATCGCGGTCTCGCGTCGCGCCCCCGAATTGCCCGAAGGGGTGCGCCATCTGGCGCTCGATCTGACCGATGCCACGGCATGCCACGAGGCGGCCCGCGGCCTTTCGCACGTGACCCACGTGCTGTTTGCAGCCCTGTATGAAAAGCCCGACCTGGTCGGCGGCTGGCGCGATCCTGAGCAGATGGCGGTCAATCTGGCCATGTTGCGCAACCTGCTCGATGCCCTGGAGCCGGCTGCGCGCGGTCTGCGGCACATCACCCTGATGCAGGGTACGAAGGCCTATGGCGCACACGTCGAGCCGGTGCCTGCGCCCTGCAAGGAGCGTTGGCCACGCCACCAGCATGAAAATTTCTACTGGTTGCAGGAAGACCTGCTGCGTGAGCGTCAGGCGCGTGCCGCCTGGACCTTCACCGTGCTGCGCCCGCAACTGGTGATGGGCTATGCGGTCTCCAGTCCGATGAACGTGGTGGCTGCGCTGGGCGCCTATGCCGCTCTCCAGCGTGAGTTGGGCGAGCCGCTGCATTTCACAGGCG
>Ga0315909_10006636_pt1 | contig 13037 bp, 9 predicted proteins | sample LakEriMetagenome_11_FD_203527 | JGI IMG/M metagenome (GOLD analysis project Ga0315909, IMG submission 203527) | Freshwater fungal communities from buoy surface, Lake Erie, Ohio, United States - Buoy 2 MA125 | ecosystem: Environmental > Aquatic > Freshwater > Lake | place: USA: Lake Erie, Ohio...
GGCCACGCAGTACCGCCTGCCGGTCAAGGTCTTCGTGCTCAACAACGAATGGATGGGCATGGTCCGCCAGTGGCAGGAACTGACCTATGAAAGCCGCTATTCGGAAAGCTATTCGGACAGCCTGCCTGATTTCGTGAAACTGGCCGAAGCCTATGGCTGGAAGGGCATCCGGATCGAGGACGAAAGCCAGCTCGATGCCGGGATCCAGGCGATGATCGACCATCCCGGCCCGGTTATCGTCGATTGCCTCGTCCACAAGGAAGCCAACTGCTTCCCGATGATCCCTAGCGGTGCAGCGCACACCGACATGATCCTCTATGGCGACCAGGTCGCCGGGACCATGGACGATGAAGCCAAGGCGCTGGTGTAAGGGGCAGGCCATGATGAAGATCAAGCACCAGGCGGCCGAGCGCCACGTCCTCGCCATTACCGTCGACAACGAAGCCGGCATCCTCGCCAAGATTGCCGGTCTGTTCACCGCGCGCGGCTATAATATCGATAGCCTGACCGTGGCTGACATTACCGAGAACCACTCGGTCAGCCGGATTACCATCGTCACCCACGGTCCGCCGGCGGTGATCGACCAGATCCACGCCCAGCTCGAGCGGCTGGTTCCCGTGCACAAGGTCGTCGATCTGACCGAGGCCGGCCCCCACGTCGAGCGCGAACTGGCGTTGGTCAAGGTCGCGGGCGTGGGCGAAGCACGGGTCGAGGCCCTGCGCCTGGCTGACGTGTTCCGCGCCAGCGTAGTCGATACCACGACCAGCAGCTTCATCTTCGAGCTGACCGGCGCACCGGACAAGATCGACCGTTTCGTTGGCCTGATGCGCGAGCTGGGGCTGGTCGAAGTTGGCCGCACCGGGGTGGTTGGCATGATGCGCGGGGCCGAAGCGGCTTAGCCGAAGAGCGAATAACTCATATACCGTCATCCCCGCGCAGGCGGGGACCCATCACCGGACGGTACAGCTTCACGAAGGCGCGGGAGATGGGTTCCCGCTTTCGCGGGAATGACGAACTGAGGGACTGACATGAAGGTTTACTACGACGCCGATTGCGACCTGAACCTGGTCACGGGCAAGAAGATCGCCGTGCTCGGCTATGGCTCGCAGGGCCACGCCCATGCGCAGAACCTGCGTGACAGCGGGGTCAAGGAAGTGGCGATTGCGCTGCGTCCCGGCTCGGCCAGCGCGCGCAAGGCCGAAGCCGCCGGCTTCAAGGTCCTGTCCAACGCCGAAGCGGCCAAGTGGGCCGACATCCTGATGATCCTGGCCCCGGATGAGCACCAGGCCGCGATCTGGGCCGACGATATCAAGGGCAACCTGCGCCCAGGTTCGGCCCTGGCCTTTGCCCACGGCCTCAACATCCACTTCGGCCTGATCGAAGCTCCGGCCGACATTGACGTGATCATGATCGCGCCGAAGGGCCCGGGTCACACCGTCCGCAGCGAATACCAGCGCGGCGGCGGCGTGCCGTGCCTTGTCGCGGTGCATCAGGATGCCACTGGCAATGCGCTCGATGTGGCGCTGGCCTATGCCTCGGGCGTTGGCGGCGGCCGTTCGGGCATCATCGAAACCAACTTCAAGGAAGAGTGCGAAACCGACCTGTTCGGTGAGCAGGCGGTGCTTTGCGGCGGGATCACCCATCTGATCCAGGCCGGGTTCGAAACCCTGGTCGAGGCCGGCTACGCCCCGGAAATGGCCTATTTCGAGTGCCTCCACGAAACCAAGCTGATCGTCGACCTGCTCTATGAAGGCGGCATCGCCAACATGCGCTACTCGATCAGCAACACGGCTGAATATGGCGATATCACCACTGGTCCGCGGATCATCACCGACGAAACCAAGGCCGAGATGAAGCGCGTGCTGGCCGATATCCAGTCGGGCCGGTTCGTGAAGAATTTCGTGCTCGACAACCGCGCCGGCCAGCCGGAACTCAAGGCAGCCCGCAAGGCCGCCGAAGCCCATCCGATCGAGCAGACCGGCGCCCGCCTGCGCGCCATGATGCCTTGGATCGGCGCGAACAAGCTGGTCGATCAGGACAAGAACTGATCGTTTACCCGCATCTGCTAGAAAATGGTGATGCCCGCTGCGTGACGACGCGTGGCGGGCATTGCCAGTTTTGAACCCGGGAGCCTATATCAAGGGTTACCCGCAGCATGGTGAGGGAACAGGAACTTGCATTCGCTCGCGAGCGGCAGGCCGAAATGAGTAATGGCCGTCTGTTTGGTGACTCGCTTAACCGGCGGGAAGCCTTGCGCCTGCTCAGCTATAGCTCGCTGTTGCTGACCGACCTGGCGGCGATCCAGGCCGGGTTTGCCATCGCGTCCCACTGGCGCGGCGCCTATTGGCTGCAACTTTATGGCTTCCCGATCTCGATCCTGTTCTGTGCCATTTATGCTTTCCTGGCCCTGAGCAGTGGCGCCGTGACGCGCGATGCCTTCGGCTCGCGCCTACGCTCGGCGATGCTGGGTGAGCGGACCTTGCTGATGGCAAGCGCGCTGTGCATTGCTTTCCTGTTCTTCCAGCCGCACGGGCTGACCCTCTCACGCCTGTCGCTGCTGACGGCAATCGTCCTGTCAGGCCTGTTTATCGGCATGGGGCGCATCCTGTTCCTCAGCCTGTTCCTGCAGAACCGCAACGAGTTCTGGACAAGCTGCGTGATGCTGACCGATGGCGCCCCGCCCCTGCCCGGCTCCACTGCCACTGTCATCGACGCCAGGGCCGAAGGCATCAATCCCGAGCGCGGCGATCCGGCGGTCGTGGCGCGGCTTGGCAATCTGCTGGCAGGCTATGACAAGGCTGTGGTGATCTGCGCTGACGGCGAGCGGGCCAATGCCTGGAGCCTTATGCTCAAGGCATTCGACATCAAGGCCGAAGTGGTGATGCCGGCAGGCCTGCCGATCGGCGCGATCGGGGTTGGCCGGATCGCTGACCGGCCGACGCTGATCGTCAACCGGGGCCAGCTCTCGCTCGCCAGCCGGATCAAGAAGCGGGTGGTAGACCTCCTGTTCTCGGCCGTCGCTCTGCTCATTCTGGCGCCCCTGCTCATCGCGGTCGCCATCGCGATCAAGCTGGACAGTCCGGGACCAGTGCTGTTCCGCCAGCTCCGGGTCGGTTACGGCAATCGTCCGTTCAAGATCTACAAGTTCCGCTCGCTGCGCCACGAAGCGACCGATCGGGATGGCAACAAGTCGGTCTCGGTCGGCGACAACCGGGTCACCCGCGTGGGCGCCTTCATTCGCAAGACCTCGATCGATGAGCTGCCGCAACTGTTCAACGTGCTGCTGGGCGACATGAGCCTGGTTGGCCCGCGCCCGCACGCCCTCGGCTCGCGCGCGGGTGAGAAGCTGTTCTGGGAAATCGACCCCAATTACTGGCAGCGACACGCGCTCAAGCCCGGGATCACCGGCCTCGCCCAGATCCGCGGGTTCCGGGGCGAGACCCAGGAACAGGAAGACCTGACCCAGCGGCTGAACTCGGACATCGAATATCTTGAGGGCTGGACGCTGTGGCGCGATTTCCGGATCATGATCGGCACGATCCGGGTGCTTGTCCACCACAAGGCGTTCTGACCGTGTCAGCCGCTGCGGCGCGGGTGCCGCTGTCCAATATCCGCCTGATTATCGGCTTTGCCGTAACCGTGGCGCTGCTTGGCGTCCTGGCACTCGCGTGGCAGCAGGGCCTGTTTGGCGATCCCAAGCGGATTGCGGGCGGTGAAGCGGCACGCCAGCACGAACTGGCGGTCCTTCCGGGCAAACCTGGTGCCGAGCCCGAAGTCCAGCCCTCGCTTGATCCGCTGACTGCGCTTAACCGGAATGCTGCCGTGCCCTTTGTCAAAGGCCCGATTACTCCGGCTCGGGCTTTCAAGTTTACCGGCTCGGCAGCCGACCGGCTTCAGGCGACCGAATGTCTGGCCCTGACGGCGATGGCTGAGGCCGGCGGCAGCGATCCGGGGCAACGCGCGGTGATCCAGGTGGTGCTCAACCGGGTCCGCCATCCCGCCTTTCCCCGGACGATCTGTGGCGTGGTCTTCCAGGGCTCAGAGCGCGCGACCGGCTGCCAGTTTACCTATACCTGCGATGGCTCGCTGGCGCGGCGCTATTCGGATGCAGCCTGGCAAGCGGCCCGCAAGCGCGCCCGCGAGGCACTCGATGGTTATGTCTTCAAGCCGGTAGGCCTGGCCACCCATTATCACACCAATTGGGTCTATCCCTACTGGAGCCCCAGCCTCGACAAGGTTGCGCAAGTCGATACGCATCTGTTCTTCCGCTGGCAGGGCTTCTGGGGAACGCCGGCGGCGGTTCGATCCAGGTATAGCGGCGGTGAACCGAACTTTACGGAACTGGTCAGCCGGGTGAAGGTAGCGGATCCAACCGCCAGCGAGGCGCCAATCGACGCTGCCAGCGAAGCGGCCGAGATTGCCAAGATCGGCAGTCTGGCCGCCGGCAAGAGCGCTGGCGAGCTGGTAATCCCGCACCCCGATGGCGGTGCCTTCCTGGTCGGCCTGAAGCCCGGAACAGGTGCTTCGGGCGCTGTCGCGATGGCGCGCCGCCTGTGCGGCGGAAATGGCTATTGCCGGGTCTTGGCCTGGGCCGATCGCAGCGCCGTACCGCGCGGCTACCCCGTGCCGCCGGGTGCGCGCAACCGGATGAGCATGAGCTACGTACTCGATGACCAGAACCGCGAGACGATCGAATTTGACTGTCAGGTGTTCAAGGGCATCCCGCCCGCTCAGTGCCGCGGCGGTCCCGAAGCGCTCCCCGTTGAGACAAAATAAGGGTTCGGCATTAAGTCAATCTTGACCATGCCAACCTAATCCTTCCCGCAAAGGGGGCGTTTCCGCGGATTTGCGGGATTTCAGACGGCCCTGGCGGAGGCAGATTTGAAACTTTGGACCGGGGAATTGGGATCGGCGCTGCGGCGTTACCGTGCCACGTTGGTCACGGTTGCCCTGCTCAGCGCCTTGCTGAACGTGCTGGTGCTGGCTGGATCGTTCTATCTGATGATGGTCTATGACTCGGTCCTGCCGAGCCATTCGCTGCCGACGCTTATCGGCCTGTTCACGCTGGTGACCATTGCCTATGGGTTCCAGGGCCTGTTCGAACATGGCCGAGGCAAGCTGCTGGCGAGTGTTGGTTCGCAGCTGGAACGTCAGCTCAGCCGCCGGGTCCAGCGCGCGATGAGTGACATGGTCCGCCTGGGCGGCAAGACTGACGGGGACGGCCTCGCCCCCATGCGCGATCTCGATCAGGTCCGCAGCTTCCTGGTCAGCACCGGGCCTGCAACCCTGCTCGACCTGCCGTGGATCCCCTTCTTCCTGGTCGTGCTGGGTATGCTGCATTACTGGCTCGGCCTGTTTGCACTGGCTGGTGCCATCGTTCTGATCGCGCTCGCCGTAGCGACCCATCGCATCGGGGTTGAGCCAACGCGCGAACTGGCCAGCCTGACGGCCGAACGCTCAAGCCAGGCCGAAAATGCGCTCCGTCACAGCGAAGTGCTGAGCGTGCTCGGCATGCGCGGCGCGATGGAGCGGCGTTGGCACATGATCAACCAAAGTTACCTGGCCGCGCAGGATCGTTTGTCCAATGCCGCTGGCAAGCTCGGCAGCTTCTCCAAGGTGTTCCGCCTGTTCCTGCAATCGGCGATCCTTTCGGTTGGCGCGCTGCTGGTGATTGACGGCAAGGCAAGCGGGGGCGTGATCTTTGCTGCGTCGCTGCTGTTTGGCCGCGCCCTCGCACCGGTCGATATGGCGATTGCCAACTGGCGGAGCTTCACGGCCACAAAGACCAGCTGGGGCCGCCTGAACGAATTGCTCGAAGCGATTCCGGAAGTTGCATCGAGCAATATCGCTCTGCCGCTGCCGCAGAACGAGCTGCGCCTCGAAGGGGTTCAGGCAGCTCCTCCCGGACACCCGATGCCATCCGTCAGCAACGTCGGCTTCGCCGTCGAAGCCGGTTCGGTGGTCGGTGTGATCGGTCCGAGCGGTGCCGGGAAATCGTCGCTGGCGCGGACCATCGTCGGTGCCTGGCTCCCGCGTCGCGGCTCGGTTCGGCTTGACGGTGCAACGATCGATCAGTGGCCGGCCGAGCGGCTCGGTGCCGCCATCGGCTATCTGCCCCAGTCGGTCGAACTGTTCGACGGGACCATTGCCGAGAACATCGCCCGCTTTGCAACCAATCCGGATTCGGATGCCGTGATCGAGGCGGCCAAGCTGGCCGGGGTGCACGAGATGATCGTGCGGATGCCGCTGGGCTACGAAACCCCGATCGGCCGCGATGGCTCCTGGCTCTCGGCCGGCCAGCGCCAGCGGGTCGGTCTGGCCCGCGCGCTCTATGGCAACCCGTTCCTGCTGGTGCTTGACGAGCCCAACTCCAACCTCGACCAGGAAGGTGAGGTCGCGCTCGAAGCGGCGATTGCACATGCGCGCGATCGTGGCTGCATCGTTATCGTCGTGGCCCACCGCCCGGCGATCCTGGCTCAGGCCACGCATGTCGTCCTGCTCCGCAATGGCCGAATGGAAGGCTTTGGCCCGCGCGACGAAGTTCTTGCCCCGCTTCTGCGCCAAGGTGACGGGCGGAAGTTGCCCGCCGCCGCATAAACACATACAAGGGATCGCACCCGGATGGACATGACACACCAGTTTCCCGCCTTGGAAACTGCCGCTCCCGAGCAGGCAGCAGAACCAGAGGGAGAACTGCGCCAGCAGACCCGGAAGATCATGTGGGGGATCGGCGTGCTCGTCCCCGTACTGCTGGCAGCGGCTACGCTGGTGCCGATCGGCGGCGCGGTGATCGGCCAGGGCCAGGTCGGCATGGAAAGCAGTGCCAAGCGCGTGAGCCATCCCAATGGCGGCGTGATCGCCTATCTGTTCGTCCGCAATGGCGACCGCGTAAAGGCCGGCGATCCGCTGCTGCGGTTCGACGATGGCGTGACCAGCGGCCAGTCCGAGATTTCAGCGCTCTCCGTCGACCAGCTCCTCGCCAAGCGTGCGCGACTGGAGGCTGAACAGCTTGGCGCTCCCGCAGTTCGGTTCCCCGAGGCGCTGGTCAACTCGACCTCGCCCGGGGCGAAGGAAGCGATGGAATATGAGCGCCGCCTGTTCTCACTGAAGCAGGTTGAGGAAGCCAGCTTGCGGGCTCAGCTCGGCGCGCGCGTAACCCAGTTGCAGCGAGAAATTTCCGGTTACCGGATCCAGATCGGCGCGCTCAACCAGCAAAGCGCATTGATCGAACCCGAACGCCAGGGCGTGAAGGAACTCTGGGATCGCGGCCTGGTGACGATCAGCCGCAAGAACGAGCTGGAGCGCGCGGCGGTTGACCTCAAGGGCAATGTCGGCGCGCTTTATGCCACGATCGCACAGACCGAGGCGCGGATCGGTGAAACCCGCCAGCAGATCCTGCTCCTCGGCCAGCAGCGCCGAGCCGATGCCGGAACCGAACTGGCCAGCGTCAATACCGCGCTGAACGAACAGCAAATGCGAAACCTTGCCGCAGCCGACAGCCAGAACCGCAGTGTCGTCAAGGCGGCCTATGCCGGGGTTGTCGAGAAGCTGGCTTTTACCGCGATTGGCGGCGTGGTTCGACCCGCCGAACCAATCATGGAAATCGTGCCGATTGACGATACGCTGATCGTCGAGGCAGCGATCTCGCCCGCCGATATCGAACAGGTCCAGGTTGGCCAGCCGGCACGAATCCGCTTCTCCACGATCAACTCGACCGCGACGCCTGAGATCGCCGGCAAGGTGTTCTATGTCGCCGCCGATCCAACCATGCGTGAGCGTGACGGCTCCAGCTTCTTCCCGGTGCGGGTGCGGATCGATGCCGAGATGCTCAAGCGCTATCCGGAATTGAAGCTGCGCCAGGGAATGCCGGCTGAGGCCTTCATTGAAACTGGCAGCCGCTCGATGCTGTCCTACCTGACCAAGCCGCTGCGCGATCAGTTCGCGCGTGCCTTCCGGGACAATTAGGGGCTTGATCGGCTGGCCCTGACTGGGCCAAGTCCCGACCGCAATGGCCAGTACTGCCGCCCGGACCAGAGTATTCCTGCGCGACGACGATGTCGGCGCCTGGACCCCGGCGCTCGCCCAGTTCATCGCCTGCTTTCGTGATCATGGCCTCCCGGTCAGTTATCAGGTGATCCCGGCGCTTCTGACCGATGAAGCCGCCAGCCACCTGCGCGCCATTCATCGCGACCAGCCAAACCTGTTCGAGTTCGGGCAGCACGGCCTTGCCCACGAAATGACCGTGGCGGGCAAGCGCTTGACCTGGGAGTTCGGGCGCGAGCGCGATCTGGCCACCCAGCAGCAGGTAATTGCCGCCGGCAAGGCAATCATGCAGGCCAAGCTGGGCCCGGCGTTTTGCCGCGCCGTCTTCACCCCGCCCCGCCATCGCTTCGATGGAAATACGGTCCGCGCGCTTCAAGCCGAGGGCTTTACCGTCCTGTCAGCCGCTGCCTACACCGATCCGCTGCGCCGCCTGGTCTATCGCCTCGGCCGTACGGCCGGATTGGGCACGCTGGGCAACCGCGGCATTGCCTATCACCCTGGCCTGCGGCCCGAGGCCCCCCTGCGCGAACTCTCGATCGCGGTGGCGGTAGACGACGGCGCCCCGGTGGAGCGCCGGGTTGAAGACGTTTTGGCTGAAATTGCCCAGGCGCGAAGCCACAGCGACATCGTCGGCCTGATGTTTCACCACCAGGCCTGGGACGGGGAGGCGGGAGCGCGCTTTCTGTGCGATCTCGCCAAGGCTCTGCAAGCGCTGCCTGACTGTGAGTTCACGCTGCTGTCGCGATTGGCGCAACCACCCGCGTAACAGTGGAAAAGCCGCCCCACGGCAGGTGATCTTGTCCGGTCAATGACCTAGCTTGTCCCACATTGGAACAGTCAGGGGGTCAGGTCGCGCCCCGCAGCTCGGGAACCGGGAACATGAAGCGTCCGCTTGCAGGTTTGCTAGCCTCCGCCGCAGCGGTGCCCGGTGCTTGGTTTCTGGTGAGTGCCGACGACACCACGCATGCGTTCCCCTCGGCGTCCGACCCTGAAGGCACTGACGAAAGCCAGTTGCGTGCCAGCCCGGCGGAGCGACTGGCAGCGGTGGAGCCAACTTTCGATCCCGCGCCCGTTCCAACCGAAGTAATCGAGCAGGCCCCTGCAGCGGCTCAGCTGCTGCCAGAAGCTCCGGTGCGCTTGGACGTTGAAATGACGTCGGCTGATTCAGAGCCAGCACCTTCGCTCGCCCCCGCCGCGCCGCCACCACCGACGTTTGCAGCAAGCACCAGATCCATGCCCCCCGCCCCGCCCTTGCCAACCTTTGTGGCTGAGCCGGTGATCCAGCCCCTGCCCACCACCCCAATGGTGGCCCGGCAGGACAAGCGCGAACCCAGCACGCCGCAGCTGGTCTTGACTACCGAAGCCAAGGTCGAAGCTCCGCCATCGCCATTGGCGGCACCTCATCGTGAGCTGGCTTTTACGGCCGAGCCAGTGGTTCAGCCGCTGCCGGCACCTGTGGTGGCGGCGAAGGCGGAGCAATCCAAGCCGATCGCCTCCGTCAAGCCCCCCGCCCCGGCACAAAAGCTAGTCAAATCTGAGCCGCCGGCGCTCCAGCCCTTGCCTGAACCTTCAAAGCCAGCGCCAATCCTCGCGGTAAAGGGGGCACCTGTTTCCGCATTTGCTGCAAGTAAACCCGTCACTGTGGAGCCCCAAGTCAAGCTGGCCCCGCTTGCCCGGCCACTGGCGCTGCAAGCCTCGGCCAAGCCAGCTAAAAAACCGGCAGCCGCGAAGCCAGCCTCAGCCCTTCCGGTGGTACAACCCGCCAAGCCGATCATGGTGGCGGCTGCGAGCGCGCCCGCACCGGCAATCCAAGCGCCGAAGGTTGTTTTGGCTCCCAAGCCAACCTCCCAACCAGCCAAGTCACTCGCACCCTCCGCACTTCAGCAGGCTTCCGCACCGCGGCCGCCGGTGGCCCCGCTCCCGGCTGCGGCCGTTCAGCTCCAGCAACCGCCCGCTCCGCCGCCCGCCGCAAAATTGCCGGTCGGTGAAGTGGTGCTGGCGGCCTATTCACCCGCACAGGCCCAGCCCGCCGCACCGGTATCGGCACCGGCGAAGGTGCGCAACGCACTGGTCGAATCGACTGCGGCAAGGACGGTTCCGGTGGGCGCTCCGGCCCCGGTGACCTATCCCGAGCCGGCCTTTGGTCCGCCCGAGGCGAAGTTCATCCCGGCAGCGTTTTCCTCGGTCGAACTACCGAACCAACCAGCCAGCCTCGGCGCGGCCAGCACCCTCGCCCAGGCCATTGCCTACAGCTATGAAACCAATCCGCGGCTGCTGGCAGAGCGGGCTTCGACCCGCGCCGCCGATCTGGGTTTCCCGGCCGCCCGGGCTGCTTTCGGCCCCCGGCTCGATGCCAGTGCCAGTCTGTCCTACACTCGCGATCGCGACGAGATCCTGCCAGGCAGCTTTCTCCGCCAGCAAGGTTGGAGCGACACGGCCAGCCTGATCCTCAGCCAGCCGCTACTGACTTTCGGCCGTTCCCAGGCCCGGGTTGGCCAGGCCGCCGCCAATATCGACTTCCGCCGGGAATCGCTGCGGCTGGTCCAGAACGAGGTCATGCTGGACGTGATCGGCGCCTATGTCGGCACCTTGCGTGAGGCTGGAGCTGTCACGATTGCGCGTGAGAATGTCGCCCTGCTGCAGCGCCAGCTCGAGGAATCGAACGCCCGCTTTGCCGTGCGCGAAATCACCCTGGCTGATGTCCAGCAGGTCGAAACGCGGCTGGCGCTTGGCCAGACCGTGCTGCTGGAAGCCCAGGCCAGGCTCGGCGAAATCCATGCGCGCTTTTACCGCGCGGTCGGTATGCCTCCCGGTGAACTGGCCCCGCCCGAGCCGCTGACCCTGCCGGTCAGCTCGCTGTCGGAAGCCTACTCGCTGGCAGACAACCAGAGCCCGCTGGTTCGTGCTGCTCAGGCTCGCGAGCGGATCTCGCGCGCCTTCCTGGCTGGCACCCGCGCGGAAGCCGCCCCGCGTGTCGATTTTCGCGGCTCGGCCGATTACGGCGCAATGTCGGACTATTCGCGCGATCTGCGCGGCACCCGCGTGCGCGGTACCGTGACGCTGTCGGTCCCGCTGTTCGACAGCGGCGCCCGCTTGGCCGAATCCGGCCAGGCTCGCGAAGCCAATTCGGCCGATCTGCAACTGATCGCCGCCGCCCAGCGTGACAGCCGCACCGCCGTCGCCACCGGCTGGAACAATGTCCTCGCTGCGCGGCTCTCGATCGATCACTACCGCCAGGCGGTCGAGAGTGCCCAGCGTGCTTATGAAAACGCCCAGCGCCAAGAGCGCGCCGGCATGCGCACCACGCTCGACGTGCTGGATCTAGCCCGCGATCTGCTTAACGTCCGCAACGCTTACAACGCGGCCCTAGCCGACGAATACCAGGCCCGAGCGACCCTGCTGGCCACGCTGGGCCAACTTGATCCGGACAAGATGTCGGACGGCATCAAGCTTTATGACCCGGCCGACCACTTCCGCAAGGTCAAGGGCAGAGGCGACATCCCGCTGCTGACGGGATCGCTCGCCGCGCTTGACGGGGTCATTCTGCCAAACCTCAAGGCCAACAAGCCCTCGACCGACGCGGCGGCCATGGTCGGGACGGCAGAGACTGTAACCGGGGATTAAAGTAGTTAAGGTTAACTTTGTAGACCGAAATACTACTTTCCGTCACAGTGAGAACATGCAAATAGCGGCCGGCGATCAGTCCGAACATCCAGCACCCGAAGTTACCGTGATCATCGTGAGCTACAACACTCGCGAGCTCACGCTCGCTGCCGTGCGGACACTGCTCGACAATAACCCGAGTCTGGCGATGCATGTAGTGGTTTGGGACAATGCGTCGGTCGATGGCAGCGCTGCTGCGGTTGCCGCCGCGTTCCCCTCAATCGAAGTTGTTGCCAACCCAGAGAACATCGGCTTTGCCGCTGCAAATAACCGCGTCGCTGCCGCTGCGGCTACGCCCTTTATCTGCTTGCTTAATCCCGATACCGAAACCCATTTCAACGCAATCAGCAATCTCCTGGCCTTTGCTAAAGCGCACCCTGAGGCTGGGATTGTGGGAGGGCGGACGGTATTTCGTGATGGGAGTCTGAACCCCGCTTCCTGTTGGCGTAAGATGACGCCATGGACCCTTTTTACGTCGACTTTCGGCTTAGCTAGGTTGTTCCCCAATTCGGACTTGTTCAACGCCGAAGCAATGGGCGGCTGGCGCCGTGACAGTGTACGTCATGTTGATATCGTTGTCGGCTGCCTCATGCTGGTCCCGACCGAACTGTGGCGCCGCTTAGGCGGGTTCGACGAGCGCTTCTTCATGTATGGCGAGGACGCGGATATCTGCCTGCGTGCCCGCGCGCTTGGTTATCGACCAATGATTACACCGGATGCGACGATTATGCATCTTGTCGGCGCATCCACCAAGCGCCATGCAGATAAGGTGTGTACGGTGATGCAGGCCAAGTCGACGTTGATCCGCCGCCATTGGCCGCAATGGTTAGTCTGGCTGGGACTGGCTCAGCTATGGTTATGGGCGCTGGTTCGGGGAATGTTGGCAAAGGTTCATCCCGATCCGGGCCAGCGTGACCGGCTAGGTCAGATCTGGCGTGAACGTCGTCGCTGGCTGTTGGGTTTTCCGGAAGTCCAGCTTTGATGAAGCCCAGAATTTTGCATCTGAGTGCCGATTATCCCGATCTGTTGCAGCGGGCAAAGACACGCGCGATCGCGGGTCTGGTTGAGGGTACCGCAGACGAGTTCGATCATCTGGTCATTTCGCTAAACCGCAAGGGCGGTCTTACCGGCGTGTTAAAGCAAGGTCAGGTGCTGCGGCACCGCTTTGACGGATCGGTTATGGCCATAGAATATGCTGCCCCGCCGGCTTCGATTGCCCTTACCGCGCCGATGCGAACGTTGGCCGTACAGCTTTGCAGGTATCTTAAGGACGTAAACTTCAAGCCCGATTTAATCCAGGCGCATAAACTGACCATAGAAGGTCTGCTGGC
>Ga0315909_10006639_pt1 | contig 13034 bp, 15 predicted proteins | sample LakEriMetagenome_11_FD_203527 | JGI IMG/M metagenome (GOLD analysis project Ga0315909, IMG submission 203527) | Freshwater fungal communities from buoy surface, Lake Erie, Ohio, United States - Buoy 2 MA125 | ecosystem: Environmental > Aquatic > Freshwater > Lake | place: USA: Lake Erie, Ohio...
GAAGTTATAATACTTGATGGATCTAATCCAATAAAAACAAACTTATTTAATCCACTATCTGCTTTTACTTGAAAAGCGTTATTAGCACTATCAGTAGCTCCATTAACATTAACTCTGCTGCTAAACGTAGCACTTGTACCAGATAATGCGCCAGTTAATGTCTTTGCGCCAGCAATTGTTTGTGTGCCAGTTGTTATTACACCTCTTGCACTTGCACTTGCATCAGGCAAATTAAATGTATGCGTAGTACCCGCCGAACTTATTCCAAAGTCAGTCCCCGTTGTACCCGTTGCAAATGTTTGCGTTGCTCCAGTTAATCCGTTTAAGCTAGTTATAGCCGCACTAATATAAGTAGGTGTCCAATTCTCCCACAAACTACTCGTACCATTAAATCTTAATAATTGCGCATTTGTCGGACTCGCTGCACTTACATCACTTATATTATCCAAAGCTAAATTCACCGCACCCGTAAAACCATTTACACTACTTACCGCATCGGTGTTATCAACTTTATCCCAAGTTGTGCCATTAAATATCGCCCAATCTCCTATTTTCCAATCGGTAATGCCATCAAGGTTAGTACTACCCGCAACACTTACCACATAATAATAACCTTTTGTACCCGTACCACTTGCAAGTGTCGGAGTGTTTGTTGATGCGTTCCAAGTACCTTGATAAGTAGCACCTCCAACTAAAGCAGAGATTTGGTTTTGCACTTTACCAAATGCCGTAAGCACGCTATCGGTTGCGGCAATTGTACCGCCACCACTTAAATTAAGACCAGTAAGAACGGTTGCTCTTACTCTAGGCTCTGTAAAATATATTGCCCCATTTTCTGGAACGGCAGCCGTATCTAAAGTTTGGAAAGTTTTATCTCCCCTATAATATTGTAAAGTAGTACCCGCCGTAATTGCAGGCTCCTTTGCATTAAATGTAGTCCAATCCGTACTTGTTAAATATCCATTCACGCTACTCGTAGCGGCGGGGATGCTAATCGTTCCGCTTGTATTTACAAGAGGCGAGCTAAATGTCAAAGCCGTTTGATAGCTTGTACTATCAAGCGACCCATCCCCTTTTAGGAACTGTGAGCTTGTACCACTCGCAATGTACTTTTGAAAGCGTTGATTGCCTCCGCTTCCTTTACCAATATAAAGATCATACGTGTCAGTAGTGAATAGAGGCTCGGCAAGTTGTCCTTGTGGAATTGTTGCCGCCGTACCTCTTTTTATCTTTAATGTATTTGCCATTTATATATTTTTACCAAGTTCCGTAATCGCCTATGCTCCATTCCCTATTAGCACTCAAGTCATACGCCACATCATTAATTGTCAATGTCCTTGCATTTGTAACGGGTGTAAAGCCAAGTGCCGTTGCTATGCTTTTACTCTCCCAAAGTGAGGTAGTTGTGTTATAAAATATACCGTCATTATTGGAAGGGCTTTGAGCCGCAACATTATGTAGTTCATCAAGCTCGTAACCGTTTTGTATCTTAACCTCTATCACACCCATCGTAGGATGTGATCTAACCACTACACCAATGTACACAATATGATCTGGTGCATAAGGCTTTGTAGATGTGTAAGCACCCGCAATAGTAGGGCTTAAATAAAGAGCCGTACCAACGGAGTATGCTTGCGTATCTAAGCTATTTATTCCACCAGCCACAATTACAAAGCCGTTGCTTTGATTGCTAATATCAGTTTGTACTACACCAAATGTCTGCGCACTTGTTATATCGCCAACGGCAAGTGCCTTTGTAACCGTAGGCAAGTTGCCTTGACCGCCGTTTATGTACACTACCGTACCTTTTGCGAGTGTAGCCCCCGTACTATTATACACCTCACGAACGAGTGTAAGAGCCTGGTTAATTGTGGTTGGGAAAGTAGCTAGTGTGCCATCCCCCTTTATATATTGTGCGCCCGTACCCGCAGCCGTTACTGCAAGCGTGCCATTGCTAGTTAAAGGCGAGTTACTAACCGTAAAAGCGGCTGGCATTGTTAATCCAACGCTAGTTAATCCCGTATCATAATCACTCCAAGATGTAGTGATTGTACCGCCATCTTGCTGCGTTAAAGTAAGTGTTTTAGTTGTAGTACCCGTAACACTTGCACTATTTATTTTATCGTTATATGCTTGATCCCAAGTAGCTTGCTCGGCATCAGTAGGTAAGCTATAACCAGCTCCATAAGTAACCGCTAAAGTACCACTACTTGTAAGTGGACTATTTGCAACACTAAAACCCGTAGGCATTGTAAGCCCTACGGATGTAAGATTTGTAGCCGCACCACTCGCACTATAATCCAAATTCACATAAACAGGGCTTGGATTTCCTCCACTAACCGTAATATTGGTTACATCATAAGTAACCTTTATCGTAGGTTGTGTTGAGCTATATGTAACTTTAATTAATATCATTATGATGTAACTTGTGTTTGAACTTCAACATAACCTTGCATCCAAGTATATTTATTACTTGAGATAGTTACTTCAAGTTCGTATGTATATTCACCCGCCGTATAAGTAGCCGTAGTAACTGGTGTCAAACTAACCTTTCTTGTGTAGTTATTAATTTGCACAAAATCAGCATTGAGCCACTCAATCATAACCGTACCACTAGTGTTCTTAGCTTGTAGCTTAAAGCTATAAGTAGATACATCTAGTGGATCGGTCTCACATTCATCCTCGTAAAAAGAGTAACTTATAACGTATGTATCACCCTTTTTAATGGGCTTCATGTTTAATTCACCTATCATGGCTTATCGGCTTTATCTTTTAATTCTAATTTAATTTCATTAAGAGCTTGCATAATTTCTTTGAACTGAATCGCAGTCTCGTCCTCTTTCTTTTCAAGAGTCTTTAGCCTAAGATCATGCTCTCTTAGCTTTATTTTCATATCGGTATAAAGGCGAATAGCACCGAGTCCGAATGCTATTGTTTGTATCCCTAAAACTAACCAGAAATTTGCTTCCATTTGCTATTAAAATTACATAATTTTTTACAATGCGATATATACCGCTTTTACTACTTTCCCGTTAAATGAGCTGCCAATACTTATAACAAAATTTGGCGATGTTCCAGTTACAGTGTAGTTGTAATACCAAGTGCCTTCTATGCCAACTGCTACGAGTTTAAAGGTAGCTGGGTTTCTACCAGTTATGTTACCGCTTGCTACGGTGTAGCTATCTACGGTTGTGATTTCAGTTAAAGGACCAGTTCCTTGAAGAGTAAAAGTATAAGTGGGTACGCCACCATAAGTTGAGTTTAATGTCAAATCTTGTATAAATGCAGAGAATTTATATACTTTATAATTCCCTTGAGGATCAATCATATCTAAATAACATACAAAACTTGTAGTGTCTAAACCTTCTATAAAATTATCAAAAAAAGTAATAGGTTGCATATTACTTTGAGACATTTTTATTAATCCACTACCAGATACAGTAAAACTTTCTCTTGCACTTATAAATTCTCTAAAAACACTATTTGTTTTAGGTGCTAATTCTAAAAAATCTTTATTAATAGTTATTGTAGAGTTTTTTGCACAAGCAAATGGATAAACATTACCACTTGCGTTTGTAACTGCTATAACTAACCCTTCTGTTTTTAATACATCAGCCATTATTGATATAAATATTTATCTTGGTAAGAATCATAAGTTAAAGGAGTATCAACTTGATAATCAAATGTTAAGTACCCTAATGTTAATTGTACCTCTAAAATATTACTATCAATCCACAAATTTAATGTGTCATTTGTGGCTAATGTAATACCAGGTTCGTTAAAGTAAGCATTAAACCCTTCTGGTAAATTATTTACATTTATAGTGTAAGTAGATATATTTGAACCATTTTTTTGTAAATATATATAAACTGTTGTAGGAGTTGAATTTACATAATTTACATATCCTCCTACTGTTGCTTCTATATCTACTGTAATTGTATTTGCACCAGTATATGTTAAAACATAAGATCCATTTATTGTAACATCTGCTGGTTCAGTAATTGTTAATGGAACATAGTTTGTTGAACTATATGTACCAGCTATTACTTCAGCTTCAAAATATTCTGTTACATCTTCACCTGCATCTTCTCCAGCGTTATATATTTCTTCTAATGTAGCTGACCATGTTGCATTTGCAAAATCAATTTCTTTTAAATTTAAAATTGCATATACTTTATTTGGATCATCATCTACAAATTTTATAGTATTAATTAATCCAATAGGTTGATTTGTATTAAATGCTAATCCATAAAAATTAGCATCAATTTTATTTCTATTAAATCTATTGTGTTCCCAATGTGCAACTGCGTTTTGTTTTCTAAAACTAAAACTTTCAGTGTTATATCTATACCTATACCAATCCGGATTTGTTAATGTAAGTCCATCTGTTTCAAATATAGAGCCTTTATATACTCTACTAACACCATCATCTAAATATATAGTTTCTTGATAATTATTTTTTAAATCATCTGATTTTGTAAATATTGATTGAACTCCAGTTATTCCTCTATTATTCATACCAGCAAATCTGGTATATAAATCAAATCTTAAATTTTTTAACCATTTTTCTTGTCCAGTAGTTGGAAAAGCATTTGTCATCCATAAAATAATATACAAACTACCACTATCTGGTAAAATATCTGTATCTATAGTATTTGTCATCCAATCAGTAGATTTAGGAACATCTGTTCCATCATAGTAATTAGAAAATTGTTTAAAATTTAATGTAAAAGAAGCATTTGACTGAAACCATTCACCTCTTTCATCTACTGTATAATTATTTGTATTACCAACTAAAAGTATTGCACCCCAAACATCATTATAAGCACCACCAGATGGGTCTAATTTATATCTATGATCTATAGACATTGTAAATTTTTCACCTGCTAAAACTGGTATTGCACAACTTTTCATATATCTATATTCAGATGCGCCTTGTGGTATAGAAACATAATTTTCTTCTAAATTTCCATTTGCATCAAATATTTCATTTCTAAGCAATGATCCAGATGTAGGAGTAGTTGGAGAGTTTATTACTGTTCCAGCATAATAATTCCAATCTATAACATTATATGTTTTTAATAATGATGTATTTGTAACAATACTACCCCTAGAAAATGATTGATTACATACAATTTCATTAAATTGATTGTAATCAAATTGTATTGTATCTTTTTTGGTTCTTCTTCTTATGAACCTAATCATTTCTGGTGATATAGGTTTTACCTCTGAATTTATACCAACTTCAATATCATATCTAGTATTTATAGAGCTTCTTGTTCCTATAACAGATCTATATCCTCTTAGATTGTCATTAAATGATATAAACATATCTTCTAATCTTACTATAAACCAATATCCTTTATACATGAATATTGTTTGATTAAAAGCTCTATTTATTTTTTCAATTACTGTATAACAATCATCATAAAATTGATCTTGTAATTGAAATGTTTTGGCAGAAATTTTACATTGATCAAGCGGGCTTGTATTTGAAGCATCGCTCATTACATCATTATATAAATTATTAATAATACTATGAGTTCCAAAAGATTGTACAGTATTTTGCATTGCATAACCCAATAAATCAATTGGAGTAACTGTGCCAGTTATTTCATTACCATTATTATTTAATTGTATATTTTTTAAATATCCAAAACCTTCAGATGCAGTAATCGTAATAAAATGATTTGTATCTACCCATGTTTCTTGAAAATCATCTTGTAGTAAATACCCATACCAATATGGAGTATTTAAATCTATATATGTAAATATTACTAATATATCAGTATCTTGATTAGCTAAAAAATTATCTATTGAAACCCCAGATGCTGACGCCAAAATTTCAATTTCTGCAAGTTGAGGCCTTATTGGTTTAAATAAATCTTCATCTGTATTAAATTCTCTTAATACAAAAGGTCTTTCACCGCCAGTTAATTCAATAACAGAGCCAGTATAACCTTCATATAATAATTGTACTCTTGCATCATGCCCATCAAGAGTTTTAAAGTTTATTCTATATTTTTCGCTTCTAGCCAACTCTATTTATTGTTGAATTTGTTCTATTTAAAACTCCTACTAAATCACTTCCTCTTTGTACAAATACTACTTGTCCACTTATACCCATAGCACCACCCATTCCACCAAAATTAGCTTGACCTCCAGTATCTGCTAAATAATCACCTAATGTGCTTGTACTAAATCCTTGTAATAATTTAGAAACACCAGCACCAGATCCAGGTGCTAGTATATTTGCTAAAACACTTGCAATAGCAGTAGTAACAAGTTCTGATGCTATTCTTTTTAATACATCAATAACTATTTGACCAAATTCTTGCCAAGAGGCTTTACCTTTTGTAAGAAGTATATCAAATAATCTTGTTAATGGTTCTTGTATTAACCCCCTAATTGTATTATTTATCTGATTAGCTCTTTTATTAACAGATTTAGTTAATTCACTTAAATATTGATCATATAATTTTATATCTTCTTTACTAGGTGCAAAAGGACTTTTAAGATTATTTATTGGCCCCCCTACATCTGGTACTGCTATTCTTATTCTTTTTGCTAATTCTATATTATCTTGACTTAATTTATTTGTTTCTTTCAGAAATTTAATAAATTCATCAGATCTAGCTGGTAATTTTTGAAATAGATCCTTATATTCATCTTTTACTTTTTTAATTTTTACTGGATCTAAAACTGTATTATCTAAATTAGTTAAAGTTAATTCTGTAAATATATTTTTTAAATCATTTATTCTTGATCTTAAATCAGATACTATTTTAGCTTGATCTAAATATTTTTGATTTACTAATCCAGTTGCAGCCCCTCTTGCATCTTCAGCTAATGCAAATTTTGTTAAAGCACCACCAAAATCAGTAACACTATTTATATTTGCTTTTGTTAAATCATTAACTCTTTTATATTCAGCTGGTAAATTTTTAACAATATCTAATAAAGCTCTATTTTGCTTATTAAATTCTTTTGTTGTTTCTACAATCTCATCTTCATATCCCTTAGCTAATGCTTGATTTAAAATTGACTGAGTATATTTATCAGTCAACTCTGTAAGTGTTTTTAATCCATCACCCTTTAAACTTAAACTGCCAAAATAATCATCAGATACTTGCTTAAGTTGTTGTAATGCTAAAGTTTTATTTTTATAACTTGTTGAAGTGTCTAATAAAACTTTTGATAATGTTTGTACTTTTAATATTTGACCTTCTACACTAGCAGTTGCTTGATCAGTTATATCCTCTGATGATTTAGCATTTTTATTAAAATCCTCGTATGATTTTGCTAGATCTTCAAATTTCTTTTTAGTTAAATCTACTTTTCCAAATAATGAATCAAACGCATTACCTATACTTCCATATTTTTGAACAAGTACAGTTACGGCAGAAGTAATGGCACTAAAAGCAAAAAATAAACCTGCTGGTCCTATTAACTGACCAGCTAATGCTTTTACTGCATTTGTAGCACCTCCAGATTCTGTTGATAATTCTTGAAATGATTTAACTAAAAAAGGCAAGTTATTTTGAATACCTATAAATCCATAAGGTAAATCTTGAACAACTAAACTAAGATTAGTCAATGCAGTTCTTGATGTCTTAGCAAATGTTTCTATTTGCTTACCAACTTCTAATAAATTCGTTTGACCCCGTACTTCAAGACTCATTACTTAATCTTTTAAATATATCTCTATATTCTTGTTCATTTACAATTTCATTTTCATCGCCTGGCAATTCCCAAAGAGCTTCTGGTGTTTTGGGAGATGTTTTTGGATCTCCCATCAACTTTACCATTGTAAACATAAGCATTCTTGTTTGCTTATATGTATCTACTTTTTTAGCTTGATAACCTTTTAACATTAATGAAAAATGTCTAGGAGATATGCTAAAAAACTCATTAGGCATTAATCCAAGTTCACCAAATGCAAACTCTTCTATTTCTTCCCACGAGAATTCTTTTTTTTTGATCCATCACTTACTTTACTTTGTATAAATTCAGATGATGCCCAAATTTCTATTATAGATCCTATCTCTTTCATAACATCTTGATTTAAAATGTTAATTTCAACAAAATCTACAAAATCCTCAAAGGTATATTTTTGCTCTTGATCTTTTATTATACAATTATTATAATAACCACTGTATAATATATGAGCAATTCCAATTTCAGTTATTTGATTATTAGTGAAAGATGTTCCTTCTACAAACTTACCTTCAGATAAATATCTAAATGAAGCCATCCCAAATTTAAGTCCAATCTTTTCACCATCAATAGTAATAGTAGTATAATTCATAATTAAACAGTTACGTCAATTGTGCCAGTAGAAGCAATTGTCCCAGAGAAGTTTATAAACTCGGTTGTAGCTTGGTTGAAAGTCAATGATGTGATATAACCAGCAAATTGATGGTAATATGCAGCACCAGTGCTTGAGCCAGTTACGGTTGGATTTTGAACTCTAACTGTAACAAGTGTTTTGTTAGCAAATGCTGAAAGCAATGAGTTGTAAGATACTTGAGATACAGTAGGAGCGGTTTCGCAAATTGCATCAAAATCCAAACTCATTTGTGGCTCACCTACCGCAGTAAGAACTCCACAGTTTGTTTGATCGGTGGTAGAATCTACTGTTGAATTAACAGAAGATGTACGCAAACACACGAGATTTTTATATGACGTTCCACCAGCTACGTCAATCTCGATGTTTTGTAAAGAACCTTGTACTTGTGCCATTGTTGTTTTATTTTTGGTTTACTAAATTGTTTATTGTTATAATTTTTCTTATAATAAAATTCTGTTCATTATATATACTTAAATATCTTGATCCAGTTCTTGACATAGCAAAAATTTGAAAATCAGAATCTCCTATATCTTGTATTCCAGTTGTTGGTATTAGTAAAGTTAATATTTGATTAGCAATATTATCTACAACACTATTATCTTGTGTCATATATTGTTCACTAAAAATATCAATGTTGACATCAACATTTGATGTAAAACTTTGATTTGTATTTTGAGCAGATTCGTTTATTTCTTCTATAACAACATAATTTTTTGGAGGTGTTTTAAATGAATTATTACCATAAACTGGTACATTTTGACCATTATATGTAATAAAGCCATTTAATTTATTTAAATATGCAGTTCGTATGTTATTACTACAATCTTTCATTTCTGTCTAATATTCTTTGCATATTTGAAATTAATACCCTCATCCATGATGTAAAAGTAGGATAAAAATATGGAGAAGGCCTTAACCATCCCCTTCCATTTTTATAATATTCTTTTGCTAAAGTTTGCCATTCCTTATCTTTTCCAGGATATTGTGGAAAATATCTACCAGTTCCAAATTCAATATAAGCGGGTAAGGCTTGTTTTGGATTTTGTGGATCTGAACCTCTTCCAGCTATTAAACTATAATCTAACGTTTTATTTTTTTTATACCTAATTGAAGATCTAATATCACTATATTCTGGCTTATCTTTTGGGTTTTCTGGATTAGGAAAAATTTGTTTAGCAGTTGTGGTCATATTAACAAAAGCAGCTTCCATTTCATTATCTAATTCTACAACAATTTTGTCATAATAATTGTCAAGATTAGACAGCATTTTATCTAGCCCTATTATTTGAAATTTAGCTGATGGCCTTGCCATTATATTACTACTTTTTTATATTGATGATAATTTAAGCCATCCCAGTTAGGATATGCTTGTAAAAGCCCATCTCTGCCATCACCTTGGAATTTCTTACCTCTATTCTCATATTGCCATGTAGTCAATGTAAGAATATCTGTTGCAATATCCTCTGGTACTGCACTATAACCACTCTGGTATTGCACCTCATAGTTTCCTTGAGTATAAAGCCACAATTTACCAGCAATTACCTCATAGTCATCATTCTTAGTAAGTGATTCCCAGCTATTTATGCCAGTTTTTATCTTAACACTATCAATGCAAATAACTGGTCCGTAAGGTAAATCTACCATCCAAACACTTGGCTCATAGCCAGTTGTCTGAATATAGCTTTTAAGTAGTTTATTTACAAACGCAACACCAGTTATCTTCTCAATATGTACTCTTGATGCATTAATTAATGATTGTATTAAAGTATCATCTGATGTATAATCAATTCGCATCCAATTCTTTGCGTCAGTTAAGCTCACTGGTTCAACGACCCCATCAGCTAAGATCGCCGTTCCGTTTATATATATCGCCATACTTACTTATATTTATTAACCATTTCTCTGAACCAGGCCTCAAACTCATCAAGCGTTTTTCTCGGGTCATGCTCTCTTGATCTCTCTTTTGCTTTTTTGGATGCCTCACTATATTTTTTGGCATCATCCAGTTCAGTAATTGCCTTAACCCAGCTTTTAATATCATTCCTATCCTTTATAAATATGCCCGCTTTCCCACAGTTTTCAACCAACCCTTCGGCCATTGTGCTTATAACTGGAATACCAGAGCAATAAGCCTCCGTTGCCGTTCTGCCCCAACTCTCGTAATCACTTGGCATTAGTAGTATCCTAGTTTGCTTGTAGTATTGCGCAATATCTGGCGTATTAGGCACTAATTTTAAATTTGGAAGGTTAGCATCCATTTGAGGATCATAGCTCCCTAAAACGCCTAAAAACCGCTTATTTGGCAATGCACGAGCAATCTCTTCAAATATCTTACCGCCTTTGTTCTCGTTAGTGTTAATCAGTGTTATGTACTCGTTCTTCGCTGGGTCAATCTTTAGGTCATAAATCCGATAGTCAACGGGAGGCGTTAGTATAAAGTTATCCCATTTGTAATTTAATTTCTCTTTTAGCCATAAAGAGTTATACACAACGTGTTGATTGCGTTCTGCGTTAATGATTTCGGGGTAAGGATGGCTATTATGTATAAGATGAAATACGGGTTTTTTATAAAGTTTAGCAGCTCCTATTGTCCACCTTGTGTAGTCCAAATGAGTAAAAACGGCATCGCTCCAACGCATTAAATTGTCAACTACGTTCTCATTTGGCGGAAAAACATCAATGCCATCAAAAACATAATTATTTTTAATTCGATATTTATTTGCTTGATGCAAAAGCACTCTTATATTATGTCCTTTGCTTTGCAAATGTTTGTGAATGTGATGTATCATCCATTCTGCGCCACAATTATGCTGAGGAGGATAAAGATGTATCGAAGCTACAATATTCATAGTATTTTATTTGCGGATCCATCAAAGATATTTGTATAATCTGCATGATGATTCCATAGTGGAGAGTAATGTGGTTTTTGCCAAGCTATCATCGGAGAGATGATAAAACTTTTTAAATTAGGTTGTATATATCGTAAAAGCCAGTCATCAAACATATGTGTCATGTCATCGTACTGCTCACATAATTTTTTTGGATTGTTGTATAAAACGGCATGGGTTGTCCAAGCTCCGTTTACCTTATATAGATTATCTGAATATCTAAAATATTCGCCAATGATATTGGCTCCTAAATAACAAAGCTCCCAATCGCTAGGGAGTTGTGAAATTGCTGCATGAAAGTGATCACATTTTCTTATCTCAACATCATCCTCAAACATCATAAGAACATCATCGCATGATGTTATAATGTCTTTCATTGATAAATTAAAACTTGTCTTTGGATTTTCATGCTTTATAGCGTAATAAGCCTCAGCATTATATCCTAATTTGGAAACTTCTCTTTTTGCTTGTATTAAGCGATCAGTTTCATTTAGGGTAGTAAGTATTTTTATTTGCATAGTAAAAAAAAGGGAGACTTACGGGTCTCCCAATATTTAAGATAAATAAACCTTAGATGTTTCCGTAGATACAAGCTGAAGGTTGGAATTGCATCAAATCGCAACGAGCTTCGCAACGGAAAGTGATCAAGTTTTTGATGAAATCATCTTGATCGAATTCAGTTGAACGAACTGCAAGTCCACTCTGTTGAGCAATAGAGAATTTGGTAGAATCCATTACATATGCCTTACCGGTTGTAACCAAGCTATGAGGAATAACTGGAATACCCATCATTCTGATATTACCTTGGTTATCAATTGTGATACCACCAGGTACAGAGTAAGAACCACCAGAAGGAACGGTTTTCAAAACGTTAGCCCAACCAGCAAATGTGGTAAGGATCAAGTTTGCTTGCCAGTTAGCAGCACCGAGTTGTGCAACATAATCAACGAACTTCTCAGCAGTGTTAGCACCACTAGATACACCAGCAGTTCCGCTAGAAGCGAGGTCGTTCAAGTAATATGTATCTTCTGCTCTTTGGAAATCTTCAATCAAAGATTGCTGCAAATAGCTATTCAAGAAAGGAAGATCATCAACCATTTGGCGAGATACCTTTACATAACCAGCGATGAATTGCAACACTTTGTTTACAACTGTTACATCGTAATCCAATTGTGCTTTAGCAGAACCTTCAGTTTGCTTACCGAAAGAACCTTCACCAACTGGAGTGTTTCCACGAGGGAAAGATACTGAACCAGTTGAAACTGGGATGATGTTGAATACACTTCTCAAGTGTGGGTTAACGAAAGCACGAAGTGCTGGAGAATTGATGTAAGAAACATAAGGGTTACCAGTCAAGTTAACCGCTTCTGTCATAACACCAACTGCTTTAAGGTCAAGTTCAAAATTGAAACCTTTACCATTTGATCTAACTGCTTCTTTGATTGAATCGTAACCTTTTACGATAGCTTCACCAATTGCAGATTTGATCTCATTGATGTGTTCATTGTAAGATTGTGCAACCTTTTTGTTTTCAGTAGCACCAATTTTACCGAAAGCAGCTTTAGCAGCAAGAACTTCTTCTCTTGCTTCAGCTACACTTTTGTTGTTTTTTGCGAGTTGCTCGTTGATAGCCTCAACTTTGCTTTCGAAAGCCTTAGCAGCTTTCTCAGTAGCAGCAGCAACTTCAGCTTTCTGCTCGGCCATTTTGGCTTCGAGAGCAGCTTCAAATGTTTTAATGTCGCTCATTTTGTTAATTTAAAATTTGTTTATAATATTTATTAAAGACTCAACTGGAA
>Ga0315909_10006641_pt1 | contig 13033 bp, 13 predicted proteins | sample LakEriMetagenome_11_FD_203527 | JGI IMG/M metagenome (GOLD analysis project Ga0315909, IMG submission 203527) | Freshwater fungal communities from buoy surface, Lake Erie, Ohio, United States - Buoy 2 MA125 | ecosystem: Environmental > Aquatic > Freshwater > Lake | place: USA: Lake Erie, Ohio...
ACTGTGACCCTAAAAACTGGGGAAAAACAGGATTTTACGGAGAGACAAGACGAAAATTAGAATGGTATTGTGAGAACAAGGAAAAATATTCCGGTCACGTAATTTGTTTTGATAAAGGTGGATGGCATATGAATTTTGGTATTTTAAAATCGTTCTACGACACATACGGTTCAATGATTTAAAAGTAATTTTTCAATTGCCAATATATTTATATATAAAATAATTTTTTAAATTAAAAAAAATGGGAAAACTAAAACCAATTGGTAGTGAAAAACTACAAGGAATGGATAAAATCAAACGTATGATACAGATTGCGACATATAATGAAAATATTCCTAATCCTGTAAATGAAACATCTTCTAAAGAATATAATATATTATTACCTGATGGTAAAAAATATTTTATAATTAAAGAAAAGGTAGGATATGTTATTAAAAAAGGTATTAATGAATCGACTTCTGATTATATTGAGCCAATGAAAGGAAGAAAATATTATCCATCATTTTCTCAAGCATATAAAAGACTTAATTTAATTACTAAGGAAATTAACTTACTTGAAGGTTACGATAAAAATATTTCATTATTCAACGAAAGTAATGATGATGAAATAAAATATTATCTGAAAACTCAAACTAATGAACAAGATGTACCGGCCGAATCACCTGCACCGGCTCCTGCTCCTGCACCATCTCCCGCACCTGCACCTGCACCGTCTCCTGAGCCATCTCCAGAAATGGAGACATCTGATGATGAATCTCTTGATATGGATGGTATGGAAGACGAACCAATCGGAGGTGAAGAAGACAATGAAGAAGAAGTGTCTTTCAAATCAATTCAAAAATTGACAGGTAAATTGGCTCAAAAATTGAGAGAGTTAATGGGTAATGAAGATGAAGAAATTTCATCTAAAGATAAAAAATATGTTATTAACTCAATTCTTTCAGCTATAGATTTAGAATCTATGGAAGAAGACGATAAAGAAGATATTATTGACAAATTAGAAGGTGATGAAGAAATGGAAAGTTCTGAAGAACCTTCTCAAGGTGAGGAAGATATGGATTTTTCTGATGAAATGGCCGACCAAGAAATTGGTGGTGAAGACATGGGTCAAGAATCTACACCACCACCAGCTCCAACAGAAATGGGTGAAATGTATGACAATGAAGATGACTTTACTCCTCACAGACCAAGATTTAGAAACAAAGTTGGACATAGAGGAATGAATAGTGATAATGTATTTGATGAGATGTTCAATGAATCAAAGATTGATAAAGTTTTAGAAAAATATTTTGAACCAAAAATTAAAAACCAAGTTAAATTAACTTCACAACTTGAAAAAATTTCTGAAACAACTTTACAAGAATCATCCGCAAAAAGTTTTGTGAATAAATTCCCATCGGCAAAATTGATTGGTAAAAATAAATTAGGTAATATTATTTTTGAAACAGATAAAGGAAGAAAAGGTATAACACCAAAAGGAACTATCCTATAATGTATTTAATTTATGTTAATGAATTAGGGCCAAACTATAAAGGAGATAATATTTACGAATTTATCTTCTCTAAAAGTTTGGAAAATGTGTGGGGAGATTCTTGGGAATCAAAACCTGCAAATGGTTATCCATTACCACCTGATTTAGAACATATAGACAAAGTTGGAGTTTTGAAGAATGACATAATTTCATTGTCAGTAATTCAAAACTCCGATTATTTTTCAATGACTGATGCACAAGACGGTGTTATAGCATTGGGTTGGGAAAACGAGTCAGAAAATATTAATTTTGACTTAAAACAAAGATTAGTTTTTAGGTTTGGAGAAACTGAAGAATCTGTAAAAAATAAACTTTATGAAAGAGACATAGTTCTTGAATTTGAAAAAAAAGTTTTTTATGAACAATAGCAATAAAATATTAAGTTTGATTAATCACGGATTTAGTGGTTCTCTTATTTCTGAATTAAATGAGAACCAAATAAATTCTTTACATAAAAGATTAGTTGAAGCAAAAAAAGAAAATAAGGAAGCTGTAACTACTAATGTACAACAAACAACGTACAGTCAAGGAGAAGCTAAAGGTAAAAGTTTTGTAGGTAAAACCACAATTAATCCTGATTTGTCAGTAACAGTAACTAAAGAAGATGCTAATCCTGATGATAGCCCATTTGAAAAAGATATGGAACAAGATTATACAGGACAAGAGGGACCTCATGACGCAAGTGATGAAGCTCCTGATGGTATGGATGATGATTCTGATAATAATAGAAGTATGGTAGGTCAAACTGAGTCTGAAATTAAAGAAAAGTTTGAATCAAAATCACAACAAAAACTGTTTTGGGCAAAATGTGGTGATGGTAAAACAAAAGAACAAAAAAAATGGTGTAAAATGGCTAAAGAGTTTTCTGACTCAACAAGTAAGAAACAATTTAAAACAATGCCTGAAAAGATACATCCTGAAAAAACAGTTAAAGTTAAAAAAGAAAATAAAGAAGGTTATTTAGATATGGTTGGAAAAGCTATGAATAAAAATATGTCAAATAAAATTTCTGATATTAAACCAGGATTAAAATGGGAAAGTCAGTTAGAAAATAAAATAGGAACTTTGGTGGAAAAACACATTTATCCAAAAATTTCTAAAAAAGATTTATTAGAAACTATCAAACGTAAGATGGTTAATGAAGCGGGTAAAGAAGTTGAAACTCCTGTGAAGCCAGGTGTGGACACTCCTTCAAAACCAAAACCTGGTACTCCATATCAACCAAAACACCAACCAGCTCCAAAGGCGGGTAAAGAAGTTGAGACACCTGTTAAACCGGGTGTGGATACACCATCAAAACCAAAACCTGGTACTCCATATCAACCAAAACATCAACCAGCTCCAAAAGCACAAAAGGGAAAATTACCTTCTTGGTTGTCATTTAAATCAATCGGTATTAATTTAAAATAATATGAGCGCAAATTACAATTACGAGACAGTTTTTAAGATTAAAAATAAATTGGAAAAAAAATCTTTGAACGAAGGTTTAAGTAAGAACGAAAAAATTCTTTTGGAATCGGTGTATGAAGCACTGAATGAGGCTCCGATTGATTACGAAGGTCCTGAAAGAATGGAACCTGGTATTGAAAGAAAAATCACTCAAAAACAAACTCCGTACAAGGAACATCCAAGTTTACCAATAGGTGACAGAGATTTTATTGAATTAATTTCATCTAAGAGATTTAAAGATTCGGTAGATAAGGTTAGAAGAGTTATGGGTAACACTAGTGCTATTCAAGGACCAAATCCTATGATGGGATTAATGATGACAGTTATGCAATCGTTACAACAAATTGTTTCGATTCAAATGAATAATAAAGAAGAATTAGAAAAGTTGGCAGTTGATTTAGTTGTAAAAGAATTAGGAATTCCTGAAGGAAGTTTACAATTTGATGCTCAACTTGTGATGCAACCTATGAGTTCTGCTGAAGGAATGAAATCTCAACCTAAAATGCCATCAGAACAAGAGATTGAAGAATTCATTGGTGATGTTGAAATTTTTAATTTAGAAAGAGCTAAAAGAAGATTTATTAATTCTTTAATTCAAGGAGCAGCGTTTAAGGGTGGTCACATGTTTAATTTAGTTTCAAGTGAACTTGAAGAGATTGACCCAAGATTAATGAACTTATATACTGTTTCACAAGCTTTAATGGAACACGCATATTGGTTATTCCCTGATATGGAAGGTATGGCTGGTAGTGGTGAAGGTCAAATGGGTCAAGAAGAAGTTGATACCGAAACTGACCCACCAACAGTAAGAGCTAAAGCGTTAACTTTCCCATTGTTAGTTCATGAATTAGTTAAAGGTGTTTATGAAGTATTTGGTACACATGGTTTACCTGATGACCCTAAAGCTGCCGAGATGGTAATGGGGATGGAAGACACTCTACCATCTGAAATATGGGATTCAAGATTAGGTCCAGTATTTTGGGAGAAGTTTCAAGAGGCATATCCATTAGAACTTTTTGAAGACGATATGAAACATATTCAACACCATTTATTTTTCAGATTTTCTAAATTAGATGCTGAACAATTCTTTAGAGTTAGTAAAGCTATTTTATCTGGAAATTCTGAAGGTATGGCGTTCATCCAAAGATTGGTTGACGAAATTGTTTCTGACTTGAAGAAACAAGAATATGAAGATACTATGAAACAATATGGTTCTGACGACGATGACGATTTTGACGATATTGATATATCAAGTTTAGGATTTTAAAAAACAAACCCCTCAATTGAGGGGTTTCTTATTTATAGACCATTATTATATTTATTAATAAAGGTATGACAAAAGAACAAGTAATGATTGAGTATGTAAGATGTATGAGAGATACACCTTACGCTCTGAAAACATATTTACAAACTTACGACAACACTGTTTCGAAATATGTTCCATTGGAACTTTTTCCTGACCAAATTAGTTTGTTACAAGATTATGAAGAACATAACGAAAATATTGCGTTAAAGTATAGACAAGCAGGGGTTTCTACGGTTACCGCCGCTTGGGTTTCAAAAAAATTAGCATTCGCTAAAAAAATAAAACCAGAAAAAATTCTGATTATCGCCAATAAGTTAGATACTTCTTTGGAGATGGCTAACAAAATTAGAGCATTTGTTGGACAATGGCCTGATTGGGTTGGTATTGGTTTTGCAACTGAAAAAAATTCACAAAAACATTATAAATTAAATAATGGATGTGAGGTTAAGGCGGTTGCAACATCTAAAGATGCTTTGAGAGGTTTCACTCCAACTATATTAATATTTGACGAAGCCGCCTTCATTGAGGCAGACAGTGATTTTTGGGCAGCTTGTATGGCGTCTCTTTCTACGGGTGGTAAAGTTATAGTGGTATCGACACCTAATGGATACGACGCGATATATTATGAAATATATGACCAAGCAAACAGAAATATGAATGATTTTAAAATTTCTGAAATGTATTGGTATCGTGACCCAAGATATACAAAAGATTTATATATGGTTAAGACAAAGGATATTATTCATTATCTTTTGAACAAAGAAGAATATACCCTTAATGATATTATTAGTTGGGAACCAATACCATTTTCTGATAGAAATTATAATGATTTAAAAAAAATTATTGACGACGGTTACAAACCATGTTCATCTTGGTTTGAAAGTATGGTAAAAAAACTTAAATATGACAAACGTAAAGTTTCTCAGGAGTTAGAATGTAACTTTTTAGGTTCGGGGGATAACGTATTTGATTCTAATATGATGCAAAATATTAGAGAGAATATGATTCGTGAACCACAAAACAAAATGATGGGAAATTCTTTGTGGATATGGAAAGAACCTGTATTAGGTCACAAATATATTATGGGTGTTGACGTATCTCGTGGTGATAGTGAGGATTTTAGTTCTTTCCAAATCATTGACTTTGACGAGAGAGAACAGGTTGCAGAATTTGTGGGAAAACTTCCACCTGATACTATGGCTGAAATATGTTATAAATGGGCAAATATGTATTCTTGTTTTATTGTGATAGATATCACCGGAGGTATGGGAGTTTCTACTTCAAGAAAGTTACAAGAAATGGGTTATAAAGATTTATATGTGGATGGTGTTGACACTGCTAATAAATGGAAATACGACCCAAAGGCTACTGAAAAAATTCCTGGTATTAATTTTAATAATAAACGTGTTCAAATAATTGCATCGTTTGAAGAAGCGATGAGACATGAATTTAAAATTTATAGTTCAAGATTGTTTAACGAAATGAATACGTTTATTTATATCAATGGACGACCAGACCACCAAAAAGGACAACATGATGACTTGATTATGTCAGTTGCAATGGCTTGTTATGTCGCCGAATCTTCATTTACAAATTTGAAAAAAGTTACAGAACAAACAAAGGCGATGTTGGATTCATGGAGCGTATCGAATAATGATAATGTAAGTAAGCAGATTGAATTCAATCCTGTCATTCCTAATAACACAAAAAATTTACAAAGTTTAGGTAGAGAAAATATTTCAAAAGAAGAATACTTAAAGTACGGTTGGTTATTTGGTGTTAGATAATATTTATATAAAAAATAGTTATGGGATACTTTGAAAACAGAAAAAAAAGTGGCGAAATTTTTGCCGGTAGTAAATTAAATGTTCCAGGTCAAGGTATTAAATCAGTGAGACCTGGTGGTAATACCCAAATAAATCAAAAAGAAAGTGTAAACGGAAGACCTAGATAAAGTATTTAGTTTACATTTATTAATTTTAAATTTAAGTATGGAACAAAATAATAATCAACTTACAGTTTGGCAACGATTATCCCAAGCGTTTGGGCCTAATTCTTTGTTAAATCAAGATTATCCTGTATATAAGTACGATAAACAGGATATTTTAAAAACGACATCAAAACAAGAATATGATAAAGAACTTTTACAGGCTCAACAAACATATTATTTAGCAAATCAGTGGACTAAAATTGAGAGTAATCTTTATACACAGGCGGTTTATTACGAACCAACTCGTTTGGCTTCTTTCTATGACTACGAGTCAATGGAATATACTCCTGAAATTTCAGCAGCATTAGATATCTACGGTGAAGAGTCAACAACTGTTGACCAAAATGGTTACATGTTACAGATTTATTCAGAATCAAAACGTATTAAATCAATATTGGCAGATTTATTTAACAATTCTTTAGATTTAAATACCAATTTACCTATGTGGACAAGAAACACATGTAAGTATGGTGATAATTTTGTTTATTTAAAGTTAGATTCTGACAAAGGAGTTGTTGGATGTATGCAATTACCAAATATTGAGATTGAACGTCTTGAAAGAGGTATGGCGGCAAAATCTCAAAATGTTGATGAACCAAAAGAACAAAAAGGTTTGAGGTTTAAGTGGAAAGCTAAAGACATGGAATTTAATTCATGGGAAATGGCTCACTTTAGATTATTAGGTGATGATAGAAAATTACCTTACGGTACCTCAATGTTAGAGAAGGCTCGTCGTATTTGGAAACAATTATTGTTATCTGAAGATGCTATGTTAATCTATCGTACATCAAGAGCACCTGAAAGAAGGGTATTTAAAGTGTTTGTTGGAAACATGGATGATAAAGACGTTGAACCATATGTACAAAGAGTTGCTAATAAGTTTAAAAGGTCACAAGTTGTTGATAATGCTACGGGTAACGTAGATATGAGATTCAACCAAATGGCGGTTGACCAAGATTATTTTATACCTGTTCGTGACGCAGCCGCGGCAAATCCTATTGACACTTTACCTGGAGCTCAGAACCTTTCTGAGATTGCTGATATCGAATATATCCAAAAGAAATTATTAACGGCTCTTCGTGTCCCTAAAGCATTTTTAGGGTTTGAAGAAATAGTTGGTGATGGTAAAAATTTATCTTTAATGGATATACGTTTTGCAAGAACTATTAACAGAATACAAAAATGTATGATTGCAGAATTAAATAAGATAGCTATTATACATTTATTTTTATTGGGGTATGAAGATGAACTTAATAATTTTACATTATCATTAACTAACCCATCCTCTCAAGCTGATTTATTAAAAATTGATATTTGGAAAGAAAAAGTGTTATTATACAAAGACGCAGTAACCGCAGTTGAAGGTATTGCTCCTGTATCCGTTTCTTGGGCTAAAAAACATATTCTTGGGTTTTCTGATGAAGAAATTAAACTTGATTTACAACAACAACGTATTGAGAAAGCGGTTAGTGCTGAATTAACTAATACTGGAACAATTATTACACATACAGGTATTTTTGATAATGTTGATAAACTTTACGGAACTGTAACAGGAAATACGTCACAAGCTGGCTCAACACCACCACCACCTCCAGGTGGAGGCGGAGAAGTACCACCACCTCCAGGTGGAGGAGCTGAGAGTGGATTACCTGAAAGTAGAAAAACCGACAGTTTAAATATTTTATTAGAATCTGAAGATATTTTACATGATGATTCCTTTATTGACTTGTCAAAAGTTAGAAATTCTTTATCAGAAATGGAGGATGAATTAGAAAAAATATTAAAAGATTGATATTTATAAAATAAAGAAACAAAATGAAATTTGGTATTTTAAAATCAAAGATTGAAAAAAGATTATCAGAATCTTATTCCAATAACACTTTTCAAAAAGAACTAAAAACTTTTAAAAAATTAGTGTTAGAAAATTCAAATATAAGTAAAATATATTATTTATATGACCAGTTAACATCTAATCAGGGTCTTAATGAATCTGTATTAGATGATTATATTGATGAGTGTGTGAAGATTTATGAAAGTACTATTTCAAAAATAAAAACTCAATCTTTAGATAAAATTAAATCTTGGGTTAAAAATGTTAATTCAGGAAATGAATATAATCATATAGATAATTTATTTTCTAAAAATGTTTTAACTATTGAATCTAAAATTAATGGTAAAAAAATAATCAAAGAATGTTTAAAGAAAAAACCATTAGAAAAGAAAGAATCAATTAATATTCCACTTTCTTCTATGATTAATGTTGCGAATAATACAATTAAAAACTATATAGAAAATTTAAGTGAATCTGAAAAAAAAGAGTTAACAAATTTTTTGAATATTGATGATGAAACTTTAAAACCTAAGTTTGAAACTGTGAAAGAAAATTTAATTTCTAAACTTACATTAATTAAAGAATCTGAAAAAGATTCTGAAGTTTTATCAAAAATTAATGAAACAATAGAAAAAGTTAATTTAGAAAAATATAATAAATTAAATTATTTTAGATTAGAAGATTTAAATAATAATCTTTAATTCTTATTTTTATATTTTTGAGCGTAGATGGCTTTTTGAATCTGATTTCTTTTTTTATCAGATTTTTTCACGTATGTTTTACGATTTACTAATTCTTGGCCTTGACGGGTTTTAATAACTTTATTTTTTAAAACCTTCAAGGCTTTTTCTATGGAAGTTTTTTTATCAATTTTTATTATCAACATATATTAAAAATATCTCCAATTTTAAAAAAATTTTGACTTACAATACAAATATACCTATTTTTTTAAAAAATAAACGGAGATAATATGAAATTTAATGAAAAAAGGTAAAACCTCAAAAATTCAGGGTTTTAAAAATGCTAAAGTATTTTACGGAACAGTTGATTCTATACATCTAAAATCAATATATTTAAACATTCAAACATGGGTAGAACCAAAAGATGATTACGAAAATTGGAATAGAATAGTTTCAAATTTAACAAGGGCGATACGTCATTCAATTTTCGAAAGTTTTGATAAAAGTTTTTTTGAAGAAAAATTCATAGTCGATTTAGACTTGAGGTCATCAGGGTTGACAATAGGAAAAAAATCATTTTTGAATTTAGAAATCAATCTTTTTTTTATTGAACCTCAAATTGATTTCAAATCAAAAAAAATTAAAGATTCTTTGAAGAATATTTTAAAGTTTATATTCAAAGAAAATCTTTCAAATAACAAATATTTTAATTTCTACTTAACTAAAAGTAATAAAAGTAAGACAGTTTTGGTTGAAAGTTAGTTTCAACAATATTTATTATATAAAATATTGAAATGAATTTAGAAATACTGAAACCTGGACAGATTGGAAAAGGAATTTTAATTGAATACGATGCTGGTTATATAAATCCACGTGAGAATGGAAATGATTCAATTTTAAAAGAATCAAAAAATTTTTTAGACCACTCTAAACCATTTGAATTTTATGCGGTTCTTCAGAAATATAATACTCCAAATAGAAATGGTAGAATATATCCTGAAAAAATATTAAAAAGAGAAGCTGACAATTATAAAAAAGCAATTGAGAAAGGAACATCTCTTTCTGAACTAAATCACCCTGAATCATCACTGATTGATTTGGACAGAGCATCTCACATTATTACTGAGATATGGTGGGAAGGTCCTATTTTAATGGGTAAACTTAAATTACTAACATCACCAGGATTTCACGAAAGAGGAATTTGTTCAACTAAAGGAGATTTAGCCGCTAACTACTTACGTCAGGGAGTTACTTTAGGGATATCCTCTCGTGGTGTTGGGTCATTGAAAAAAGTTGGAGAACAAAATGAAGTACAAGATGATTTTGAACTTATTTGTTTTGACTTAGTTTCTTCACCATCAACACCTGGAGCTTATTTATTTTTAAATCCTGAAGATAGAAACAATTTTGAAGAAAATTTAGATGAAGAAAAACAAATTAAATCAGAAAGAGAGACAGGTAGAAGTAGCGATGAATTAGACAAACAAAAAGAACTGATGAAAAAATTGTCTACTTACCTTGATAGATAAGTTTTATTTACTATATTTTTAAAAAAAACTTATGGAAATGGATGAAAAATATTTTGTAGCGAAAATTACCACTGACATTGTAGATTCAGAATCAGGAAAGGTAAAAAAACAAAAAGAAGAAAAATTGGTTAGAGGTTACAACCCAACAGACGTAGAAGCAAAAGTAACCAAAATTTATGAGAGTTATTCACAAGATTGGAGAATAACATCTATTGTTGAAAGTAAAATTGATGAGGTGATAGAATAATACAATAATTTCAATAATACATCAAAGGAGGGTTTTCCCTCCTTTTTTGTTTTACCGAGTATTTATTTGATATGAAAATTTCAGTTTCAGAAACACAATACCAAGTAATATTAGAATATTTTAAGAAAAAAACTGACCCTGTTGCAGAACATATCCGTCAGATGTTACGTGCGATATATAAACCATTATCAAAATATGGTAAACTACCAAACCCTGATGGTAACTGTGACACTAACGAAGGTGTTATATATGTGTGGGAACATATTCCTGGTGTAGACCACTGGTCGGTCTTAAATCGTTTTGACACCAACACAAAAGTTAGAGATAAAATCAAAGAACTTTTTACATCACAAAACCCCGGAACAGAAATTACAAATAATAATCTGATAGATTTTATTACAGATAACAAAGATGATTTGTTTAATGGAAAATATACCGAAGAACTTGTAAATCTTAATAGAGCAACAATTGATAAAGGTAATCAGAATGAAATGTTTGGGATAAAAATTTTAAAAGATTTTTTTGGTTCAGATACAAACATAATGAGATTCTGTTCAGGTGATGTTAGAGATACCAAAAAAGGTATGGACCTTATGGTTGAAGCTGGCGGAAAACAAATATTTGTTCAGGTAAAACCTTTTACAAAGGCAACAAGTTTTGTTGATAGAGATGGTGACACATTCTTTGAAGTATCATCTTACAACTTTGACCACACAAAATATTCAGAAAAAAATGTTCAGGTATTTCTTTACGTAAACACAGAAACAAATGAATATGTGGCGTTCTCAAATAAGAAAAGTAGAATCAAAAAAGAAAATTCAGGTATGACAAGATTCTATGAACCGTACCTCATGACCAACATGCAATTTGAAGGAAAAACAAAAACAAAACAATACCGTAACAAACCATTAGAAGATGATTTATTTAAAATGGGTGAAAGAAGACTTCAAAATTTAGAATTCAGAAAATCGGAAATCGAAAAACTTATCGAATTAGAAAAACAAAAATTATCAAAAAAATAAAAATTATTTTACCTCAATTAAGTAAGAATTAATTTTTTTTTAAAATTAACAATATTTATATAAATAAAAATAACAATTAAAAATGGCAAAAGAAAAATCTTTAGTAGAAGAAGCTATCCTTTCGATGAAAAATCTTGAGGAAGCGGTTGCTAACAACGCAAAAGAAATACTTGCTTCAACCATGAAGGAAGAAATTAAAGAATTAGTAAAAGAATCTCTTTCCGAACAGGAAGAAGAAGAGATTGACACCGACGTTGATATGTCTGGCGATGAAGATGAAATGTCTATGGATATGGACATGGAAGATTCAGAAGAAGATATAGATACAGATAACGAAGACGAAATGATGTCCGAACCAATCGACTTAAGAGGAAAATCTAACGACGAAATCATCCGTGTATTTCAGTTAATGGGTCCTGATGATAACATCATCGTTACAAAAGACGATGCTGGTAATATCAACCTAAAAACTGATGAAGACGAGTATATGATTGTTGGAGAATCTGATGAAGATGAATGGAACATGGACATGGAAGAAGATGCTATGGAAGAAGACATGATGGAAACTTGGGACATGGAAGAAGAGTATTCTGACGAAGATTCACTTCAAGACATTGTTGATTCAGTATTCAACGATGATGAAGAAGAGGAAGAAGAAGACGAAGACGAACTTCCAGTTTATGAAATAGAAATGGGAGATGATGATTACGATTCTGAAGATTTAGAAGAAGTAATGTATGAAATCACATTAGATAATGAAGATTCCGAACCATACATGATGGAAGAAAAAAAGAAAAAAGCGTCATTTAAATATAGTTCAAAACCAAACATGGATGGTGGTTTTGAAGTTCCAAAAAGAAAAAAAGCAAACACATCTATGGGAACAGGTTCAGCTAAAAAAGTTGACGTGTACAAAGATGATGAAACTCTTGATGGAGAATTCAGAATTAAACCAAAAACTAAAAAGGTTGAAACTAAAGAAGCTTCACGTTCTTTGGGTTCAGGTTCTAAATTTAGAAAAGGCGGTTTACCAAAACCAAAAGCTCACTCTAAATTTAACGCTAATATCCAAGAATCAGAAAATTCTGAACTACACGTTCTTAGAGAAAAAAATGAAGAGTACAGAAAAGCACTTAACGTATTCAGAAACAAATTAAACGAAGTAGCTGTGTTTAACTCAAACTTAGCTTACGCAACTCGTTTGTTCACTGAACACTCAACATCTAAACAAGAAAAAATTAACATCTTGAAAAGATTTGACGGCATTGAGTCTCTTAAAGAATCTAAAAACTTGTACAAGACAATCAAAGATGAACTTTCAGTTAAAACAAGTCAACCAATGAACGAATCAATTGAACGTAAAATTGAAAACGTTCAAAACACAGGTTCAGCAGTTAACTTGATTGAGTCTAAAACTTACGAGAATCCTCAATTTATGAGAATGAAAG
>Ga0315909_10006643_pt1 | contig 13031 bp, 25 predicted proteins | sample LakEriMetagenome_11_FD_203527 | JGI IMG/M metagenome (GOLD analysis project Ga0315909, IMG submission 203527) | Freshwater fungal communities from buoy surface, Lake Erie, Ohio, United States - Buoy 2 MA125 | ecosystem: Environmental > Aquatic > Freshwater > Lake | place: USA: Lake Erie, Ohio...
AATTGCTCTGCGGTAACGGTAGCTTTAGCCTTGGCTTTGACGCCAACAGCAACCACTTTGACTTCGCCTTTCTTGGCAACCTTGGCACGTTCGGCCAGCTTGTTGGCTACTACATAGCCAGCATCACCTTCGGTAATGCCCAGGGTCTGCAAGTGTTGCAGAGCTTCCATCTTGGTCATTGCACGGGGCAATTCAACCAAGTTGATCTCAGTGCATCCAGCCTTGTTCAGGATCTTGATGCGGGCTACCAGGTCGTTTGCAAAACGAGCCTTAACGGTGCCATCGGCGTTGATTGCGGTACCAGCCACGGTAAAAGTTTTTTCAGTTGCGGACATAATGTTGCCTTTCAAAGTTTACTTACAGAGTTTAAAAAATGTTTTGCATTACTGCTCAACATATCAATATTATAGCAAAAGAGTATATTTTGGTCAACCACTTTTGCAATAATTTTGATTTGATTTGCCCAAATCACTGGGCCAGTTCCTTGCTTTGGGTTTGGATGGTTTGCACACCTTTGTCAAACATTCGAGCGATGCCCGAAAAGCCAACGGCGCTGACCACCAAGCCTAAAATGAATCCAATTATGAGTTTGCTCATGACGTTTCCTTATACAATTTTAACACGGTTCAGTTGAGTTTTGTTGTCGCGGTGGCCCTTCACAGTACCGGTAATGGTATGACGATCACCGGCCTTGAGTGCAACCTTGTAACTAAAGAACACAGGCTGGTCAGCATCATTCACAGCAGTGATCCAGTAGATGTTGTAGTTTTGGCTGTAATTGGCACTCACAATCTCCACATCCATGCCCACCTTGTCACCAACAGAACCAACGGTGCCACCACGGGCCATCTGTATGCGGGCTTGATGTTCTTGACGAGCCATACTGCGCAGACGGCTTTGGGGCAAGCAGGCAATCACTGCCAATTCATATTTGTGCTTTTGCGGAAAGAAACGATCTTCTACTGCCAGCACCTTTGAGGTGGCTTGATCAAAATCATTCAGCTGGCCTTTAAGCGCACGGAAGGTAAGATCATTGCGCAGGAAATTCTGGCACTCTGCACCTTCTGCAATATCTTCTGGCAGGAGACATTCGGGGTGATGCATGAACTGCAACATGACATCACGGTTGCGTGGCGTGGTACTCAGCACTTCGCCTTGCTCACCCATGGTGTTGCGACCCTCTTTCAGGTACTCACCATTGATACGTTGAGCGGCACAGGCCGCGGCCCACACATCTGCCACAGCATAGCCAGGATGACCACCACCGGCTGTGACTTGCACGGCACGACGTGGACGGTATTCTTCGGGGGTATTGTCATCGGCATGACCCAAGCGAGCCACTTCTTTAGAAGTCCAGCCGGTGACGTCAATAAAGCCTGCCATCATGTTTGACTCCTTAGCAATAAAAAGGTGTACGGAAACCCAGGGCGGAGTACACACATTCGCGCACAGCGGTGTCAGTGGCTTCGCCAAATTCTGCCTGCTCACCCAATGCACACAGAGCGCGGTAGGTCTCGGGCCAGTTCAATTTGTTCTCACGAGCAGACACAACCACGGCGTGAACTGCGGCGTTGCCTAGATCTGTGAACATGGCATAGTCTTCAACGGTGCCTGTCAGGTTGTATTCGATTTCCATTTCAGTTCCTTTTTGCGTTGTCATGTCCATATTATAGCATTTGAGCAATTATTGGTCAACCGTTTCAGTAGCACTTTCCAAAGCCTCGCTCAACAGCGTCAAACGCTTGCTAAGGGGGTGAGTGTTTTCGTATGTGGTTCCAACATACCACACGCCATCTTTCATGATGTAGTAGAACTCAGCGCAACAGCCGTCAGCCTGTTCCAAGAATTCTTCAAAGGTGTTGGCAACTTTCCAGGTAGACACTTCGCCGCGATCACGGCCGTAAAAGGTACACCAGCCTTCGCTCTTGACCAGTTCCATCAAGGCCAATTTGGCTTCATGCTCGGGGTCATCTTCTTTGATCTCAAACTGGGAGAAGGGATGTGCTTGGCCTATTACCGGACCCAGGCTTGACATGTCGCCCAGTGACACCAGATGATTGGCACGAGCACTATCATAGTGATTTTGCAGGATCTGACCATTGTGCTCTAGATAGCCGTCCCAATGGCAGTAGATTGATTTGACTTTGTCACCGTGCATGACACCAATTCTTGAACGTGTACCCATTTTGGACTCCTTTGTGTTAACTAGTCTCTATTATAGCAAATTGGCAATTTTGGGTCAACCGAATTCACACATGAACTGGGCCATGCTAGGGTCTAAACGCACCAAGTCTCGTGCGGCTCCGTTGAGTTCGCGGTAGCGAGCTTGCACCTGGCTACGGCTCAATTCGCCATCACAGCTCAAGTTTTCAGGACTGAGAGCACAGTCAATGACTTCAGCCACTCGCTTGCGGCCTGCGGCTGTTGCAACTTCGTAAGGTGTGTGATTGCCAAACATGGCGTTCCATTTGTTTTGACGATCGATATAGGCTTGCAGTGCTTTCATTTCAAACTCCTTTTTGTGTTAACATGTCCATATTATAGCAAATTGGCAATTATTGGTCAACCAAAATAGTTTTCCACAGCATCCTCAATGCCTTCTTCAAAGGTATCGCTGTAAAAGCCCTCGATGTCCTGCTCAAAGAACTTCATCAGTTCTTTCTTAGAAGGAGTCTTGCCATTGAGTTCTTTAGCGTACTCTTTGACGGCTTTGATAGCGTACTTTGGAACAGTGATAGTAATTTCCATTTGGAACTCCTTTTGCGTTAATATGTCCATAGTATAGCAGATCGGGAATTATTGGTCAACCCAAAAAAAAGCCCTACAGTCTGTAGGGCTTTTGTAGTACTTGAGTATTACTTTTTGAACTCGCGTTGCACATAGTACTTGACCAAACTACGCTGGCACATGGTGATCAAGTCCCCATGGTCCTCTGGCACAATAAAGCGATATGGGCATCGTCCCCAAGATTGATGTGTGACAAACTGATTGTACCAACGTCGATGCTCTCGGTTGGCAGGATCAAACACAGTGTACGGACGCGAGTTAAATTGCAGAATGCTCATAGTTTGACAATGTTAGACAAATTCAAATAAATTTTGCAATGTTAAGTCGTTTTGATTTAGGTCAGTTCCATTAAAGGAATAGTCATAAGTCAGTGCATCGTGGCACACAATGTTGCGCTCAACAACGTGTGCTAGATCAGTACGTCCACAAAGCAATCTCTCACGGCACAAATCCACATTGTCTTGCATTAAGTCAACACCATAGATTGTGGAGAGTGCCTGCTCAAAGGTAGACCCATATTCCATCTTGCGGATTAAGACTTCACTTAGGAACTGCCCGTCGCCACAGCTTGGATCTAAAAACGTTTTGGTTGGATCTGTAAATTGCCCAATGGGAATTTGCTCTAACATTTCTTGTACAAGTGGCGTTGGAGTAAAAACTTCACCAGTAGCTTTTACTCTCAGTTGATCACGCTCAACACCTCCCATGTAGGTGCGATTTCGGATATGATCAATTACTTCACTTAGCATTAGATTCAACATAATCAATCTCTTCTTGTGTGAGACCAAAGTGTTTGTAAAGTTGTTTGTCAGTCCAAGTTTTGTTAGCAAGTTTTGGCAATGAGCAAAGAAGTTTACCATTTAAAAATCCGCTCCATTTTCCTGTGCTGATCAAAAAATTATATAATTTGCTGTTTAAGTAACTAAGAATTTGATCTGCTTCGGTTTGGTCCGCAACAACAATATATTGACAAACTTCAGTTGTACCAAACTTTCCATTGTCATAAAACGGTTTAAAATACCCGCTTAGTGTCCAGATAATTTTATTCTTGTCAAAATCTTTAGATTTAATTTTGCTAAATCTAATCTGTGCGTTAGTATGCCATGTTTTGTATTTAAAAACAGAATCCTGAGTGTCAGACAACTTTCCGTGTTTATGATCGCTATGGCATGTGGTGTCGCATGTTACTGACAATTTAGGATGCTTACTGTTTACTACTTTGTCATGAATTGGATATGTCTTAGAAAAGTCTCGAGGCAAATAATTTAACGTGTTTAAATTTACAGAAAGGCCATCAATGGATACAGTTTTTGTATTTTGATTTTTTTGTAAGATCCACGCTGTAAAACTACTCCCAACAGTAAAATATTTACTAACATTGGTACTAACCCAAGTCAATGAATTTTCTTTAAAAGTTTTTAATACTTGGCTGTTTGGGCTCATCCAACTATCGGGTGTAACAAACGCAATATACCCGTTATCTTTAACTAGATTAATACCTTGTTCAGCAAATTTGCTCCACAAGTTATGACTCTTAGGTTGTTTTGTTCCTTTATCGTTATTGCCTTGGTAAGGCGGATTGCCTACCACAACATCAAATTTCATAGTATTGTCCAATTCAAAAAACTTCTCGTATGTCTTTTTGGCATATTGTCCTACGAGCTTGTGTTTATTTACTGCATAACGAATATGGAGCTCAGAGTCTTCAAGCCCAACTACCCGTTTACGAATATTTGCATCATTATGACCACAAGCACGAAGCCGTTGTTCAATGGCACGAACAAACTGACCACCTCCAATGGCAGGATCAAAGAATGTAGTAGAGTTGCTGGTCCATAAACTTTTGGGCAATTGATCAAGCATTTCTGCTACCAGCGGTTCAATCTCAAATTTCATACGACTTAGCATGTTGGCTCCATGTAACAGTAATATTTTATATTATACACTCAAGCAAATTTTAGGTCAAGCAAATCACGATTGATAAAGTTAGTAAGTACTAACTCTTTAATCATTGTGTAAGGAACACCAAATTGTCTAGTAACATCATCTTGGATGTCTGTACCGTCTGCATCCATGAGTGCAAATGCCTCTTCAATAGTATTGCCACCGTAGAACTTGATGATGTCAATATTCTGACTGATTGTTACAATCATCTCACGAGCTAGCTTCAACTCTTTTTCGCTGGCATCGGTCTTGTTAGCACCAGACTTCTTCTTAACAAGATTCAGTCGTGTCTTACCACGTGCGGCAGCTTCTTTACGTGCGGCCCGAAACACATCAATGTTGCCGTTTGCTAACGCAGACACCATGTCGTGAGTCCATTCATGGACTGATGCCACTTTACCAATTAGTCGGTCAATGCTCTTTCGAGCAATAATATCTTCAAGATAGTTGTCAATCTCAATCTTAACAGCACCGTCCTGCTGGCACTTAAAGATATCTACTGTACGCAATACGTCACGCAGGGCTTGCTTGAGATCTTTGTAACCTTTATTTGCTTTGTAATTCTTTGCAGTCGTGAGTAGCATAGCATCAAACTTGTCATCACGATTAGGATCAAAACTCAGGCTAACAACACGACCTACTTTGCCTACTTTGTGCGGTGTAAGTGTGCGTGACATCTTTTGTATAGTTGCACCATTGTCACCAGTGTCGTAGGCTAGGTACAGTTCTGTAATTTGCGGAATACTGAACGAACGTTGGGCCATACCGGCACTTAGGATCAAAATGTGTTGACCTGTTTTTTCTGCCTTTTCAATTTCTTCTTTAACAGATTTTTCTGCTGTGGCATTGCTGATGTCTTCGGCTCCGCTAACTAATACAACACGGAAGCCGCGTAAGGCTTGTTCAGCAATAGGCTTGATCTCTTGTAGATTAGCATTGGTTGTGCTACCGGGCAAGAACATCATAGCAACCTTCATACCTTCTTTGGCTTTGCGGCCAGTTTGGTAGTCTACATTAAGACTATCGTCGCCACCTTTGCCTTCCATAACGGCCTGGAGCATGTTAGTAAAGAAGCCTTTTGCACGAACAGGATTTGCGGCAAATTTACTCCAGGATGGCAGGAACACACCGTCCTCAACAAACGCATCAGGTTCTGAGGTACGTGCGATCTCGACTACACTTGCCAAGTTCATTTGGTAGAACTCAACATCTACAACAAGTTGGTGTCTACGGACATCTACCTTAAAGTGCTTCAGCATACTGGCTCCGTTTTAAATTATGTGTTTATTATAGCACTAAAATCAATTTTGGTCAACCAACCGATCTGCATGCTTTTCCATGAGCAATTCTGGGTAGGTAACGCTCAAATAATGGTCAACCGGCCAAATGCTGGCGGCTTTATCGCCGTTTGTGCCTGTCATAAGCACTACAACATCATCTTCGCCACGTGCTTCAATTAATGGAGTGCTCTGCTTAACTTGGTGAACACCGAAGTCTGCTTCGTCAACGATCACTAACTTATTCACAGGTTGTCCAAACAAGAAATCAATCTTGTCCTGACGGCGTCCACCTGCGCACATTGATAAAAATACCACCGCCTGCAGACCGCCCTCAATGGCGTTTTGTGCATGGTCCTCCCAGTCTTCGTCGGCAGCATCTACGAGGACAAAATCCCGAAACTGTTCAAAACTGCTTAAATCTTTCTTAAAACTTGCAAAGCTGGTTAAGACGTAAGAAGCAACAATAGTCAATGGTGCGTTGGTTTCGCACACAAGAGCGCCTGACCAAATAGTCTTACCAAAGCGAGCACACAGTTCGGCAACGATAGTTCGTTTTCCTTCTGCAATAGCAGTAATAACATTTTCTGCGGCACTATATTGATTTTGACTTAGACCTGCTACTGCCAATGGTTGATTTTGTTTCTTAAGAAATTCGTTAACTTTAAACGCCATTTCTACTGATGACAAGGTGTGGACTTCACCAGTTGTACCTTTACGAAAGCCCACATGTTCACGAATATAGTCATCAATGCGGCCGTGCATTTTAAAGCGACCGACTTCTTTTGCCAGTTCACTAACATCCCAAATTGCAACCAACTCAATGGTGCCATCATTAATTTTGTCTTTGCGAACACCGACTGAATCTTTAATGCGTTGTAAGACTTCTTTCTTAGGATCTTGTCCTTCTTTAACCCAACGTTCACCAAACTTACATTCATCAATGTCAGTTTTTTCATGCCACAGATAGCAGTACATCTTATCCATTATTCTTCATCTCCTAAGTCTGCAGAATCCATCTGCTCTTGCCAAAATTGTCGAGCTTCAGTTTCAGTGTCAAACGTACCCAACACTTCCATGCCGCCGAGAGGATGAGGGAACCAAACCAGCCATTCGCTAGTGTCCGCATCTTGAGTGCAATATAGTTTTACAGGATCATTCATCTTGCAAACTCCCAACCAGGGCCATATTTTTGCATGAACTCCATGTCGGCTACACCTTGTGCATCGCCACGTGTCATACCTTTGGCTTCAAGTTCTTGCACTCTTTGCTCATATTGCAGTTGATGTTGCATGTTGGCTCCTTTGCTGTCTATGTGTGTATTATAGCAAATTGGGAATATTTGGTCAACCATTTAAAAAGTAATACTAAGGTAGTACTATACAATAGCCGCTTTCTGAGTTTGGCGATCACTGTAGAACACCGTGCCAATGCGTCGAATGGTGTCAGCGGCTGTTTGAGGTGATGCTTCAAACATGTCTCTAATGTCCTCGGCTGTGATGCCTTTCACAGTTTCAAAAACATAGATTTCGTAATGCCGCTGTGAGTTGAACTGCGCCCGCAGGCGCCAGTGCATGATGTTGGGCGATTTGGGCGGCTCCACGCCCTTGAGCAAGGCAAAGGTAGTGTCGGCGTCACTTGGCAGCAGTTTCACAGCCTCAAGGCCGTTGCAGTCCCACATTACAACAAAACGATTGTTTTTCACAGCCGGAACCTTGCCAATACAGTGCGGGCTTCGGTCATGTCTTCCACTGCTTCGTCATCAACAAGAGCCAGTTCCGTCATGGCCAACTCAGTGCGAGCACGGCGGAACAGTTCTGCGGCATACTTGAAATCGTCTTCGGTGGCCATGTGATACCAGTCTTCCATGGTTTCACGATCTGCGTTAAGCAGGAAGTTGAGGTTGTCGCGGTCCCAGTCGTTCATTTGAATCTCCTAAAAACATGCTGTAAGTATAGCATGGTAGGGATTTTGTGTCAAGTACTACTGAAGTATTGGTTTATGACCACTGTAGCACAAAGGCAAAGAAGTCACGGTCAGAATCAAAGTAAAAAATGTATCGGCCAGGTCTTTTGTCTGTGCTGCCGTCAATCAATTGCCATCGCCATTCGGCTATCAATTCGGTCTTGCACCAGGCCAATATGCGATCCAGTTCACCGTAGGGTTTGAGTATTTCTCGTGCATAACGGAAACTGTCCCCGGGGCGTATTTCTAGTGTGGATTGATGTCTTAGCAGGTTCATCAATTGTATGTATTGACAACTTCCTGCGTTTGTAAATTTTGATCCAGCACATGATTGTACATGATGTTTTTTACTGTGTTTAGACGTTCGGTTTTGTTGCGACTGCCCAGCACCACAATCACATACTGTTGGGCGTTTTGTTCAGCAACCAAGCCCACGCACCAACCTGCTGAAGAAGTCAGTCCTGTTTTGCTTACAATGATGTTGTCAAATGTGAACAGGATGTTTCCCGATGTGTGCGCCAACCGAATAGTTCGTATTTTTTTCTTGTGTCGAGTATCAAATGCCACTTGTTTTTTGACGCTGGTTTCGCGAATGAACCAGTAGTTGGCAGCCACGGTCATCATGGCAGCTACGTCATGCACTGTGCTAGTATTTCCAGCACCCAGGCCTGACGCATCTTCGAACCGTGTGTTCTTGAGATCCCAAAGTTCAGCATGCCGATTCATCTCTTTAATAAAAGCTGACCTACCACCCGGGTAGTCTTCTGCTAGAGTTTCAGCAGCGCCATTGTCTGATTTCACCAACATGGCTTCCAGCAGTTGTTCTCTAGTGTATTGTTGCCTGGGCAAAAAACTACCCACACGCTTGGTCAGGGTAAGCCGCCTGCTAAGATCCTTGTCATAGTCCAAGGCCACCATGGCAGTCATGATCTTGGTGATTGAAGCAATGGCCCGCACACGGTCAGCATTGCGAGCCAGTTCAATCTTATTAGTGGTAGAGTTCAGTAGTAACACTGAGTCTGGTGTGGGCTTGGCCCAGGCCGACCCTATCAGCAACAACAGTGGCAGAATCCATTTCATAGTCTACTTATCTCCACTTCAATGAGAATGCTGTGGCATCTTGTTCGTGTTTGAATTTAAAAAATGTATTGCCAAACACTGCACTAACGTGCCAGATATAATAAGGTTCATTCAACCAACCACCAGGACCAATGTTTTCTTCACACCACCGCACCATCTCATTTTGTAGATGATGACTGTGCTTGTCAAACACAAATTCAGTCATGACCATTTCAACTGATAGAATGTTGCCAGTGCTGGATCTCTAAAACTAAACCTAGCATGATGTCGTTCTTCGCCACTAAACCCATCACTGTAAGTTGGTCGATATTCCCATTCAAAGTCTTCATGTATAATCAAGCCATCTCGCAACAGCTGATCCTTGAGACCAATAGCTTGGGCAGCATCTATGCCTTTAAGGATAACTCTATGCATCTGGCCTGTCCATTTCTCAACACAAATAACAGTCTATCCTGTGGATCACGAAACCACCACACCATTTCATTTATGTTGACGTCAGTGATATAGCGAGTGCCGGGCAAGCCAAATGTTTCTATGCCCCAGATAGACACTTCATCCCACTTGGTTATGGTGTCGTACGGTCTGCCCCAGGCCAACCAGGCACCGTGCGGAAAATCAAGGTCTTGCAAGCCAGTCAACTCGTATGATACTGTCGCACTTGACCCAATCGCGTTCGTAGTACAGTCGATTGTCTTGGATACCAAAGTGATTGCAGAAACTTTGTCCATATCGTAGATTCATCAATGCGTCCCAAGTGTATTCACGTTTCCACAGTTCATAGAGTTCTAAGCTGACACTATTGTCCTCGACCGGTTCTTGATAGTCTTCAGTCATGTCACTGACCATATTTGCAAACACAGTTTCGCCCATAAACACCTTTAGAGTTAAAAAATCAATCCCAGAGAGCCTGGTAGTATTTGCCAAACAAGCGGAAGCCATTGTCAATCCGCGTTTGCACTACCTTCATTCCTTCATAATCGCATTTGTAGGTGTCGTTGGGACCACGTCTCATTTCAGTGTACTTGTGATCGCCCTTGGCGACTTCATTACCGTCTTTGTCCACAGGCACCCACAGTATGTCATGCTCACCTTCACGGAAAGCATCTTCCCATGAGTCATCCACCTTGCACTCAAACGCAAAGATCATTTCGCCCATGGCCCAGTCCCAACGCTTGAAGTGGTTTTCATCTGTGTCCCACTCGTTCTTCTTGGGAGGTGCCGCAGTGCTTTTGAGTTCGTCAGGCACATCCTCATCGTCTACAAACGGGCTACCGTGTTTCTTTTCTTTGAGTTGTTTCAGCATGGGCAGAATGATAGGACTCAAGGTATGGTCCATGCTCCAGGTGTCATAGTGATCAATCTTTACATAGTTGATGGCTGGATGCACACGGTCCAGCACCCACTGAATTGCTCTGCTGATAGGAACAAGTCGATCACTCCACCGTTCTGTCCACTCTGGACGTTCCACATACTTGTGTTCACGCTCTTCTGCCAGTGAACGAATCACAGTTTTGTCACGGCTGCACTTTGACCAGTCAGTCCACCAGAACATGTAATCCAGCATGGTGTAAGGTGAGATCCAGTGATCTCGATAATTGCTAATGTATACTTTCATACTTCTCTCCTGCATTCAAATGCAATGGCGGCGTTGGTGGTGTTTGAGTTCAATTTCATCAATGTGTTCTTTTCTACCACAGTCTTGAATCGTTCACATTCACTGGCTGTGTAGAAAGTTTCTAACTTAGTTTGCTGTAGTTCTAGCTTTCCGTTGATGACCAGCATGGTCAGTAAAATCAATTGATACATTATTCAACTCCCGAGTGTTTGTTTATTTACACTTGTGGTTTGAATGCCAAGTTCCGTCCCGGAGCATTTGAGAGAAGCGATCAAAACACTTGGGACAATACATTTTTACAGTGTGGTATTTCATGGATGACCTTTGAGAATCAGTTTATTCACGATGTCAAGATCAAACTGTAATTTCATGACCTTCTCTTTGAGAGATTGATACTCTGCACTATGTACGTCACCGTCATTGACCACAATATCCAAATACTTGGCCGCTGCCTCGTCAAAAACACGGGCAATCTCTTGTTCTAATAAAACTCTTCTATCTTTTAACATTCTTGTTTCCTTTGCGGATAATAGTAGTGACAGTCACTCCGATTACCATACCAGTCTCCTGCCATTCCGCCTAGGTATTGTATAGCTGATCTGGCACGTTCTTCACTGCTGGGACACGCATTCACAACCCAAGGCGTGGCCTTCCGGGCACGAATATACTGTTTGAGATAGTGTACACTTTGTTCACGAGCCCACATTACCAACTCCCATCATCTACCCAAAAACGCACAGTCAAACATAACCATGTCACACGCCAGGTGCGTTCGTTGGGACTGGGCCACCCATCATTATACTCACGGCAAGCCCGCGGGACCAAGCTCCAATGTAGTGGGTTCAGTGATAAAACCACCGAAGCACCACTGTATCGAATCCACTTTAAATATCTACTGTGATCAGTTGCCATCTGTCTGCTGATTCCTCATAGTTGATATAGCCTCTGGGATTGCACACCACACGGGTTGACCCAACCATGTAGTCAAAGTCATGATGTGTGTGTCCATGTGTCCACAGTTTGATCTGCGGATGATCAATAATGTAGTCATCAAGACTGCTTGAATAGCCGCCATTCATGACAGTATCATCTGCATAGCGAGCATGAGTTGACGATCTGCTGGGTGCATGATGTCCTGCCACCACAAACTTTTGATCAAACTTACCTTCCACAATTTGTTGTATGTAGCCTGTAAACTTTTTAAATTCATCCACTGCGTCTTCGGGCGAAAACTTACCCACACGCTCACGGAATACAGGTCGTTCTCTATTGTCCACACCATTGATCTGTTCATAGGTTTTGTAACTGACAACTCTGTTGCTGTTGGTCACACAACGAAAGTCATTCATCATGCTCTTCATGTGGTACAGTGTGATCTTCTTTATTCATGTCTGTCCACAAGGTGCCACCAATAAAAGTGACATCATCAATCTGTTTGATTTCATTGTCCAACAGGTAAACATTGCTCAATGCATTTGACTCCAGCATGCTTTTGATTATGTTGTGAGTGGTAGCAAAGTCACCATGATAGTGTTCATGGTTGCCCAGGATATAAATCACATGTGGAAACTGAAACGAACAGCGTTTGAAAAAATCCACAATTCTATTGCTTCTAGCACTTTCCAAAATACCATGTGGGTCCGGGCGGCCAATATCAGCCGCAACACAAATGTCGCCTGACAGGATCAATACATCAGCGTTGTCGCTGTTGTCAAAGTACAGGTCTCCAAATTCAAGATGCAGATCCGACGCTACGGCTATTTTCATTTAGTTCTTTCAATTGCTTTTTAAGCACTTCTACAGCTGACTCATCACCATTGTAAATTGCGGCACTTTTGCTGGGATACCTTTGCCGAAATCGTTCGCGTATTTCTTCTAGGTCTCGGCCCTGACACACAAACGTCATGGTCTGTGCATTGTAGCACAAGAACTGATCTCCGTCAACCTCCACAGTGAGTGCAATTAGCTTTTCCGCTTCAAGGTCTTGAGCAATCTCACCCAGTTCTTCTACTATTCGGGCTTCGATTCGGCGTACCCACCATAGCACCAACAAGTTGAACGCTAAGACTGCCAAGGATATCCACATCAGCACTTGGCCTATTGACATTAAAATTTCAGAAGTTTCCATAGTATATTTACTTTCAGCCTCGCATTGATTCCATTGTGATCATCTTGCCCAACTCACGCTCAAAATCCATTTCATCAGGAACCACATACAGTCTGTGCGTGTGGCGATCGGTCTTGTGATCATAATGCCGGAATGTCACAATCTTGCCGCCCAGGGCGTTGCGCACTGTGATGTTGAGTCCTTGTTCACTGTCTACATCTTCAGATGATCTCAGCAGTCGAGACACTTTGCTTCC
>Ga0315909_10006644_pt1 | contig 13030 bp, 13 predicted proteins | sample LakEriMetagenome_11_FD_203527 | JGI IMG/M metagenome (GOLD analysis project Ga0315909, IMG submission 203527) | Freshwater fungal communities from buoy surface, Lake Erie, Ohio, United States - Buoy 2 MA125 | ecosystem: Environmental > Aquatic > Freshwater > Lake | place: USA: Lake Erie, Ohio...
CCAAAGTTTCTGTTTGGCCTGATTGCGTGATAACCTTAAGCTGACCAGTAGTGCTAGATTTTAAAACAGTATTACCTAAGAATATCGTGCTACCACTTAAATACAGATTTGCATATCTACGCCCAGGAGAGCCAATATTGTAAATATTGTTGGCTGCAGGTATGATAGCTCGTGTTTGAATGGTAGTGGTAAAATTATTTGTGGTTCCACCACCTCCACCAATAATTGTATTAGCTTGCCATTTACCTAATGTGCTGTTCCATACAAGAGCTTGACCGTTTGTGGCAGAATCTACGGAATTTATATCAACATCATCCAAACGATTAAGTTTGGTTTCACCAGTTCCACCATGTTTTGCTGCTAGTGCTAAACGTGTTGCTTGAGAGCTAATTCTTTGTGATAATTCATCAAATTTGCTAGTAAGTTTTTGTTCAACTGAGGACACGTCACCCGCAGGTCCCTGAGGACCTATAGGCCCTACTGGACCACGATCACCCTTTTCGCCTTGAGGACCAGCAGGACCAATATCACCACGATCACCCTTTACACCTTTTGCACCTTGCGGGCCCTGAGGTCCTGGAATACCAGGAAGACCGCGGTCACCTTTAGGGCCTGCAGGACCACCAGCGGGTCCTTGAGGACCCTCAGGACCTTGAGGTATATTACGAATATCCTCAAGCAGCTTAGATTCTACACGACCGGCTTCATCACGCGCAGCTTTTAAGGCTGCGGCAAGGATCTTTGCTGCTTCTATGGATAGGGTCACCGTCTTGATCCTCTTGTGCTATTTACTAGATCATCTGCTTCGACTACTGACAAATCGATTGTTGATATATCTATAATCTCACCACTATCCACAGATTCCATAATACGAGTCATGCTTTGTATAAGCAATTCTTCATCTTTGGTAAGATCATCAGATTTTGATGAATCTGCATCAAATGATTCAGCAAATGATTTAGTTTTAGGTTCTTGTTTAGGTTCATCAGGCATCTGTTCAGGTTCAGATTTTTTAGTCTGAATTGCTTGATCCATTTGATCAGCCGAAGCTTCTTCCATCTCAGATTCCATTTCTTCGATCTGTTCATCAGTAAATCGAAGAACGTTTTTCTGCACCCATTCTTTTGTATAGAATTGATTAATATAAGGTGATATTGTATTCAGCAGCTGTAGACGAGACGTCAATACCTCTTGATCTTTTAGCTCTGAAAAATAATTGTCTTTCTGGAAATCATATTTGATATATGACCGCATCTCACGCCACTCTTCGCGTGACATCACACCTTTAAGCGCAAGCTGAATTTCCATGAGATGATCAAATAGCATTGTAAAACGATGACGGAGACGACCAATGAAACGAGAGAATTTTACTTCATCTCTGGTAATTTCATTTGAGCGTCCTAAGCTAAATTGACCATCTGGTTCAAGACGTGAAATCGGCACTGACAATGATTGATATAATTTCTTTCTGAAATAATCAACATCTGCCATCTCACCAAGATTTTGACCGCCAGGTAATGTAGTAATTTCTGTACCGCGAGCACCTTCACGGCGAGGCAACCAGAAATCTTCAAGCATGGTCATGAATTTGCGGTCGTCACGAACCTCACCTGTCGATGCATCATATACCAAACGATTCTTATGTCGAATCATCATATCGCGCAGATATTGTTCGGCTTTAGGTTTAGGTAGATTACCTACATCAATGTAGAATATGCGGCGCTCAGGCGCACGACTTAGACGATATATCACAACGGCATCTTCTAACATGCGTGTCTGATTGAGAGGCTTGATAGCTTTATGTAGATGCGATAGCACCATGCGATTTCGATTATCAAGCAAACCAGAATTTACATAGCAGATTGAGTCCGGTGAAATCTTGACACCTTGTGAATAGGCTGCACCTGCAAGACCTGCAGGATTATACAAATAATATTCTGAATAAGCAGGTACTGTAGGATTCTTATCCTTAGTCGCATCACCATTTTCTTTTTTCTGAGGTACGCGAACCTTGCGAATACGGCGAGGATCAACATAACGCAGCTCTTTAATACCATCACGAGGTTTAGCTACGTCAATCATGATATGATAATAAAGACGACCATCAACATACCAACGACGGAATATCTCATAACAAATATTTGAAAAATCTAATAGCTCAAGAATTTCTTCAAATTCTTCTTCTATACGTTTCTTAATACGTGTAGGTTGTTTGAGATCGTCCATAGAAAGACGAACAACAGAAGCATCCTGATCGGTAACTAATGCTTCATTGACAATATCATCTACAGCAGCTTCAACTTCAGGATTCATTGACATTTCGCGATAGCGAGTAATAAGCTCAGCCTCGCTTTTGGCAGTGCCTTCTAAATCAACAAATGTACCGTATGCGCCACCGGGTGCGATTTCAACCGCGCCGTCATCCTTCTGTTCCGGAACGAACGACGGGATCTGTACAGCCTTTTTGGCATCTTCGTCAGCCCTGCCGATACGGAAGCCAAATAGCTCTATAGCCATGAGAATCCCTCAAAAAAATAGGTCCGCTATATTTAGCGGACCTATAGGTAGTTCCGCTGACTTGTATTATTAGACTGTCAGCGTACCAGTTGTACCTGGGTTTACTAGATCCCAGTAATCATATGCAAATTCAACTGGGAAAGTTTCAATCTGTTCACCATTTTCCCATGAGAGATCAATTGAACCGATTTCTACTGGAAAGATATTGACAAATCGATATGTGCGAATTTCTTCACCAGTTTTAGCATATTGCGTCACAGTCGCTGTTGTGCGATATGAAGCAGTTGTAGCTAGCTGAGGCGCACGTAGATTTGCTTGATGACGATTGATTTCATTGCTCCATATTTCCATCGCTTGACGGATTTCAAAATCTTCATCATTCAAGATTTCTACTCTCCAGTTAGCAAATGTTCTTGTTCCTGCAATTTTGATACGTCTACCAAAATATTGAGGTTCAATAACACTTACTGTACTTGCTGGTATTTGAGCAGCACGACAAGTGAAAGCAAATCTAGCACCGACATTCGGCACACCTGATGGTGTATCGACTATCACGCTAAAAAGCGATGGGCGGGCACCACCTAACGGAAGGCCTGCTGACGCGAACTCTGAGATATTAAAGGCCATGTCCTATATCCTCCTACCGCGCCTTAAAAATTACCAACGATTTCTGAGAACTCGACGCCGGTGCGGACCGCGACAAAGTTCAATTGGATAAAGTTAATCGACCTAGCCGGCTTGACATAGATATCGCCAACAAATTCATTGCGGTCAATAACTTCAGGTGTATTATTTGTTTCATCACAAATCACACGGAAATCATAGATACCGCGGCGACCCTGAACATCACGGAGGAACGGTTCTACCAAATTGCGGAATTGAGCGCGCGTAAATTCATCATTGAACTCAAACAGAGTAAACTTTGCAGCCGTGCTGATTGCTTTTTCAAGAGTGATGAAGAGGCGACGAACATTGATTCTATCAAAAGCAGATGGTTTAGATAACAATGTTTTATCACCAAACAATACAGTACCTTGACCCGGGAATGTAACTACTGGGTTAATTCCGTTTTTATAAAGCTGATCACGTTCAGCTTTTGTTGGGTTGGTTGAAAGTTTGATTACATTTTTTACTTGACCACGATTGAATCCTGCAGGTGAAAACCAAGGATCACGCTCGCTGTCTGTACGAACCATCAAACCAGCTGTATCACCATTTAGCGGAACATAGCGGTATAGATCATTATATTTGTCGTACATATACTTGTAGCCGCTATCAAGAACAGCATATGATGATGAGGGAAGAAGATTGCGGAAGGTGATTGAATCATCAGTTGATTTACCAACATAACCGATATTATTAACAACATCGGAACGACGTGGTGAAATAACTGCAATACAGTCTTTACGCACCTCAGCAATATTATTGATGGCATGAACGGCTTTAGTTTGATTACCTTCACCGGTTAAGATGAATGATACATCAACTTCTTCAGGATTCTTGAATTTATCAAATCCAACAAGATAGTCCGCTGAACGTGGTGCGGCACCATCTCTACCATATTCAAGATCACCACCAATTGCGCGAGATTGCGCTCCGTTACCAAATGTAACGGCATTAACAGCAGCTTTACCACCATTCACAAAACCTGGTGTATGCGCTGTCCACCAAAGCCATTGAGAACGCTCATTGATAACATTTTTATAATAGTTTCCAGTTCCATCATCTGTAATAGCATCTGAAGCTTTTGATAGACCAGCATAACGCTCAAGAACTGTATTAGCTCTACCTGAAATGCGACCATCTTCGTCAACTATAACCATATGCAATTCATCACCTGATGACTGATACTTAGCAGCATATGGGCTAGTTCCAGGAGCAGCATCAAAATAGTTATAAAATTCCCAACGGCGTGTTACAGATGACTGAGCAGCCACAGTATTACCAACATATTTTGTGCTTAATATAAGAGATGTTGCATTTGTAACACTAGCAACATGAACCGGAGTTCTGTCTGGTCCAGCAAGCAAGATATCGCCAGCAAGAATCTGTGATGAGAATGATGTACCAGAGCCTGTCACGGTAATTGAGTTATTAGTAAACCCAAGTGTACCTGATAGTGTGGTTTGCCAAGCATTTGCAGTTGGGCACATTGACCAGCGCAATGAATTACCAAGCTCACCTGGGAATTTTGCGACAAATGAACCAACACCAGCAATACCGCTTGAATAATTGGTATCATAATCATCAGAATTTTTGATGATGGTATTTTGTGTATTTGATGAATTTGTGATGGCGTTACGAGCATTACTCGTAGTACCAGCTTCATTAATTACACGAACAACATACAGCTTATTACCATAGCCTAAAAAGCTAGAAGCTGTAAAGAAATCTGACGCCGTATTTGAATTAGGACGTCCGAACTGATTGACAAGATTATCTTCTGAATCAATCAGAACACGTTGTTGAACTGGGCCCCAAATGAAGTGACCAGCGATACCGCCTTCTGTCGTGCTAACAGCAGGGACAATCGTAGTTAGATCGATTTCGCTGACATTCACGCCGGGAGATACTTGAAATGGCATGATCATTTCCTCCTAAAGTGTCTGATGTATTTCCATCCAGGGATATTTATAAAAAAGCCATCAGATACGAGACCAACGATCCAGCCATTCTCCATCACCCGATGTACCGTCTAGTGACATCGGATCATCCATTGTACCGTCATCATAAAAACCCGCCGGCAACAAATCTTCATCCATTTCTCGCAGCTTTTCTTCAGCTATGCGATGTCTAATATCTATATCAGTTAATTCTTTAAAATACAGCTGTTTAGCTAACCAACCAAATAATACCAATGACATCACAAGATCATCATTATATCCTTCTTCGGCTTCATAACTACTACCCTTGGATACAAAATTTGATAATTCTTCGATGATATCAAAATCTTCAATTATAAGTTTGTCACCCTCAACAAGTTCTTTTAAGCTTGAACAACCTACTGCCTTAACAAATCTTGAGGTTGTTACACCAAGCTGCGATCTACCAGAAAATCCTGCGCTAAGTTGTTGTCCACCACGACCCATTTGTGTGGTCCATAGTACATTTTCGCACTCCAGATCACGATGCAGAGTTTCAGCAACTGTCTTACCAATATCATTAGTTTCAACCAAGATATATGCATTATTATAAGCTTTTGCATATCTTGCTATGATTTCAGGATAAAATGAAGATACGACAGTATTATTTCGATATTTTGCGACTACCCTATAAGGCACCTGTGACACGTCAACCACGGTAAATGCAGAATAGTCAAGACCGACACCATGACCGGTATCAACCATGATTGCATATGTGTGCTTAAATTCAGGTTGATGATAAATGTCAACACCCCAGGCATCTCTTGATACATTCTTAAAGGCCATAGACCTAAGTTTTGAACCAGAGATAAGTGTGAGTGTACTACCAAGAAATTCTGTTTCAAATTCTTGCTTGAATTGTTCTTCGCTGGTATTGCGAATTGTTTGTTCGCGCCACTTATCATCACGACCTGGTGTATCGCGCCAATGCACCTCAATTGGCACATATTCACTACGTTTCTCAGTCGCATCAACCCACATCTTGTAATAATGATTTAGGCCGTTAGGTGTCGATACAACTATGATCTTAGAAGTCTTACCAGAGCTAATCGTAGGATAAACGGATGCAAAAAATTCTTCAGCGATATTGCGTGGTACGAATGCAAATTCGTCTAAGAAGATCAGATTATATGAACCACCGCGAATCGCGCTAGCTGAAGTTGCAGATGCTAATATCTTTGAACCGTTCTCAAGTTCAATATTACCCTTGTTCCATATGACAATACCTTGCTGCATCCATTTTGGTATATGTTCATATGCAAGTTGAATTTTGGCAAGCATGTCTCGCGCAAGACTGCCTTTGTTGGCTAGAATAGCAATGCTTTGATTGTCATGAAATAGTATTAACCACAACATATATCCAGTAACTGTAGTCGATTTACCGGACTGACGAGGCATCTTACAGATCGAGAATCTATTATCTTTAAAGGTCCGGACCATCTTGCGCTGATATTGATATAAACCAAAGTTTATCAAACCGCGATCAACGCTAACAATCTTCATATAATTTTCAATGAAGTATTCGGGGTCTTTAGCGCATTTGTGATATTCACGGATCTGATCTTCCGTGAAATTTATTTTGACGCCAGCTTTTTTTAATGTAGGATTACCAAGATAATTATCAGACATCAGAAGCTTCACCATCTATGATATCGTCCTTGCGACCGTTAATGATTGCTTGCAAATCGGCCGTGCTACCTATGAATACCGCGTTATTCACCACTGTACTAGGACCTGAGGTTTCACCTCTGATATCTTTATTGCGCTTATGAATATCAATCAAATCTTTATTGACATCAGATATGGTCTTGATAAGCTGTCCTACAACTTCATATGCACGAGGTGAATCAAGGTCTTTTGCCATCGTCAAAAGATTCTCAAGAGCTTCTTTACCCTTACCTATAACATCTTTTAGATTATTTCGTGCTTCTTTATAATCTATTTCTAGATCATCAGAATTTTCATTATGATCTATTACTGTTGGTAGGGATTCTTTTTTCTGGACTTCTGGCAAATTTAATGCATCATGTAAACTATTCATTTTAAGTATCCTGACCTGTTACTGGATTATATTTTACACCACTTGGATAGAAGAATGTGTTAGGTGCATATTTCCAAGCAGAATTTGCTTGTATAAGATTTGGATTTATAGATGCCGCACTATTAGTAGTACCGACACCATTAGCATAAAGACCTGGTTGAATTGTAACACGAGAATTGGTAAGAACATTTTCAAGTTCTTCATCCGTAATATCAACTGTAATACCATATAGTGTATTAGCCTTAGCTTTAATATCCATAGCACTAAGATTAATAATGGTACGTTTGATAATACCACCTTCGCTCGATGTTCTAACTGGACCAAAAAACCAACATTTCATAGTAAAATTAAAAGATTGAATTAATGCTCTACGATTTTCATAATCACCCTCATATGAATCTTCTATACTCATACCTGTCAATATAGTAGGTACGTCTAATTTAATACCCATTTCAGGAATTAAATTTATTTTATTAGTCCATTCTGGTCCAAAATATGGAAGTATTTGTTCCATTATTTGAACACCATCATCAGCATTTCTTACATAAGAATATAGTGAAAAATTTAAATTCCATGGAACTGGTGTTCTTTGATATTTAAGTATATCAGAATCTGTAGATGAGATTGCAACATTTCTTGTAGTTGATGGTAATCGTCTTGAACCATCATATTCAAAACCTGTTATTTCAAATGCTAATCTAGGTAAAACTGTTTGTACTTGTGATGTTAGATCAGGATTACCTCTAATTCTAGCAAGCCATTTTTCTTTAGGACTATATGATATAGGAACAGCTAAAGTTTGTATGGTATTATGTTCTTCATCCAATCTACTTACGGTCATATCATTAAACATGTTACCAAATGCGATAACATATTTACGCAAGGTCTGATGATAAAAAGTAGATCCGAACATTGGCATGGTTAATACCTGTCTATCTCGCTAAATGGATTTCGTTCGCTAAAATCAATATCTTCAAATGATTTTAGTGTGAATGTTTGATTGTTAGCAGAACCACCAGTCATAGTATATTCTTGATATAGATATCCACCATCTTCAACTAATATTATATCATTATTTTCAAATAGATAATTATATTTCAATACATCACGAGTTAATCTATCTTCTATAATATCTATCGCAGTATTACCAGTATCAAAACGTTCTGAGCTATAACGGAATAGTTCACATGTCATCTCATATGTGTATAGCTTGCCATGTTGATAAAAGACACGCTCATGCTCAACAAATTTCACTTCATAGATGGCACCATTTCCATTGTTTATGAAGGGAATATAAATCAAATCACCTTCTAAAGGTCTGGATGATGATATTGAATAACCATTGGCTGATCCAGTCTCAAGAAGATAATTATCAGTATTTGATGAATATACTGCAGGATTATCCTCAGTAAGATAGATGTTTCCTACCTCGTCAATTAACTTTTCTGTGCGAATCTGATCCCATCTACGACGAGCCATAGTAAGCGTAATCTGATCACGAATTTCAAGATTAAATTTGCTAAGAAAATCACCTTCTCCTTGAAAATTCTCAAGATTATTTACATAGACTTCAATCGGTACAGCTAGATCAAATTTTGATAACGGGTCTTCACCAAATTCTTCAATTTCATTGAATATGGTGCGCGGCATATATTGTACATCGACACCATAAATCTTGATGACCTCAACCATGAGGTCATCCTCTACTCTTTGTTCTCTGCCGTAGCTATAATTGCGAAAGTATTTGTTTGTGGCCATATCAATTCATCATATCCATGACTGGTAGACTGTAGCCACTATTCATTTCTTTTTCAAGAGCATTAATTTCATCATTAGCCTCATCCCAAATCTTCTGTCCATTAAATTTAATTCCGCCAGGAAGATTCATGCCTTCAAATTTCTTTAGATTTTCACCCCATTGTTTTTTGATAAGAGCTGTTGCATATTTCTTTAACCACGGATCTGACCAAACATCGCTGAAGGTCTCAGAATCAAGCACGCGATAGCAATCGACAATTACATAATCATCAACCTTGACATCTTTGTCCCATTTCATATCAACATATAAACGATTGTTATGGCGATTAAATCTAATTGGTTTGCTGCCAACAAATATCTGTTCGAGCTCCTCAATATGACGCATACCCATAACATATGGTACATAAGTTGTGCTTGTAAAGTCAAACAAGTCATTTAAATGAATTTGATAACGTACATTGAATAGATTTGATACACTGGATGCTCGACCAATATCAAAAATACGAATAACATAATTAATATTATCAGGAAGCGTAATAAATTTGTTATCTACGTCAGTCTGAGTAATCTTATACGAGAGATAAATGTGCTCTGTACCATCGAAATGAAAATCTCGATAATATGCAAGTGCGTCATCTATACGATCATCAACCTGCCCGTCATCAACATTAATATCGATAACAGGATAACCTAGCCGTCTAAGACAGTAATCTTTGAACAGCTTACGAGTAGTGGGTACAGCCATACCTACCTCCGAATTAAGCCATACTATTTATGGCTTACTTCTTTCCAGCCGCAGCCTCATCTTTTGCTCTTGAGCCCGCCGATGAACCAAAATAAAATGATACAACAGCACCCCAAGCGGTTCCTAGGGTACCAAGCATTACAAGCATAGCTTCACCACCCCCTGTCATAGGTAATCCAAACATCAACATATACATTAATACACCAAAGAATCCAACTGTGATTACAGCTGCCAAAGCGCGTGGTGTCCAATCTCTTGGATTTTGCATCGCCATCTGACGTGCGCTATCGCGATCACCTGCGCTAATACGTTCCAGATCAACGTCAAGCTTTTTCATTTCAAGCTTAAAATTATTTTCTGCGTGCTTTAGGGCTAGAAGTTGATCTGGTGATGCTGTAACAGCTGCATGAGCTAATTCTTCTTCAGTACCATCTGGATGACCAAGAAGGGTTTCAGATAAAGTGCGAACAGCCATGCCTGCAAGCGGCCCACCCATCGCCGTAGCGATGGTTGGTGCAACCGTCTTGACTATATTAAGAAGCTGTTCCACAAAATTACTTCCTTATGAAGTTTGCGGATACCATACCCACAAAGCAACCAACCACTGTCTGGAATGCAGGTCCAAGAATCTCAAATATCTTGTTATTGTCAACATCTGGATGAAAAATGCTGATTAACAAAACACCAACCACAGATACCATGATTGATGCAAGAGATATAATTGATATTTTTGTAACAAAAAATGAATGTGCCATTGACAGCGTAGTCTGTTCTTGTGTAAGAGCAGGTACCTGCGCTGCGGTTTCTTCTTTATTTTCAGCCATATTAGGCATCCTCCAGCTATACTGTTGTCATTCATGGTATAGCTTAGAATCGCACAAAATCTATTTAGACTTGAGCTACCAAAACTGATGTTTTAATTGGTGGCCAAGATTCTGTCATAGTTATTGTTTCTTGATATGTGTGCAATTCTTTAGAAAAATTTGTTTGAGATTTCAGATCATCAACATTAAAAATTGCATTACCATATCTCTTTTGCATTGTATTACTATCACCACAAATACCAATTAAGCTACCTGGTTTTGGATTTGGCACAAGATCCTCAAACGGTAATAGCATGTTTATTGATGGTACTATAAACACAGTACATTCATCTAAGATATCAGAATTGTCATCAAATATAACATTTCTTTTTACATATCTTACATCTTTTAATGTGAGAAGAGGTTTAATACGCTCGGATACTTTAATCACTGTAGGATCATGATCTATCAAAGTTACCTTGTTTATCTGAGGTGCACGTAGAGATAACATCTCCAATAAAAATATACCATACCAAGATCCTAATATTGCTACATTTATTTTGTTATTATTAAAATATGGTAGCAAACCTTTCATCAATTCATAATGAGGTTTTGTGAATCTGGGATTCAAGCTATACCATATGGTATTACTAATAACCTCATTTTTTTCTATAATGGATTCATATTTTGTACCATAAATTTCACCTGAAGGAAGTTTATCAAATAATCTTTCTTTGATTAATTCTTCATATAGATCATTAGATTCAAATATCATATCGCGATATTTGCTTTTTACTCTACGTATGGTATTATCATAATTATCAAGTATTATCATATTGCACCCACATATCTTTTGCCCAACCTTTAGTATCAGGTAAATCAAAACCATGACCATGAGAATTATTGAAGATGCAAATCTTATAATCTTTTCGGTATAAACCGACTTCTACATCATCTGGCCATTCGGCTCCAGCATTATAGCTATAAACTATACCACTTGGATGAAATCCATATTGGTTTTCATTTAAGTAATATAATGCATGATCTAAACTCCAATAAACACGAGATATCTTGTCTATGTTCTTTTTATAATAATTATAAAGATGGTGAGCTTGATCTTCTTTCCATGTTACAAAGGAAGAATTGATTGAGCAATAGCTATGTCCATATGCTTTTATTACTGCATCATGTGGTGCCCAATAATTATTAATCATTCTAAATTCTGAAAAATTATATGATTCATTTAAATAATCGGTGAGATCATTTTGGATTAAGATATCTAAATCAAGCAACACATATGGACCCGCACAATTTAAAAAACCATATCTAAATGCGCTTACCTTTTCTATAGTAAACATTGTAGTAGAAGAACCTCTAAAACTACTAAGCTTATCTAGGTCTTCAATTACTACATTACTATCAATACCAATTCCATCATCAGTTATACAATGCATCACAAACGGACGTTTGTAATTATTCTTAATCATGCTATACAGACGATTTACATATAATGCTGGGTATTTGTGACCCCATTTATAACATATAAATCTAGTAGGTTGTTCGCTCATGATAAGGTCGCTTTCATGTACATGGTTTATAGCATATTGGTTAAGCCAAAATATACAGTCAAAGATGTTTATGCCATCAATACTATGTGTCAAAAATATTTATGCGATAGCTTTGAGCATATCTGCTTAACTGATGATGTATCACAATTTCAAGGTTTAGATTTTTGTAAATTGATAGATGTTAGTGAATATGATCTAGATCGTTGGTGGTATAAGATGGTTCTATTTAAAAATGGTATATGCAAAAAAGATACCAAATGTATATTTTTTGATCTAGATTCTAAAATAATTGCACCATTAAATTCAATAATAAAACATGATGAGATGTTATATCTTGCAACCAATACAGATAAAATCGATTCACAATATATTAATGCCGCAGTACGGCATCAAAAAGGAAAACATCTTACAATAGCCAATTCATCTTTGATGACATGGCTAGGCGGTGACCATGAATTTTTGTGGAACAAATTTAATAGTGATGCTGAAACCTATATGTTATCGTATGCAGGAAATGATGAATTTGTTACATTTGAATATGACAAATATGATTTGATTGATCACAAATATATTTCAACGTCATATACTAAAAATGATAAAGCTATATTTTGGCTAAGATAGCTCTATTTCTTCGATCATATTTTCCCAAATATTTTTATCAAAAATGACATAGCTTAGTGTAAATCTATCAGATTCAGTTCTAGCAGAATGCCAATAAACTTTATTTGGTTCTGAAAATGGACCGAAATAACCTACCTTGACTGTCCAACCTTTAGAATCTGGATGCTCAATTATAATTTTATTATCTAGGTCATAAGAATAAAAGCATCCATCTCCAGTCTTATTATATGTCATTATAATATTATAACCCCAAGCATTACCATTATTATGCCATCCAATAAACCCTTTTGGTGGATAATACATTTTTAATGCATTATTTCTTGCACCAAGAAATT
>Ga0315909_10006646_pt1 | contig 13026 bp, 25 predicted proteins | sample LakEriMetagenome_11_FD_203527 | JGI IMG/M metagenome (GOLD analysis project Ga0315909, IMG submission 203527) | Freshwater fungal communities from buoy surface, Lake Erie, Ohio, United States - Buoy 2 MA125 | ecosystem: Environmental > Aquatic > Freshwater > Lake | place: USA: Lake Erie, Ohio...
CGCTGTGGCGGTGTAGATACGATGTACAAGTCTCCCAATGGGATGCACCTTATCTGTGACCAATGCGGATATGCTGAACGTATCTTAGCGTCGGAGGACTATTGACCTATGACACCACAAGATGAAATCATTGAGATGGCTAAACAGGCTGGCTTATTGGACATGGATTACGAGATAGGCCAATGGGAAATACATGAGTTCACAATCTTTGCCAAACTGGTAGCAGAGGCCGAAAGAGAAGCGTGTGCAAAGGTATGCGAAGCTATGCCGTATAGAGCCGCTAGTGCAAGCAAAGCCGCAGAAGCAATCCGAGCACGGGGGCAACAAACATGACAGCAGTACTAGCTTCAAAGTTCCACAGCGGTTCCCGCTTTATCAAGCACATAGCCTGTGAGAAGTGTGGCTCTAGCGATGGGAACGCTCTCTATGACGATGGGCACACCTACTGCCATGTATGTCACACTTACAGCAATCTTGTTGTAGAACATGGCTATGTAGAAACGCCTACAAAACCACACAAATCATCGGAAGTCAAAGTTATGAATTACAACACACACAAGGGTGAAATCAAAGCAATCCCTGAGCGAGGTATCCTACAAGCTACCTGTGATGCCTACGGGGTGCGACAGGACGCTACAAGACACTTCTACCCTTACTTTGACAGTGATGGTAAGGAAGTAGCTCAGAAGGTACGCAATGTTGAGAATAAGAGCTTCTCAGTAGAGGGTCAGTGGTCACAGGCTGCCTTGTTCGGTCAGCACCTGTATCAGAAGGGTGGTAAGTACATCACTATCTGTGAGGGTGAACTAGATGCTCTAGCGGCTTACCAGATGACAGGATCTAAGTGGCCTGTTGTGTCTATCAGGAACGGGGCTAGCGCAGCCTTGAAGGACTGTAAAGCTAACTATGAATACCTAGATAGCTTTGAGGCGATTGTGCTCTGTTTCGACGCAGATGATGCTGGGATTAAGGCTTCCAACGAGGTAGCTGAACTCTTTGGCTCAAAGGTTAAGATTGTTAAACACTTAAAGGATTGTAAAGATGCTTGCGACTATCTCAGTAACGGACGAACAACTGAATTTGTTAATCAGTGGTGGAGAGCTGAAACTTACGTGCCCGATGGAATTGTGGCAGCGTCTTCCCTATGGTCAACAGTCAACACTCCGGAGCCAGCAGCTGAGGCTTTCTATCCATTCAAAGGACTCAACGACCTCCTCTATGGCCTTAGACAGTCGGAACTCATTACTGTCACCGCTGGATCAGGCCTTGGAAAGTCTCAATTCCTTCGAGAGATCTTGTTCAACATTCTTAACACAACTAAATGGAACATCGGAGGAATGTTTCTCGAAGAATCCGTTAGAAAGACTGCAAGAAGTATTATGTCTCTCCACGCAAATAAGAAGTTGCATTTACCAGATACTCCTGTCTCAGAAGAGGAATTAAAAGATGCTTTCAACGCTACTCTTGGTACTGATCGTATTTATCTTTTTGATCATTTTGGTTCCCTTGCTATCGATAACGTACTTAATCGTATCCGATACATGGCCAAAGCCTGTGATTGCAGGGTCATTTTTCTTGATCACATTAGCCTTATTATCTCTGGTATGGATGGGGGAGATGAGCGCAAGAGCATTGATGTCTTGATGACTAAGCTTCGTACTCTGGTTCAAGAGCTAGAGATTACCCTTATCTGTGTATCTCACCTCAAACGACCTAACACTGACAAGGGTCACGAGGATGGACAGGCAGTATCGTTGTCTCAGCTACGTGGCTCAGGCGCTATCGCTCAGTTGTCTGATGCAGTCATTACCTTGGAACGTAACTCAATGAGTCCCGATGCTAGTGTAAGACACACCACCAAGGTAGCAGTTGCTAAGAATCGTTATAACGGTCTCACAGGGCCAGCTTGTAACTTGAAGTATGACTTGGATACAGGTAGAATGTACGAGACTGTGATGGAGGAGCTATGATTGAAATGATGATCGTAGGTAGCACAGGCATAGGCTACGCTGTTGTAGGGGTGCTACAAGGCTTAAAAGGGGAGTACTCTAACATGGCTATATGGCTAGGGTATTCCATTGCACAGGTAGGCTTGTTCCTAAATTTAAAATGACCATTAAAACAACACTTGCACCTAACGCACCGTGGTATACTGCTGAAGAGCTTGTGTGGCCTACAGTGTACGTGAAACCTGTTTATGTGCCTAAGAAACCTAAGAAAAGGACACACAGGGCTAAACCATCTAACATTGACAAGAAGTTTGAACTATGGTTAAATTCTTTGGAGAAAATCAAATGATAAACATTAGTAACTTGACATTGGAAGAACAAGAGCGTATTGCTTATATTGAAGGCAACTTAGAAGTAGCTAAACTTCTAGGTAAGATTATGGACGTTCAAGCTGAATTAGTAACCTACGAAGAGGAGGTATGGTGGAATGATTAACGAACACGACATTAATGACATGTGGGATAAAGAGACACAAGAGGCTTACCTTAAGTGGGCTGAGGATTATGGTTTAGACTATGAGCCTTGGATTGGTCAGCCTGATGTATCTGCTGCTTGGCTAGCCGCTGTGAAGTGGTATAGAGAACATATCAGTATGAAGCCTATTATTGAGGTGGATAAATGATTGACAACTACGAACGATTGGTTGGTAGGCTTATGGACTTGGAGACTAAGTTCTACGAGCTACAAGACAAGTATCAGATCCTGATTGACTCCTACGAAAAACTAAAGGTAGAACATGAGAATTGCTCTCGACATAGAGACGAACTTGGCACACGATACGATCCATTTGTGCGTAACTCAGGACATTGACACAGGGGAAGTAAGGGTATGGAAAGCTCCAAACGGCCTATGGGACTACTTAAAGGACGCTACATTGATAGCAGCCCACAACGGAATAGGCTTCGACTTCCCGATCTTGAACAGGCTATGGGGGACGAAGATTGGGTTGAAACAGGCTTACGATACTCTCGTAGTGTCAAGGCTTCTAGAGCCGACGAAGGAACACGGGCACAGCCTAGAAGCATGGGGAAACGTCTTAGGAAAGGGGAAACTTGATTATGTTGCAGTTTGGTCTTGGATCATGGGTAGACGTGAGGAATACAGTGGTGAGGCTTTTGATAAACCTATCCCTGACCTTCTTGAGCATTATTGCATTCGTGATGTTGCTGTTCTACGGGATGTTTTTAATCATCTTTGTGGTGATCTCGAATCTAAGGGATTTTCTCAAGAGTCTGTTACCCTTGAACACCAAGTAGCAGCTATCATTGCTAGACAGGAACGAAATGGATTCAAACTGGATGTCGTACACGCAACTTGCTTACTTGCTGACCTCAAAGGAAAGATGGGAGAAATCTATGAGCGAATGCAGGAGCGATGGCCTCCCGTCACCAAGGAACGATATTCCGAGAAGACAGGAAAAAGACTTAAGGACGAGACAATTACCTTTAATCCAGCAAGTAGACAACAGATCGGTGAAAAGCTGATTGAGCTAGGGTGGAAGCCTAAGAAGTTTACACCCACTAATCAGCCCGTGGTGGACGAAGGAACTTTAGCAGGTGCTAACTTTCCAGAGGCTAAACTGATTGCTGAATACCTCATGCTTCAGAAACGTGTAGCACAGGTAGAGTCTTGGATGGATGCAGTAGGTAAGGACGGTAGGGTTCACGGTAAGGTAATTACCAATGGTGCTGTTACAGGCAGGGCTACACACTCCAAACCTAATATGGCACAAATACCTAACTCAGGTAGCCCATACGGTAAGGAATGTAGACAGTGCTGGACTGTTGAAGAAGGAATGGTTCAGGTGGGTGTTGACTTGTCGGGTATTGAACTTAGGTGCTTTGCCCATTATCTCAATGATGCAGATTACATAAAGGAAGTAGTGTATGGTGATGTCCACACAAGAAATCAGCAGGCGTTTGGTGTTAATTCACGAAACGATGCAAAGACAATTTTATATGCCACGTTGTATGGTGCATCGCCTGCCAAAGTCGGGTCAATTATTGGTGCTTCAGAAGCAAAAGGGCGTTCCATTATTGCTAGCTTTAAACGGTCAGTGCCAGCCTATGCCGTTCTTCAAGACAAAATTGCTAAATATGCTGAAAAAGGCTGGCTACCGGGTCTTGATGGACGTAAACTTTATGTCAGGTCGGAACACAGCGCTCTCAATACTCTCCTACAATCAGCTGGAGCCATTATCGCTAAACAATGGCTTGTCTGTCTTTCTAAAAAACTCGATGGGGCCAAAATCCCATACAAGCTCCTTGCGTGGGTACATGACGAAGTTCAATTTGAAACAGCACCACATCATGCAGAAGAACTTGGAAAAATTGTGGTAGAATCAGCTAAAGAAGCTGGAGAGATCTTGAAGTTTAGATGTCCCGTAGGGGCTGAATACAAAATAGGGGCCAACTGGTATGATTGTCACTAAGTATCCTAACGGGTATTTCAAGGATAAAGAATGTAAGACTTGCAAACAGGTGTTTACTCCTACAAATCCTTGTAACGTTTATTGCTCACCTGAGTGCAAAGGAAAGAACGCTTACTACAAAAGAAACTATGGTATTGATGACTTGGTGCTTCAGCAAATGAAAGAAGATCAAGACAACAAGTGCTATTTGTGCGGTTCTGATGGTTTTTTGATTGGTAAAAACAACCACAATGAAAAACTTGTAGTGGATCACGATCACAGTACAGGCAAAGTACGAAGACTGCTATGTCATAACTGTAATCGAGCACTTGGCCTATTCCAAGATAACACAGAAGTATTAAGAAAGGCTGCTGAATATGTCGAAGCTCACAAAAACTGATGCAATAAAACAACAGATCTTGCTAAACATTAGCGATGATTCATTTATAATCCACCACACAGACACAATGGATATTTTAGATGTATACTTGGTATTGGTTGCTGCCATAGAATACATTGAAGCTGAAGCAACTGGACTTGCAAAACTTGAAGGGAAATACCTGCAATGACGAAAGGAAGTAAATGACACTCGATCTCGAACCAAATGAAATTCAATTCTTGTTACAAGTACTAGGGGAGCTGCCAACTAAGACAGGCGCTTTCGTACTCGTGCAGAAAGTAGCTGGACAATTTGAAAGCCAGCAAAACGTTAACCAACCTAATGAAGGAAAATAAATCATGTCAGATTTGAAACCAGTAAAGATCCAAGGCGAACTGTTCTGGACTAAGTGGATGAACCAGTTGAATACAAAGTTCAACGAAGCTAACGACAAGTACGAATGTACCATCGGTAACATCTCTAGCGATGATGCAGCTAAGTTGACATCTTTGGGTATCAAGGTCAAGAACAAAGAGTCAATGGGTAACTTCATTGTCTGTAAGTCTAAGTATGCTTTCAAACCTGCTGATGACAAACTGACTGAGATCCCTGTTGAAGACTTGGGCAATGGTTCCAAGGTGGTAGCAGTGGTTAGCGCTTACACTCACAAGATGAGCAAGATGCACGGTAACGCTCCCTCACTGAAGAACTTGATGGTCACGCAAGTGGTCACCTATGTCCCAGAGTCAACAGAAGACGCAGCACTCTAAAGACAGTAAACCCTCTGTGGCACTCATAGACGGTGACATTTTAGTCTATCGTGTAGGGTTTGCCTCAGAGGATGTCGAAGAGAAACTTTGTTTGGCTCGTGTAACTGATCTTATTCATGACATTGTTTACCAAGAACTCAAGTGTGATGACTACAAAGCGTACATCACTGGAAGAGGTAACTTCAGGAATGAGATTGCTGTTACTGAGCCTTACAAAGGGAATCGTAAAGATGCTAAGAGGCCAGTACATTACGAAGCTATCAGACACCATCTCCAGCGCCTTGGTGCAGAACTGGTTGAGGGACAGGAAGCTGATGATGCAGTGGCTATCGAAGCAACTACGAATGGGGGCTGGATTGTCTCCATTGACAAAGACCTAGATCAGGTTGCAGGTTGGCACTACAACTTCGTTAAGAAGGAAGAGTATTACGTTACAGAAGAGCAAGGTCTTCGTAGCTTTTACACTCAGATTCTCACAGGGGATCGTACTGACAACATTGTTGGCTTGAAAGGCATAGGCCCAGTTAAGGCTGCAAAGATCTTAGCTGAATGTAAGACAGAACAGGAGTTATACGATGCTTGTCTTAAAGCGTATGATGGTGATGTTGAACGTGTTACAGAAAACGGGAGATTATTATGGTTAAGAAGAAGTCCTCAACAAGTGTGGTTCCCACCTATTTTGAACTCGGAGGCTTCGAGTGGACAGTAAAGTTCTCTGAGGACTGACTGAGCTAGGTAAGAGTGACTGTCACGCCCAACAGATCACACTTCGTAGCGGTATGAGTGAACAGACAACGATTCAGACGTTCTACCATGAGCTAGTACATGCTATCTTGTTCACAATGGGCCAGATGAGTCATGACGAGGTCTACGTAGACGCTTTTGCTGTCTTCCTCCACCAGTTTGCTAAGACACAGGATTGGAGTTAATTGTGAAAGGTCGTCGAAAGAAAGAAACAACTAACTGCATCAAGTGTGGAGACGTTATTCCTGATTCACGACGATCAGACGCAAAATACTGTAGTCAGCGTTGTCGTGCTGCTGCTGAAAAGAAACGGTATAAGGATAAGCATCCTGAGTATGTTGAGAAACAGAAAAGGCTAACAAACGAATGGAGACATCTCAAGGAGCATGGACATATTGACTTCTTAGATAATCCAATTGCAAATCCTAAAAACAAGTTTGCTTTGGCACGTAGTCTAGGTTTCCGATCAATGCTAGAATATAGTGTGGCTAAACAGTTAACAGACTTAGGTGTTAACTTTGAGTATGAAAAACTTAAAGTTAAATATGTAACCGAGGAGATTGAATGGGATGAAGAAGATAAAGATGACGGAAGCGAAAAATGGTAACTAGAAAAGTAACAAGTAGCAAACGAGCACACGCCATCAAAAACGGGTATCGCTCTGGACTTGAAGAGGATGTCTGTAACGCTCTTACACAACTTGGAGTAGAATATGAATACGAAAAGTTAAAGATACGTTATCTACAGCCCTCGACGGAAAGGCAGTACACACCTGATATTGTGCTAGAGAACGGTATCATCATTGAAACAAAAGGTAGGTTCTTAATCGCTGATCGTAAGAAGCACATCTTGATCAAGAGACAACACCCTCATTTAGACATTCGCTTTGTGTTCTCTAACAGTAAGCAGAAGCTAAATAAGGCATCAAGAACAAGCTACGCTGATTGGTGTATTAAGAATGGTTTCCAGTATGCAGACAAAGAAGTGCCTGTACATTGGATCAAAGAACGAAGAAAGAGAGTATCAGATGGAAGTAAAATTGATTCGTGAGAACCCTGACGGTAGTGCAGACTTCTCTTTTGACATGAGTACTGAAGAGAAGGAAGCCCTGCTTTGCTTAGGTATTATTACAGGACTCAAACGAGGTATTGAGGAAGGTAAGAAGTACGTGGCTCCACCAGCTGATGAGGACACAGACACAGATGGGCAAGATAGTGGTACACTATAAGCCTCCACCTTTCAAGCCTGATTGGATGGATGGTTGTCTAAAGCTCTATGTCGTGGATCATCCTCGCTTAGGCTGTAGATTGGTAACAACAACGAAGGTGGTAAGAGAGTATCCTAACGGAATCTACGAGACAGAACATGCTGTCTACCACCCGATAGATGGAGACTTCAATGACCTATAAGCCATTAGAAGACTATTTTCTCAAAGTTAACATGAAGGACAAGACAATGACGGAATTTGATAATTCGTACGAAGAACCTTTAACAAGTATTTACTTCCAGATCAGCACACCAGCTGTGGCTCACTACCCTTCAAATGAGCACACAGTCCGTATGATGTGGACAGATGGTGCTAGTTGGCATGACATCATTTGGGAGATGGCTAAGGTCTTAGAATCTCACTACGGCTACGAAATCAAAAACAAAGTGTTCTTTAATGTCCATGAGTTTATGATTGAAGCTGAAGACAGCCATGGTGATCCTGACTTAGCTAAACAGATGTTCTCTAAGGAAGTCAGCTAAGATGAGGATCCTAGTTATTCCTGATGCTCAGATCAAAGAAGGTATCCCAACGGATCACCTCACTTGGGCTGGCAAAGCAATCGTGGAGTACAAACCTGATGTAGTGGTTAACATAGGGGACTTTGCTGACATGCCAAGCCTCTCTAGCCACGACATCAAGGGTTCTAAGTACTTTGAGGGCTTACGCTACCAGAAGGACGTAGAGGCTGTTAAAGAGGCTATGAAGAAGCTTCTACAGCCTCTTAAAGACCTCCAGAAGGCTCAGAAAGAGTCTAAACACAAGGTGTACAAGCCTCGTATGGTATTGACCTTAGGTAACCACGAGAACCGTATTGATAGGGCTGTAAACAACAATCCTATGCTTGAGGGTTTAATCACAGTTGAGGACTTAGAGTATGACAAAGATTGGGAAGTACATCCTTTTCTCCATCCAGTATTCATCAATGGCGTTGGCTTCAATCATTATTGGCCTGTTGGGGCTATGGGCAGACCTGCTGCCTCCCCTGCTGCTATTATCTCTAAGCTTCATATGTCTTGCGTGGCTGGACACCAACAAGGAAAACAGGTTGCTTATGGGAAGCGTGCTGACGGGAAGCCTATCACTGCTATCGTTGTTGGTAGTTATTACCTTCACGATGAGTCTTACATGGATCAGCTCTCCAACAGACATTGGCGTGGTTTGCTCGTAATGAACGAAGTAGATGACGGACACTTTGACGAGCTTTTTCTTTCAATCGAATATTTAGGAGAAAAGTATGGTGGAATCATGCGAGAAAGCACTCTTAGAAAAACTAAAAGCTGAGTATGTTTACGACATTTATTTAGGACGTATCTTAGAGAAAAAGAATTTAAAGGATTGGTCGTTACCTACGCCAAGAGGTTATCGACGAATTTCTATAAACGGTAAACAATATTTGTTACATCGTTTAGTTTTCTTTTTCCATCGTGGTTATTTTCCTAAAGTTGTAGACCATGTTGATGGAGATGTTCACAATAACTGTATTGAAAACTTACAGGGATGCGATCAAAAAGTAAACATCGAGAAAGCTAGAATCTTTAAAACAAACAAAACAGGTTTTAAAGGTGTTAGTTATAACAAAGCAGCTGGTAAGTATGAATCTTATTTTTGGAAAAACTATAAGAAAACCTACTGTGGATTGCACAATACTGCAGAAGAAGCTTACAATGCAAGATTACAACGAAAGTACTCATCTGATGAAACCAACAGTTAAAGAGATTGATGACTACATGGCTGCCCTGAAACTACCTGAGAAACCAGAAACTGTAGGTAAAAAGTATGACAATGATAAACTTCGTTGGAGTTTATTGCCTCTAGGGGCTTTACAAGACGTAGTAAAAGTGTTAGAATTTGGGGCCAAAAAGTACGCCCCTGACAACTGGAAGTACGTGGATCAGGCTGAGGAACGGTATTGGAATGCTGCAATGCGCCATATCGTAGCCTACAAGCTGGAATCCCCTGCCGACAGTGAGACGGGGCTTTCTCATCTGGCACATGCAGTATGTTGCCTTTTGTACATTCAACAACTAGATAAAGAGAACAACTAAAATGAAAATGACACCATATCAGACCTACATCGCCAAGTCACGCTACAGCCGTTATTTGGATGACAAGGGCCGTCGAGAGCACTGGAATGAGACAGTAGCTCGTTACTTTGACTTCATGGAGAAACACCTAAAGAAGAACAATGACTACACCTTGACACCAGAGCTTCGTACCCGTCTAGAGACTGCTGTGGCTAACCTAGACGTTATGCCGTCGATGCGCTCAATCATGACCGCTGGAGAGGCTCTAGAGCGTCAGAACATCGCTGGCTACAACTGCTCATACCTCCCTATTGATGACCCCAAAGCCTTCGATGAGGCAATGTATATCCTCCTGTGCGGTACAGGTGTAGGCTTTAGCGTGGAGCAGAAGTATGTCAATAAATTACCTGAGATTCCTGAAAAGCTGTATGAGTCTAATACTGTGGTTCACGTTAAAGACTCCAAAGAGGGATGGGCAAAGGCTCTCCGTCAAGTGTTGGCCTTGCTATGGGCAGGTGAAGTGCCTAAATGGGACGTATCAGCTGTCCGAGCTGCTGGCACACGACTCAAGACCTTTGGTGGTCGAGCTTCGGGGCCAGAACCTCTGGTTGAACTTTTTAAGTATTCGGTGGGTAAGTTTAAGGGTGCTCAAGGGCGTAAGCTTACCTCTTTGGAAGCCCATGACCTACTCTGTAAGATCGGAGAGGTTGTTGTCGTGGGTGGAGTACGACGATCAGCTATGATCTCTCTGTCTGATTTGGGTGATGATCGTATGGCTCACGCTAAGGCAGGTAATTGGTGGGATGGTCAGGGACAACGAGCATTGGCTAATAACTCAGCTGTGTATGAGGTTAAGCCTGATGTAGGTCAGTTTATGCGTGAATGGAGCAATATCTATGAAAGTCATTCGGGAGAGCGTGGCATCTTTAACCGCTATGCTTCGGAACTTCAGGCGGCTAAGAATGGTCGTCGTGTACTCGATAAAGAATGGGGCACTAACCCTTGTAGTGAAATTATCCTCCGTCCTTACCAATTCTGCAACCTCTCTTCAGTTATTGTTCGTGCGGATGATGATGTGGAGTCTCTTAAAGAAAAAGTCGCTATTGCGACAATCTTGGGAACCTTCCAATCGACGATGACCAACTTCCCTTACTTGCGGAAGATTTGGCAGACAAACACAGAGGATGAGCGTTTGTTGGGTGTCTCAATGACAGGTATCTTGGATAACCCGTTGTTGAACTCAGCTAATGACCTTGACTTACCTAAACGCTTGGAGGCTTTGCGTGACGTTGCTATCTCTACTAATTCTGCTCTCGCTGGTGAACTCGGTATTCCTGTTAGTGCTGCTATTACGTGTGTCAAACCTGAAGGAACAGTTAGTCAGCTTACAGGCACTGCAAGTGGGATTCATCCACAACACAGCCAATACTTCATCCGTCGAGTCCGGAGCGATAATAAGGATCCTCTGACTAACTTCCTGAAGAACTCAGGGTTTCCGTCTGAGCCTTGCGTTATGAAGCCTGACTCTACGACAGTGTTTTCTTTCCCAATGAAGGTTGAGAAAGGCGCAGTGTTGAGGGAAGATCTTTCCGCTATTGAGCATTTGAAGCTGTGGTTAGTGTTTCAACGCCACTGGTGTGAACATAAGCCTTCAGTGACAATTTCTGTGACTGAGAATGAGTGGCCCGCTGTAGGGGCATGGACATGGGAGCATTTTGATGAAGTCACTGGTGTATCGTTCTTGCCTATGGATGGCGGTACGTATCGACAGGCTCCCTATGAGGCTATCGACGAAGCAACGTACAATACGCTGGTTATGGAGATGCCACAAAGCATTAACTGGGAAGACATGAGCGAGAACACAGACAATGTGGAAGGTGCTCAAATGCTTGCGTGTGTATCAGGTGCATGTGAAATTGCCTTCTAAGATAATGATAGCTATGCGGGTGATCGAAATGGTCACCTGCTTTCACATTATTGCTAACACTTGGAGGCACTGGTGACATGGTAGTTAACTTCGATTGGTCAGGTGGCCTAGTCTTTGGATTAGCTCACACTGACATGGCTGTGATAGAGATGGATGACGATGAGTTTCACTTCACAAATGCAATTCTTCTTCATCTAGGATTTATCACAATATCAATAGTCTTCTTTCCAGTAGAGCAGGAATAAAAAAAGGCCCCTTTTGAGGGCCTTTCTTGTATGTGGGCTTCTTAAGCCTTTTTATACTCTTCTTCAGTCAGGATACCGGGTTTGTATTTGTTATCTGGCTTGAAGATAGTAAGCTCTTGTTGTCGCATAGCAGGGTCAAAGCTGATGTGCATCCAACGACCAAACTCATGGATCATCTGATCAAACTTGATACCTGCCTTCTTGACTTCCATGCACAGTTGGTAAGGCGTTAACTTGGAGCTGGAGACATCAATAGCCCATCCATCCATGTGAGAGGACTTAGCAGAGCCTCCAACAGCGATATTAACAGCTGGTAGACGTAACCAAGAGTTAATCTTCAAAGGGCCTGTGAGGGCACGTAGTTGTTCCAACTTAGCTGCTGCTGTCTTCATGTTCTCCAGTTGGAGGGTAGAAGGTTGGTTATCAATACCGTTACGGATAGCTGTCTCAGAGTAAGTAGCTTCCTCTAGTGTAAAGTGTTCGCTTAAGTTCATTTCTTTTTATCTCCCATAATTTTCTCAGCTGTACGACCACCGAAGTAGGCCAACATAATCAGCTGTCCCCATTCACCTAACAATTTAACGTAGGACTCGTTCACATTGACGTTAAATGCTGACATCATTGCAAACAAGAAATAAGCACCCAAGATAGCAACTAAGGTCATAGGTCTAATGTTCTTAGACAACCAGCTATCTGAGGCCATATCAGCCTTCCAGCGATCAGTGACGTTCTGCTGTTCAACCTCGAAGGCCTTGGTGTCTATTTCCTTGAGCTTCAGAGCAAGTTCAGGGTTAGACTCAAGGGCCTTAGTGACCTCAGAGACTGAAGCAGGGACACCTAACTTATCAGCTATAGCTTTGACAGCCATGCCCCCTAGAGGGCCTCCTACGGCTGTTGCAAGGGCTGGAGCAGCCCCCTTGAGGATATTAAGAAGGCTGTCCATCTTGAGGCTTGTCAGCAGGTGGGTTTGCACCCTTACGACCAGAGATAGCACCCATAGCGCCTACGCCCATGAAGGCAATAGCTTTGAGGATCTCAAGGAACACAGCATCAATAGGGGCCAAGTCACCTGTTTGCTCTTCAAAGCCAATGAGCCACAAGACACCAAAGGCAATAACCAACACCATCACTGTGATTGAACGAACAACAAAAGACCAAGTTCTGATCTCAATCTCGTCCGCTGTCATCGGTGGTTTGTCCATCCATTTTTGAATTAGTTCTTTCATGGTACTTCTTTTTCTCCCTTTG
>Ga0315909_10006647_pt1 | contig 13025 bp, 13 predicted proteins | sample LakEriMetagenome_11_FD_203527 | JGI IMG/M metagenome (GOLD analysis project Ga0315909, IMG submission 203527) | Freshwater fungal communities from buoy surface, Lake Erie, Ohio, United States - Buoy 2 MA125 | ecosystem: Environmental > Aquatic > Freshwater > Lake | place: USA: Lake Erie, Ohio...
CACCACCTCTTCGGTGAAAGAAACTCGAACCTCCGTGTTCTGGGCACTCTTTTTCGTCATGTTGCTCTACACTGCACTGCCGGCCATGGCGGTGTTGGTTAAATTTGAGATTTACACCAATCTGGTCGGCATAGACTATGCCCACTTACCTGGCTGGGTAACTTACTGGGCCAATATCGATAAATCCAAACCCATGATCAGCATCATCGATATCAACATGGATGGGCTGATTCAGTTAGCTGAAATAACGATCGATGGCGACATGATTGCTCTGGCTACTCCTGAAATCGCCGGCCTACCCTATGTCATTTCCGCTTTAATTGCCGCTGGCGCCTTGGCAGCTGCGCTATCGACTGCCGATGGTCTGTTGCTGATTATTTCCAGTGCATTAGCTCATGACACGTATTTCAAAATGGTGAATCCAGAAGCGTCTAGTCAGCGGCAAGTCACTATTTCGAAATTGTTATTACTCGTTGTCGCCTTGCTGGCCACATATGCTGCTTCTTTTCGACCCGGTGATATTTTGTCGTTAGTAAGTGCGGCATTTTCTCTGGCGGCCTCGACTCTTTTCCCTGCACTTGTTTTGGGCGTTTTTTGGAAACGTGCGAACCAAGAAGGGGCGGTCGCGGGAATGTTGACTGGCTTTTTTGTTTGCCTCATCTATTTGGTGCAAACCAGTCCCAGCCTGGGCGGTGGTATCGAGCACCAGTGGTTTCATATCGCCCCCGCATCCGCAGGTATATTTGGCGTACCCGCCGCATTCCTAGCCGTGATCATCGTATCGCTATTGAGTGAGCCTCCTGGTGCAGCGGAAATTGCGATGCTGGAAAATTTGCGCAAACCTAATTAAGGTAGCACTGGCACATTTCTTGATACATCCCTAAGACTATCTAACAACTAAATCTTCGGGGTAAAGGGCCCATGGCCACTTTTTTTAATGAAATGTATGTGGACGGGGGCGCTGAAGTCCGAACACATTACCGGTCATTCGAAGACTGGCTAGCGGAACAACCCACCGATATGCTGGCCCGAAAGCGTGTTGAGGCCGATGTTATTTTTCGTCGCGTTGGGATTACGTTCGCAGTGTATGGCAGCGATGCAGGTACAGAGCGGCTCATTCCCTTCGATATAATTCCGCGCATCATTCCTTCGTCTGAATGGGCGCAACTACAAGCAGGTTTGAAACAGCGCGTACAAGCGCTCAATCTGTTTATCCACGATATTTATCACGACCAAACTATCGTCAGAGCGGGCGTACTACCGGCCGACCAGGTATTTCGTAATGCGCAGTACCGTCCGGAGATGCAAGGTATTTCGGTAGCTTCAGACATTTATGCGCATATCGCCGGAGTCGATATTGTGCGCGCGGGAGCTGGAGAGTTCTACGTATTAGAAGATAATTTACGCGTACCTTCTGGCGTGTCTTACATGCTGGAAGACAGAAAAATGATGATGCGGCTGTTCCCTGATTTGTTCGCACGCCATAAAGTTGCACCTGTTGCCCACTATCCGGATTTGCTGCTCGATATGCTGCGTTCAGTGGCACCGCAAGGCGTTGATAATCCTACGGTCGTCGTCATGACACCCGGTATGTATAACTCCGCATATTTTGAACACGCCTTCTTGGCTCAACAAATGGGCGTGGAACTAGTCGAAGGACAAGACCTGTTTGTCAACGACAATCACGTCTACATGCGAACCACACGCGGCCCCAAACGCGTTGATGTAATTTACCGCCGAATCGATGATGATTTCCTTGATCCACTTGTATTTCGGTCGGATTCCTCGTTAGGCGTTGCTGGCTTACTGTCTGTTTATCGTGCGGGTCGAGTCACTCTCGCCAACGCGATTGGCACAGGCGTTGCAGATGACAAATCCATCTATCCCTACGTACCCGACATGATTCGCTTTTATCTTTCTGAAGAGCCCATCTTAAATAATGTCCCTACTTATCAATGCCGTAAAAAAGAAGATCTTCAGTACACGCTAGATCATCTTTCTGAATTAGTCGTTAAAGAAGTTCACGGTGCCGGAGGCTACGGCATGCTCGTGGGGCCTGCATCAACCAAGGCAGAAATCGATGTTTTTCGTGAGCGGCTTAAAGCAAAGCCAGAGGGCTATATCTCTCAACCCACCTTGGCACTCTCTTCTTGTCCTACGTATGTCGAATCTGGTATCGCCCCGAGACATATTGATCTTCGACCATTTGTTTTGTCGGGCAAAACTGTGACCATGGTTCCTGGTGGATTAACACGCGTAGCCTTAAAAGAGGGATCACTTGTGGTCAATTCATCGCAAGGCGGTGGTACCAAAGATACCTGGGTACTGGAGAAATAATATGCTGAGTCGTACCGCCGATCATTTATTCTGGATGGCTCGCTACACCGAGCGCGCCGAGAACACAGCACGTATGCTGGATGTGAACATTCAAACTCAACTACTACCACAATCAGCAGAAGCCGCTGAACAAGGATGGCGCGCTGTTCTGGGTATCTCCGAATTACAGCCTACGTTTGATGATAAATACGCCATTGTCTCGCGTAAGGATGTACTTGATTTCATGGTGAAAGATCCGGATAACGATTCGTCTATTATTTCGTGTCTGACACAAGCGCGCGAAAATGCGCGCGCTGTGCGCGGCACATTAACAACAGAAGTCTGGGAAACGCAAAACACCACGTGGCTGGAAATGAATACGCTACTAAAAGAAAATATTTTAGAACGCGAACCTAGTGAATTTTTTGAGTGGGTTAAACATCGCTCACATCTCTCACGTGGTGTCACTATAGGAACCATGCTTAAGGACGAAGCTTTTTATTTCATACGGCTAGGGACGTTTCTCGAGCGCGCAGACAATACAGCGCGCTTGCTGGATGTGAAATTTCATGGTGCGGACCGCGAGCTACTCTGCACAGCAGACAGAGATTTTTATCATTGGGCAGCGGTACTACGCTCAGTATCCGCGTTTGAAACCTACCGCAAAGCCTACCGCGATGTAATTACACCAGAGCGTGTTGCCGAGCTCTTGATTTTACGCGGAGATATGCCACGCTCCTTGATTGCCTGCATGAATGAAGTTGAAACTAATTTGGCTCAGGTGAGAAATGATATTTCGTCCGAGACTGAACGATTTGCTGGTCGACTGCATGCCGATCTTAAATTTAATAGCATGGACGACATTTTGCGGCATGGTCTCCACGACTACCTTACTCATTTTTTAGAGCAAGTATACGAACTAGGTAATCGCGTTAGCCGCGATTTTTTACTTCCCCTTGCCGCATGAAAACCTCTACGCTATCCATACGACATGAAACTCTCTATCGCTATGAAAAACCCGTAGGATATACATTACAGCTGCTGCGCTTAACACCGCGTGCAGAACACAGTCAGCGTATACAGCAATGGCAAATTACCAGTGAAGGGAAGCGGCAAAGCTCACTTGATGCATTTGGCAATAGCAGCGATATGTTCACACTCGCTTTTCCTCACCAAGAGATACGGATTGTTGCCAGTGGCTTGGTGGAAGTGCAGTCAGCTGATCGAGGCCGTATGCCCGATAGATTGTCTGTCTCTCCGTTGGCCTTTACGGTTCCCTCACGCCTGACCGAGCCGACCGAGACTATTCGAGAATTTTCTGGTCGTCATTTGTCAGCTCATCCAGGTAGCTCGCAATTTATTAGCTTAGCTGAGGCTATCTGTTCAGAAGTCAGTTATCAGTCAGGAGCGACGGCCACAGAAAGTGCAGCCGATGAAGCGTTAGCCCTGGGCAAAGGTGTTTGCCAAGATCACAGCCATCTTTTTATTGCTTGTTGCCACACCGTTGGTATCCCAGCTCGCTATGTCTCTGGCTATCTTGACCCGGGCGATGTAGCCCATAGTGCCAGCCATGCCTGGATTGATGTCTGGGTTGACGAAACTGACTACTCCGGCTGGATTAGTATCGATGTAACCCATGCCTGCCTGCAGAACAATCGTTATTGTCGTTTAGCTGTGGGTCGCGATTATGAATCTGCAGCCCCCATACGCGGCATACGTCGTGGTGGTGGTACCGAATCGATGTCGGTCACAGTAAAAGTGCGGGACATCGGCCGTTAAGTCAGATACTCACACCAAATACATTTATTCTTCGTACGCTAAAATGCCATTTTCCATAATTCGGGACTAGCCATGACTTATTGCGTTGGGATGCGACTCAATTCCGGACTAGTTTTCCTTTCTGATTCCCGCACGAATGCGGGTGTCGATCATATCGGGAGCTTCCGAAAAATGACGCTATTCGAAAATCCCGGCGACAGAATCATGGTCTTGCTCACTGCGGGTAATCTGTCTATCTCCCAATCAGTGCGTCAGACTATCTCGGAATATCTGACACCAAATGGCACCAGTATCTGGACTGCGTCCTCCATGTACGAAGCCGCGCAAATAGTCGGTGACTCAATACGCAGCGTACATAAACGCGATGCAAAGTCACTCGAGCAATTCGGTATCGACTTTAATGTGAGTTTAGTATTTGGTGGACAAATTCGTGGTGAGCGCTGCAGGCTATTTCAAATGTATTCAGCAGGTAATTTCATTGAATCTCACGACGAGAATCCCTATTTTCAGATCGGCGAATCAAAGTACGGCAAACCGATTATTGATCGCGTCATTACCCCTGACACACCATTAGACGAGGCGGCAAAGTGCGCGCTGATCTCTATGGATTCGACTCTGCGTTCCAACATTTCCGTTGGATTTCCACTGGATTTGTTGCTCTATGATGAAAATGCGCTGACGATTACTCGCTTTGTGACTATCGATGAAAAAAATCAGTATTTTCAAATGCTGCGTGGCGCCTGGGGTAAACAATTACGATCGGTGTTTGAGGGTATCGCTGACCCTGTATGGAATGCTGCTCCAGAGGCGACCAGCAATGTCTTGTCTAGCCGGGATAACTTAAACCAGCCTGCGCGTATCGTTCCACCTCCGAGTATTGCACGCACTGGTTCTGGCCCTGCTCCATTACAAACGCTTGCCCAGGGCGGCAACAGCAAAGCGCAGTATTAAGCCTGACCTTTGGTAGTTCAAAACCTAAGACCATAAAAAAACCGCTGATGCGGTTTTTTTATCGCGGTACGATTTGCATCAAACCACTAAGGTTTGTGCCTCACCCTCTTCACGTTCACGTATTTCACCAATTCGATAAACTGTTTCACCCAATCGTTTTAGCTCAGCCTCAGCTTGATCAGCCAGCGCTGCACTGACTATAACGGCCATTCCTATGCCACAGTTAAATACCCTGTGCATTTCGTCATCGGCTACACCGCCATGCTTTTGCAGCCATTGAAATAAAGGCGGCAAGGTCCACGCATCTTTGTGTAATACAGCCGTTAGGTTGGGTTGCAGTACGCGCGGAATATTTTCAACCAAACCACCGCCCGTGATATGCACCATGCCGTGGATCTCTATTTTTTCCAACAGGGCGAGTAATGGCTTGACATAAATACGCGTAGGCGCGAGCAGGACATCAGCCAGCGGGCGACCATGAAAATCAGCCTGTAGATCTGGCTTGGCAACGTCAATAATTTTGCGTACCAGTGAATACCCATTGGAATGCGCACCGGAGGATGCCAAGCCGAGTACGACATCGTCGGGCCGAATTTTTTTACCATCGATAATTTTTGATTTTTCGACAGCACCTACAGCAAAACCTGCAAGATCATATTCACCGTCGGGGTACATACTGGGCATCTCAGCAGTCTCCCCTCCTATCAATGCGCATCCAGCTTGCTCACACCCCGCAGCAATTCCTTTGATTACATCGGTAGCTGTTGCTACATCCAGGCGACCACACGCAAAATAATCCAGGAAAAAAAGAGGCTCAGCGCCCTGCACCAGTATGTCATTGACACTCATGGCTACCAGATCGATACCGACGGTATCGTGACGGTTCAAATGAAAAGCCAGCTTCAATTTGGTACCCACACCATCCGTACCCGAGACCAGCACAGGCTCACGATATTTTTTACTGACTTCAAACAGCGCCCCAAAACCGCCTATACCCGCCAATACGCCCTCGCGCATGGTTCGTTTAGCAAAGGGTTTTATAGCTTCTACCAGTGCATCGCCAGCATCGATATCGACACCTGCGTCAAGGTAGGACAGAGAGACCGTTGAATTAGAGGACATAGTGGGAATGGCGGAGGAAAAGGTAGAATGAACGCCTGAATAATCATCAAACGCCTGATGTTGAGTATTTTACCAAAAGGGCTTGTCCTACTTCTGTATCGATGACGATATTTTCCAATCCTGAACAACGACCAGTAGTCCTCTGGCTTGGCGCTGGCGTAATTCTCTATGTACTGCTTGCGCTGCTTGGCCCGGTGCTTACGCCCTTTGTCGCCGCTGCCATTATTGGCTACATGCTCAATCCCGGGGTTGACTGGCTATCGAAACGCGGTTTGCCCAGATCAATTTCTGTGCTGCTGGTGATGATTGCACTTCTCCTAATGCTTGCTGCGGTAGTTTTTATCGTGGTACCCATGCTAGCCGCAGAGCTTCCTGCCCTACAGCAGCGCTTGCCACTGCTTTTAGATACTTTTGATCGTGCTATACGGCCGCTCCTGCTGCAGGCGGGAATAAACCTGCCACTTGACAGCGCTGGTATGAAATCACTGCTGGCGCAACAACTCAATACTATCGACAACGCGGGGCTGAACTGGTTGGGCTGGCTAAAAAAAGGCAGTAGCGCCGTCATAGGATTGGTCGCAACGCTATTGCTCATTCCCATCGTACTGTTTTACCTGCTGCTTGACTGGCATCACGTGATTGCTCGATTCGCCACAATAATTCCCCGCCGGTGGATAGCACTGGTCGCCGATATGTCCTGCGAAGTTGACCATTTGCTTGCTCAATACCTGCGTGGCCAGCTATTGGTCATGCTGCTGCTTGCAACCTACTACTCCACTGCTTTAGCAATTGCTGGTTTTGAAGTCGCGGTGCCAGTTGGAATAATCACTGGCTTACTCGTGTTTATTCCCTATATAGGTTTCGGATTGGGCCTGACACTCGCTATTTTGTCAGCCATTTTATTTTTCGACGGTTGGTATGGGTTGATTGCCGTCGCCGTAGTGTATGGAATCGGCCAAATGCTGGAAAGTTTTTATCTGACGCCCAGACTCGTCGGTGAGCGTATAGGCTTACATCCGCTCACCGTTATTTTTGCATTACTCGCTTTCGCTCAACTGTTTGGTTTTACAGGGATACTTTTGGCACTGCCAGCCTCAGCCATACTTTCAGTTGTTTTTAGCAGAGCAAGGCAACATTATCTGAACAGCAGTTTTTATAAGCAATCATGAAGCAGTTGCTGTTCGACTGGGGTACGTCACGACCACAAACATTATCCAATTTTGTAGTAGGTAAAAATGCTGAGCTATTAACTCTACTGGATAGCATTGCTCAGCAATCCCATACCAACTCCATGCATAGGATGATTACTATCTGGGGCCCTCCGGGTTCTGGAAAATCGCACTTACTGCACGCTTTGCTTTTGCAGGCGCATGCGCGAGTTTTAACGCCCGGTCATCCACTGAGTGAGTTTGTCTGGTCTGCCGATCAAACCATGTACCTTTTGGATGATACCGACCAGCTTTCAGAACAACATCAGCAAGCAGCCTTTGCCCTGTTTAATCATGTACGGGATACAGGCGGCTACTGGGTAGCGACAGCGAATCAACCGCCAGCACAACTACACTTACGGGAAGATCTAAGAACCCGGCTGGGCTGGGGTCTGATTTATGAATTACACGAGCTCTCCGACGAAGAAAAAATGGATGCCCTGTCAAAATCTGCGCAGTCTCGCGGGCTGTCACTTTCCCCTGGCGTGTTACCCTATCTACTGACGCATTTCAGGCGTGATATGCCATCACTGTCTGCCATGCTAGATGCGCTTGATCGCTACTCACTAGAAACCCAACGCCCTATTACGATGCCGCTGTTACGAGAACTGCTGCAATCAGGCCAAGCAAATACCAGCCCATGAATCTCGCACTTTTCGATCTGGACAATACCTTACTACCATTAGACTCTGACTATGAGTGGGGACAATTTTTGGTGCGTGCTGGTGCTGTAGACGCTGATGCTTTTTCTAAGCGTAATCAAGAATTTTTTGAGCAGTACCAAAATGGCACACTCAACCCTATTGAGTACCTTGAATTCACTTTCGGTACCTTATCGCGTTTTCCTAGGCAACAGCTAGACGAATGGCATGCACAGTTCATGGCTAAAATTATTCAACCAGCGATACACTCGGTTGCGCGCGCCCTTGTACATGAACATCAAAGCGCAGGTGATTTAGTAGCCATTATTACTGCTACAAACCGCTTCGTTACCGCGCCCATTGCCCAAGCTTTTAACGTTCCTCACTTGATAGCAGCCGAACCTGAAGTGCGCGATGGTGGGGAAATTACTGGTCGCCTGATTGGCACGCCACCTTTTGGAAAAGGCAAAGTCGTCAATACCCATGAGTGGCTCGCTACCCTAGGCAAGACTCTGGAAAGCTTTGAGCGCAGTACTTTCTACAGCGATTCACAAAATGATATTCCTTTGCTATCGGTAGTCACTAACCCTGTAGCTACCAACCCGAACGCCAGCCTGAGAGCACATGCAGTGCTTCACAACTGGCCTATTCTTCAGCTATTCGATGATTAAGAAATTCTTCCGACGAATTTTAGGTGCGCGCACTAAGAGTGCTTCCGAGATTCGCCCGAAAATATTCGGGCCGGAAGAACACGGCATAGAACTTGAGGATGTTTCTGCAAACGCCATTCGAGTCGCGCAGTCCTTGCAAAAAGCCGGCTTCAAAGCCTTCGTAGTTGGAGGCGCTGTCAGAGACTTGGTGCTGGGCTTAAAACCCAAGGATTTTGATGTCGCCACTGATGCGACACCTGAAGAAATCAGACGCTTATTCCGACGTGCTTTTATTATCGGACGTCGCTTTCAGATTGTGCATGTCATGTTTGGCCAGGACCTCATTGAGGTAACCACTTTTCGGGGCAATTCTACTGACGAAGCGCCAAAAGATGCGCACGGTCGAGTACTTCGCGATAACACATTTGGCCTGCAGCATGAAGATGCTGCTCGTCGTGACTTTACTATCAACGCAATGTATTACGATCCAGCAGAGCAGGTGGTTCTGGACTATCACGGTGGTATGAAGGATATCCGCAATCGTACCCTGCGTATTATTGGAAAGGCAGAAGCTCGCTTCCGTGAAGATCCTGTGCGGCTATTACGAGTAGTGCGTTTTGCTGCCAAACTTGAATTCATAATTGCACCGGATACACGCGAGCCTATGGCTGTTATGGCGCCGCTGATTAATAACGTACCTGTTGCACGAGTCTTTGACGAAATGCTTAAGCTTTTAATGAGTGGCCATGCCATGGCCTGTCTGCAACGCTTGCGTAAGGAAGGTTTACATCACGGACTATTACCCTTGCTTGATGTCGTGCTGGAGCAGCCCTTGGGTGAAAAATTTGTCACCCTCTCGCTAGCAAATACAGACGAACGTATAAGAGTGGGTAAAACCGTATCCCCAGGTTTTTTATTTGCCTCGCTGTTGTGGCACCAAGTGCTAGAAAAATGGGAAGCCTATCGGGCTGCGGGTGAATATCCTATTCCAGCATTGCACTTGGCAGCAGATGACGTACTTGATGGCCAGACAGAAAAACTAGCGCTGCAACGACGCATTGCAACCGATATGCGCGATATCTGGGCCATGCAGCCGCGCTTCGAGCGACGTGTCGGTAAATCTCCCTACAAACTGCTAGAACACCCGCGCATGCGCGCCGGCTATGATTTTTTACTCTTACGCTGTGCCTCTGGCGAGATAGATGAAGAGATAGGCCAGTGGTGGACAGATTTCATGGAAGCCGACGGAGGTGGTCGTGAATTACTCCTCAATCAGAAGCCTCTAGAAGGTACTGATGCCCCCGCAAAAAAACGTCGGCGACGCAGCAATCGCACGCGTGGTGAACCCAACGCAGAAAAAACCTAATGGAGACAATTACGTCCTATGTGGGTATAGGTGCAAATTTGGGAGATTCTCTACAAAACGTCAAATATGCTCTCGATAAATTAAAAACACTTCCGCATACCCAGCTGCATAGTTTTTCATCTTTGTATAAAAGTGCTCCTGTGGACGCTCAGGGAGATGATTACATTAATGCAGTTGCCCGGCTAGATACCCACTTAGCAGCAGCATCGCTACTGGCAGAGTTACAAAAGATTGAATTAATTTTCGGTCGCGAACGTCCGTTTATCAATGCCCCTCGCACACTGGATCTTGACCTGCTTTTGTACGGTCAATCTGAGATAAGTACAGACTCATTAGTTGTGCCGCATCCGAGAATGATGAACCGTGCCTTTGTTCTATTACCTTTACTTGAACTTGATCCAGCAATTCATGTTCCGGGTGCAGGCGTAGCGAGTAGCTATATGTCCATGCTGACTGACCAAACCATACATGCACTTACTAAGGATAATTGGTAGTAGCCTGATCACTAGCCACGTTTGTAGGCAATCTATTTATGTCGTTGTTATAGAGTCAAAATCACGTATCATCACAGGCCATGAGTCTCGACAAATACCGATTTATTGTGGTCGAAGGACCAATAGGCGTAGGCAAAACTAGCCTTGCTAGGCGCATTGCAGCTGAGACGGGAGCGCAAGCCCTGCTTGAGCAACCACAAGAAAATCCTTTCTTACAACGCTTCTACAAAGACTCTGCTCGATACGCATTACCGACTCAGATGTTCTTTTTATTTCAGCGCATGAATCAACTGCGCGACTTTGCTCAAACAGATCTTTTTTCCATACCCGTCATAAGTGATTTTTTGATCGATAAAGATCCGATTTTTGCTGCCCTCACCTTGGCTGATGATGAGCTAAATTTATACCATCAAATGTATGAACATTTTAGTCAAGCTGCGCCTAAGCCTGATTTGGTTATTTATTTACAAGCCACACCAGGAACACTAGCAGAACGTATTAAGCGCCGAGGTGTTCCAAGCGAGAGTGGTATCTCCGATATTTACCTGGAGCGACTTTGTGAAAGTTATAGTCGATTTTTTCACCAGTATGAGAGCACACCCTTATTAATGGTCAATGCAGAAAATCTCAATCCTATAGAGCGTACTGAAGACTTTGATTTACTTATGAAACGCATCGCTGGAATGCGAGGCAAGCGTGAATTTTTTAGTCGCGGAGATTAATTCATCATGACAGCTAATAGTGACGCGAACGTCGTATCCAGCCGCAAAAAATTTACTACCCTGTCACTCGGGGAAATGAAGCAGAAGAATGAAAAAATCGTCATGCTCACTAGCTACGATGCGAGCTTTACCCGACTTATCGATGATTGCGGTATCGATGTCATACTCGTAGGTGACTCGTTGGGTATGGTGATACAAGGGCACGCTTCAACTTTAACAGTCACCATCGATGATATTGCGTACCACACTGCCTGCGTAGCTAGAGGAATACAGTCATCCATGATCGTAGCGGACCTTCCTTTTGCCAGTTATGGCACTCCACTCCAAGCATTTACTCATGCTGCACAACTTATGCGCGCAGGTGCTGAGATGATCAAATTGGAGGGTGGAGACTGGTTAGCAGAAACCGTGCACCATCTCGTACAACGTGGCATCCCAGTATGCGGTCATGTGGGGCTTACCCCGCAAGCAGTTCATCAACTAGGTGGATTTAAGGTGCAAGGCAAAAGTACTAGTTCTGCAGAACGTTTGCTCAGCGATGCCATCGCACTTGAACAAGCCGGCGCATCTATGGTGGTCCTAGAAGCAATACCTGCATCCTTAGGGAAAAATGTGACGCAGGCGTTAGGTATACCAACGATAGGTATAGGGGCCGGGGTTGATTGCTCAGGTCAGGTGCTTGTATTACATGACATGCTAGGTATTTTTCCTGGTCATCGCCCAAAATTTGTTCGAAATTTCATGCAAGGTCAACACGATATACGCTCTGCAATCACGGCATATCGTCACGCTGTTAAAACTGGACAATTCCCAAGCGAAGAGTACAGTTTTTAAAAGCATCACCACATCTAAAGCTAACAATTGATCTACTAAATGGTTTTTCTATAAATAGTCAATGTCCGTCGATGCGCAGCAACCAAAAAATTCATGAAGGTTAGTCGTAGCGTGCAAGACTAGTAGCCAACTGCGTAGGTAAAGATTCAATATCGCTTACAGCCAAACCAAGGTCACGCACCAGACCATCTTCCAGGCTGTAAACCCAACTGTGTATCGTCAAGTCCTGACCACGCTCCCATGCATCTTGAACTATCGTCGTCTGGCATACGTTGGATACCTGCTCAATCACATTCAATTCACACAGACGATTGCAATGATCATGCGCTGGCAAGCTATCTGGAAAATAGTGTGCATGTTTTTGATGAACGTCTTGCACATGTCGCAACCAGTTATCTGCCAATCCAACACGACGACGTTCCATGGCCGCATCGACACCTGAACAACCATAGTGGCCACAAACGATCACATGTTTAATACCCAGTACATCGATCGCAAACTGCAAAACTGACAAACTGTTTAAGTCGGAATGAGCTACAACATTCGCAACATTTCTATGCACAAATAGCTCACCCGGCTCAAGCCCAACAATAGTATTGGCTGGAACGCGGCTATCTGAACATCCTATCCAAAGAAATTCAGGCGATTGCTGAGACATCAGTTTAAGAAAAAAGTCCGGGTCACGGGCAATCATGGATGCAGCCCACACTTTGTTATTTGCGACTAGCTGACGTAAAGCTTTATCGAATTTTTTATCGTTCATATAAGCATTCGTAAATATAAAACCAAATTGTAACTCAGCAATCATGCATGATTACATCAAACATACATACCGTGAAATTAATGCCTAGTATCGAAATAACAAAGTAATCAAATAGTATTAGCACAAAAAAAAAATTTACTAATTATTTTTTTTAATCTTTGAGTTGTTTTTATACTTAA